>Ga0310345_10005242_pt1 | contig 11570 bp, 10 predicted proteins | sample HC15DNA20500_MG_FD_204667 | JGI IMG/M metagenome (GOLD analysis project Ga0310345, IMG submission 204667) | Marine microbial communities from station ALOHA, North Pacific Subtropical Gyre - HC15-DNA-20-500_MG | ecosystem: Environmental > Aquatic > Marine > Oceanic | place: Pacific Ocean: North...
CGCTGCCGACCGGCAGCACCTGAACTTCAACGTTGTAGTCCCTTTCGAACGCAGGCAGGATAGTCGTCAGCAGACCCGAGTTCTCTACACTCGTCGTCGTGGCTATGCGTATTTGCGTCGCCGTTTCACATCCGTACGTGCCTAAACAAAACGAAACCACAACCGGCACGAGTCCCATATGTCTCGATAACATCGATAATCTAAACGGTCGAAATGTCATTTGGAATACAGTCTTTGAATATTCCACGAGGACTTTTGAAAATCGTCTTCGTGTACGACATCTAAAAGAACCCACGCAGGCTCTCGTGCCGACATCCCCTGAACAGATCCAAGACGTTTTCCTGCACGCCACTTCGCTGTTTAGACCACGAGCGTAGACTAATTTCAGGAACTTGACCTTTCAAGGTCCATGAAAACGTTCGAGCTGGAAGTGGATTAAAAGAGGCAGCCATGCCACTTGTCAAACCCAGCGACCCTGCTCACTTACACCCCTCAGGCGTAATTACCCGATTCGCTGGTCTCAGGAGCGGGCGGTCGGACCATGAGCGGAATGACGGCACTCACTAACATGAGGCCCGCGATGATGTACATCGCCTGATCGTAGCTTCCTGTGTTCTCGCGCAACGATGCAATTAAAGTCGGACCCAGCACTCCGGCGAAGCTCCACGCCGTCAGCATCAAACCGTAAATCGTCCCAACATGTTCAGTCCCGAAATAGTCAGCCACGAAAGCAGGCATCGTGCCAAACCCCCCGCCATAGCAAAGGAGAACAATGAGTGCCAAGGCTGCAAAAGCAGTCAGGCTGCCAGCCGAAGGGATGAGCCAAAAAACGATCGCTTGAAGCGGAAACATGACAAGGAATACATTCCGCCTTCCGATGAAATCAGACAGCCACGCCCAAAACAAACGACCGACACCATTTGCGATCGAGATGAGCCCAACGGTGGCTGCGGCGAGAGCCGCGCTCACGTTAGTGATCTCCATTGCCATCGGGGCCGCTTGCGAAATAATCGCGATGCCCGCAGTCGTATTCAGAAACAAGAGCGCCCAAAGACCGTACCACTGCCAACTCCGTAGAGCGCTTTTGAGCGTGTAGGCCGCTGCCTGTTGCTGCTGGGTCGCCAAGGGCGGAGCCCACCCTGCTGGCTTGTACCCAGCCGGCGGATCCTGCATGAATAGCGCCCCACCCACGACCATCACAAGGTAGATAATCCCCAGCACTGCGAACGTGTCCAGGACACCTACCGTATCGATCAAGCGTGTCGCAATCGGCGCTGTGAGAAGTGCGCCCGCACCAAACCCGGCCACCGCTAACCCGGTGATCATTCCTCGCTTGTCCGGAAACCATTTCACCAACGTGGCCACAGGGACGATGTAGCCAAGGCCTAAACCGATGCCGCCCAGCAACCCATACGAAGCGTAGAGCCACCATAGGCCCAGATCGGCGAAAGAGGCGAGAAAGACACCTGATCCGTACAGCACACCGGCAGCCAATGCGACGGTCCTAGGCCCAGACCGTCGCATCCAAATCCCGCCGCCAAACGTTGCGAAACCGACCACAAAGATTGCAATCGTGAAGGCGAGCGTGACCTCTGAGATAGTCCAACCGAATTCTTGGACAAGCGGAGTTCTAAATACACTCCAAGCATAGATAGCGCCAAGCGCAATTTGCATGACGACGCCGGCGATTGCGATGGTCCAACGATTGGGTGTCGTAGGTGGCATAAGAGACCTTTACACTCTAAATGGCTGTCGAGCGATTCGCGCAGTCTGTACCCGTAGGGCACAAATCGCTCCTAGTGTGTCGCGAGATCGTCACGACCTGTTCAACTACGCTGAATGGCTCGCAGCATAGCAGAACTAGCAGGCCGGTGAAAACCGTTAGAATGTTCAGTGTCGCACTGGTGTGGGTCTCTTAGGACCGAGTTCAGACAATATCGGTTCGGTCCCGTGGAAGGTGATATTCCAGGTCAGCTTCTGGCAAGCGAGAATATTATCGTGAGTGTGAAACTTTGAGTAAAAAACATCAAATCGTGGCGCTCGTTTACCTCGCGAGTATCGTTCTAGGTACGGCCATGCTCGGGGCACAGAGTTCAGAAAGGTTCAAAGGCCGACTGTCCAGGCTTCCAGTCGATCGCCCGACAGCGCCACAGTTGAGGGGTCAGGGCTCAGTCGAAGCAACTCTCAATGGCGATGAGCTCGTGGTAACTGCAAAGTTTGAGGGACTGAGTTCCCCAGCCACCGCCGCACACATACACCGGGCTCCCGTCGCACGACGTGGGCCTGTGGCGTTTACTGTCGAGGTCCCTGCGGTTGCAACAGGTGAGCTCAGGGACACGATCACACTGACCAATGCGCAGCTTGAACAGCTCAGAGAGGGGCTTTACTATCTACAAATTCATACGGAAGGGAACCCCGGCGGAGAATTGCGCGGCTGGTTATTACTCCAGTAGCCTGCAGGATCTAATTATGAGCCTTCTCAGACGCGTGCTGGTTGGTCTCGCCGTCGGCATCCTTTTCAAGATACTTTTTGAAGTCCCAGCCTCTGCTCAAACCAGACTGAGCTACTCTACGGACCAAGCCGAAACCGGACGCCAAACCTACACCCGCGTTTGTGCTGCATGTCACACAGCTAGTTTGCAAGGCTCATTCGAAGCACCGGAACTAGCCGGACCGAACTTCTTGAATCGCTGGGGTGGGCGGGCCTTTAGTGAATTGCTCCAATACATGCAGGCGACAATGCCCCCATCTGGATCGCGCCTCACCATTGATCAGTACACTGACATCGCTGCTTACATGCTTCAGCAGAACGGATTCATCCCCGGAGTCCAACCACTGGTTGCCTCAGACACACTGATCGGTACACAAGATGGCCAGGACGCTCGAACCACCTTTCCGGCTAACGAGGCAACCACAGTAGCAGTCGTTGATCCAACGGGTCCAGCACCAACATTGGCACTTCCTCCCGAACTCGACTGGCATGGCGAAGTTACGAACTATCGGAGCGTCGACGATGAAATGTTGCGAAATCCACCGCCCGAGGATTGGCTGATGTTTCGCCGAACATACGACGGCTGGGGCTACAGCCCACTCGACAACATTAATTCGAACAATGTCACAGACCTCGAGCTGGCATGGGTCTGGGCTATGGCCGACGGGACAAACCAACCGACACCACTGGTGCACGACGGCATCATGTATCTAACAAACCCCGGCAATATCATTCAGGCTCTAGATGCGGCCACAGGCGATGTAATCTGGCAGTACATTCGACAGTTCCCCGAGGGGTTTCCGACGCCGGGCTTCTTCAACCAGCTGCGAAACATTTCGATCTACCAAGATAAGATATTTTTGTCGACACGAGACGCAGCACTGGTAGCGCTCGATGCTCGAACCGGTACGATCATGTGGGAACACCAAATTGCCAACCCAGACCTCGGATACACGAACGTGAGCGGTCCGATGGTCACAGGTGGCATCGTAGTCAACGGCATCAACGGCTGTACACGTTTTGTTGAAGAGAGTTGCTTCATCACGGCACACGACCCAGAAACCGGTGAAGAATTATGGCGAACTTACACGATAGCCCGACCCGGCGAACCAGGGGGTGACTCTTGGGGTGATCTGCCGCTAGTCCTTCGTGGTGGCGGTGATTCCTGGATACCAGGCAGTTATGACCCTGAACTCGACTTACTTTACTGGCCAACCGCTCAAGCTAAACCCTGGGTACCCGCAAGTCGTGGCCTGACGATACACGACGCTGTGCTGTACACAAACTCAACACTGGCCATCCGTCGCAACTCTGGTGAGATTGCTTGGTATTTCCAGCACGTCCCAGGAGAAGCACTCGATCTAGACGAGGCGTTTGAGAAAGTCTTGATCGATCTGGGTGGACGCAGGACTCTCTTCACGATTGGGAAACACGGTATTTTGTGGAAGTTGGACCGGGAATCAGGTGATTTTATAGGCCACACGGAAACCGTCTTCCAGAACGTCTTCGATCGAATTGATCCGGAAACGGGCGCTGTGACCTACCGACAGGACATCGCGGACGCCGGCATCGGCGACTGGGTCTCAGTGTGCCCGAGTACGGCTGGCGGCCACAACTGGCACTCAATGGCCTACAGCCCAGAAGCCGAAGCCCTTGTAATTCCATTGAGCCAAACTTGTCTGGAAGTTGCAGGTCAGGACGTAGCCTTGGAACCAGGTTCTGGTAGCATCGGCGCGGACCGCAAGTGGTTTGAAATGCCAGGAACAGAGGGCAAGTTAGGTAAACTGGCAGCATACGACGTCAATACCCTCGAAGAACTGTGGTCAATAGAACAGAGGGCCGCATTCCAAACAGCCGTCCTGACAACGGCCGGTGGTCTTGTGTTCGCCGGAGATCTAGATCGTTACTTCCGGGCATACGACGTCAGGACTGGCGAAGTAGTCTGGGAAAGACGACTGGGAACTTCGCTCCAAGGGTTTCCAGTGAGTTTTAGCGTCAAGGGTCAGCAACATATTGCCGTCACGACAGGGCTTGGAGGGGGCAGTCCACGGAGTGTGCCTGACCTTCTAGCGCCAGATGTCTGGTATCCACGTACGGGTAACGCCCTTTACGTATTCAAACTAAAAGATCGTTAATAACTGATCATGCCGGACATTGGAAATATCCCGGTCAAGGCCCCGTCGGGTCAACAAGACGACACGCCAGCGGTAGGACCTCTAGTTGTGTTTGCGGTCGTCCTTGCCGTGATCATTGGCTTAACGGCCTTCTGGTTTTTTGGTCGCGAATCAGAAGAAACAACTGCCCAGTCGGAATCAGTTATTGAGATGCCCCAGCCCCTCGAAATTACTCCGCCTGCCCCAGTCGAACCCGAGCCGAGTGGATTACCAGCACTGAACGATAGCGACGTCTTCATCCGCAATCTTGTCGCTACCCTGTCTGCTCATCCTCGATTGACTGAGTGGCTTGTGAGCGAAGATCTCATTAGGCGCTTCGTCGTCACGGTAGACAACATTGCGGATGGCCGAAACCCAGCTCAGCATCTCTCGTTTATGAGACCAACTCAGCGTTTCAGTGTAAGCGGCGTGGAACCGACTATGCGAGTCGACCCACACAGCTATCGGCGCTATGGCCATCACGCTCAGATCATCGATTCACTCGACACAGCAGGTGTTGCGCAGTTATTTATAAAACTTGAACCATTAACAAACGAGGCCTACAGCGAGCTTGGTTACCCTGATACACCCTTCAGAACCACACTCGAACGAGCCATTACCCACCTTCAAGAAACACCGGTCGTCGACGGACCCCCGCTACTAAAGCTCGGGGCAGCGTTCTATGAATATGTGGACGAGAGGCTTGACAGCCTGACGCCTGTACAAAAACAGTTCCTGGGTATGGGACGGGACAACGTGCAAACGGTGCAGGGAAAGTTACGCGCGATCAACGCTGCTATCAACCTGATCAATAACCGTTGACTGACTCCAAACCTCAACGAAATCACACACTGAACCTAAAAAGAGTGCCAGAGATTTCATTGGCTTTCTAGTACCGAACGCCTACTACTGTGCAATTTCGTGAAACAGAAAATGAGCCCGTTGTGTCTAGGTGGTATGGTGAGGTAAATGGTACGCGTTGCCCTATGTCAAGCAAATCTCTCGGTGGGCGACATTAATGGAAACATCGAACGCATACGTGACCGGATTAGTACCGCTTCTGAGCTTGGTGTGGATCTCGTCGTTTTTCCCGAACTCTCGGTTACCGGCTATCCTCCGGAAGATCTATTGCTAAGGCCCGACTTTATCGAACGAGCCAAACACGCCGTACATGCTCTCGCCGCCGAAATTGAGAACATCGTTGTCCTGGTTGGCTTTCCGTCGCTTTCAGGGAATCTTTACAACGCAGCCGCGACTCTCTCGGAAGGTAAAGTCACCACAATTTATCACAAGCGACATTTGCCGAATTATGCCGTGTTCGATGAACAACGCTACTTTGCGAGCGGGAGCACGGCTGTCGTCTTACGACTAAACGGTCTCGGCATCGGCATCAGTATTTGCGAAGATCTCTGGCAATTGGGCGGGCCGGCAGAATGGGCAGTAAGGGAGGGTGGTGCCGAACTGATCGTCAACTTGTCTGCCTCGCCCTATCACCGTGCCAAAGGTTATGAACGGGAACAGATGTTTGCAACCCGAAGTACAGACTACAACTGCTATCTCGCGTTTTGTAACGCGGTCGGTGGTCAGGACGAGTTGGTATTTGACGGACACAGTCTCATTGTTGACCCAACAGGTAATGTGTTAGCCCGGGGTAAACAGTTTGAGGAAGATTTGGTAATTGCTGACATCGATCCTATCGCTGATCAGGCCACACGAATCCAATCAGATCGCGTCACGCAAGTAGAAGTTTTCCAAGACCAGACACCAAAGCCTCCCTTCGTTCAGAAGGAACCGAGGACTCGGATGGAACCCGAAGCCGAGGTGTATCAGGCTCTGGTCCTTGGCACAACTGACTACTTCCACAAGAACGGCTTTCAACATGCGGTGCTGAGTCTCTCCGGCGGAATTGACTCAGCTTTATCACTTCTTGTCGCAGTCGATGCACTGGGGCCAGAGTCAGTGACAGCGATCTCGTTGCCCTCACGCTATACGGCAACAATGAACCGTGAAGATGCGGCCGAACTCACCGAACGACTAGGTGTACGACTCCTGGAGATTCCTATCAATGCGCTTGTCGAAGGATACGAGTCCGCATTAGCGAACCCATTTGCAGATACTGCCCCAGGTGTAGCTGAGGAGAATCTACAGGCTCGAATCCGAGGCAATATCATCATGGCGCTCTCCAATAAATTTGACTGGCTGGTTTTAACCACCGGAAACAAAAGTGAAATGAGTGTTGGGTACGCCACGCTCTATGGCGACATGGCAGGCGGCTTCTCTATTTTGAAAGACGTATTTAAAACGTGGGTATATCGATTGTCGCGGTGGAAGAATCGCGGTACTGAAATCATGCCACAGCGAATCATTGACAAATTGCCATCAGCAGAATTGAGCGAAAATCAACTAGATACGGACAATTTGCCTCCGTATGATGTGCTTGATGAAATCTTAGCCGCCTACGTCGAGGACAATCGATCTCCCACCGAGATTGAAGCCCTCGGATTCGACCGTGCTCTCGTCGAGCGAATCATTAATCTGGTCGACCGAGCCGAATACAAACGACGGCAGGCCCCACCCGGCGTCCGCATTTCCACGCGTGCGTTTGGAAAGGACCGACGACTCCCGATAACCAACCAGTATCGGAACGATTGAGTGTGGCCGAACCCAAACCAGAAAAGAAACGTTAGGAAATAGCAGCTAAAAGAACTCAGAAGAACTTTACGCTTTTACAAATTTTCTAAGTCCTCTGACTTCTCTAGCCCCCACGTTCTGACTCTTTTCACTACTCTCCAAACTCAAGAGACCGGCTCGCCGCATCTGTCCCACAAACGCGAGGAGTCTCTTGTCGGCAGGCTCCACGTTCGAACCAAACCGGCGCCGCATCCCATCGACGATCCTGACCAGAGGAGTCTGACCATCGCAGGCCTTCCAAACAAAGGTGCCGACGTCGTCGAGTTGGATGCGATAGTGCGGGTCATGAACCAGAGTCGCTAACCATCGACCAACACGGCTACCTCCAAACTTCGGCCGGAGCACGACACATCGTCCATCTTTACGCTCCTCCGATTCAAGCTTCCGGCAAGGTTTCACCATCATGAACCTGGAAGGGTTTACACCCGTGTCTGTAGACGGCATCAGTCCATCTTTACCCCAGGGGTGTTACTGCCCATCGCGTTAAGCGGAACCTTAATCAAAATATAAGCCACTGGTAGAAAGACGAGTGCCCCAAGAAACGTACTATCAGCAATTTTTGGTAACACCAGCCATGGGAACACCTCGCTGCCGAGCACAAGGAAGGCTAGAAACACCGCCATCAACGCCTCGCCAGCGATGAACCCAGAGGAAAGGAGCACACCTGTGTTCAGAGCACGGCTTCGTTCTTCCGGACCAACCTTGCGACGATCCATTAATCGCGTCAGCCACCACGCCACAAGACCACCAACGAAAATTGCTGAAGTCGATTGAAACGGCAGGTACATTCCCACCGCAATCAGCATCGGTGACGGAGCATTAATCAGAATTAATCCCAACGCGAGAAACATGCCTGTGATAACAAGAGGCCAAGCCATTTGACCACCTACGATACCCTGGGCCATTAGTGCCATCAGGCCTGCTTGCGGCGCAGGTAACTCGGCACTGCCGATCTCATAAACTCGGTCCAGCACGATCATTGGCCAAATCAGCACAAGTGCCGCGATCGTTACACCAATAATCTCGCCAAGCTCCATCTTCCAAGGAGTACCGCCGAGGATGTGACCAACTTTAAGGTCTTGGAGCATGTCACCCGCAATGCCGGCAGCACAACATACCACCCCTGCGACTCCAAGCACCGCCAAAACACCAGCCTGACCAGTTACCCCGATCCCCACCATGAGAATCGCTGCAATCAAAAGTGTGCTGAGCGTCAAGCCGCTTATCGGATTGTTAGAGCTTCCTAGCAACCCCACCAAGTAACCGGCCACCGCAGCGAAAAGAAACCCGAGGACAATCATGACGACAGTCAGGAGCAGCGCCCCTGGGAAGCTCTGGCTAAAATACCAATACAAACCTAGTAAAGGCACTGCTAGCACTACAATCGCAACACCAGTCTTCGTAAAATCAAGGTCAAGATTGAGACGATTGGGCTGCTTTCCCCCGCTTTTAGCAGCCTGAAGATCATTCACCGCACGACTAATCCCCTGAAACAAAGATGTGCGAAGTTTAAAGAGAGTGTAGAAGGCCGCCACGATCATGGTGCCGACTGCAAGGGGTCTGACTTGACGAAGCCAGATCTCTGTACTGAGACTGACAAACCCAGCCTGATCGGATACTTGCGCAGCCAACTGTGGATTAAGAAATAGTCCTAGTGGAACAAGCAAAAGCCATCCCATGACCGCACCGGCAAAAAGTGTTGCAGCAATTTGTGGACCTACAATGAAACCCACACCGATCAAAAGAGGCGAGGCGGCAGGCGACTGCAAGAGTAGCCCTCCAACATAGTTAATCTGCTGGCCGATCATTTCAATAGTCGAGCGTCCAAGGGACACAAACACGGTACCTGAATCCGCTACTAGTTTTACGCCGTTCCCGTTCTTCACCAGCTCCCACGCACCCGCAACCCCCATCGCCTTGAATACGTACGATGCACCGGTATCTTGGTCTCCTTGGCCAGCCTTGACGAGTTCACTCGCAGCCACACTCTCAGGGAAGGGCAGTGCTGCCTCTACGACTAACGTGCGACGCAGTACGATAATGAAAAGCACCCCCAGTAATCCGCCGACAAGCATGATCGCTGTGCTCTCCCAATATCTAAGCTCGTCCCAAACCCCGCTAATAACAAACGCGGGGATAGTGAAGATTGCTCCAGCAACCAAGGCCTCGCCAACCGAAGCAGTTGTACGAGCAATATTTTCCTCAAGCACTGACCCTTTAAGAAATGGAAGTCGTAACGCAGCCATGGCAACGACTGCAGCTGGAAAAGTCGCAGCAACCGTTAAGCCGGCTTTCATCCCAAGATAAGCGTTGGCAGCACCAAGAGTGATCGCCATAAACACGCCCAACGCCACCGCTTTAAACGTCAGTTCAGGAAGCTGGCTGTCCTCAGGCACGTAGGACTTGAAGTCGGTCGAAGACCGCCCATCATCAGCCATCGTCATAATTTACCCCTCTCCGGTTCCGTGAACTTATACGCGACCTGCGTACAGTGGTGCAACAACTTGATTGCGAAAGCACGGTTTGTCATCAAATCGAAGCTAATGTTAGAGTCCGTTCCTGAAGGCTGGCTAACAAGATCACTCCTACCCGAGTCTGAAGTATTCGTGCGATCCGGCCGAAACAAAGATGAAGCTACTTACTGAAAAATGTCCCCAACATTTGAACCCCGACACATTCGAGACATTTACGCTGCCAAGAGCAACCTCGGCCAGCCCGTGGTCTCGATTGAGTTCTTCCCACCAAAGACTTTGCCGGGTGAAGAAAGTTTGTACGAACGTGCGTTACCGAGGTTGGCCACTGCTCAGCCAGACTTTTGTTCCGCAACCTATGGAGCCGGCGGTAGTACCCGAGGTAAGACCCTTGAAGTTGTTGACCGCCTCCAAGGGCAATACGGCATAACCGGAATGGCGCATCTGACTTGCGTCAGCTCAACACGGGATGAGATCCAGCAGTTTCTGAGAGATGCCTCTAAAAGCGGCATCAAGAACATCCTGGCTCTTCGAGGTGATCCACCACGAGATAATCCGAACTTCGTGAAACCTGACAACGGCTTTGACTACTCTTATCAGCTCATTGAGTTCATTAAGAGCCAGGGTGATTTTTCAATCGGCACAGCAGGCTTTCCGGAAAGTCACGTCGGGTGCACAGAAGGCAAGCACGTTGACTGGCAGCGACTGCGGCACAAAATCAACCATGGCGCCGACTTTGTTCTCACGCAGCTTTTCTTTGACAATGCCGACTACTTTGAGTTTCGTGACTACATGGTTGACACACTCGGAGTGACCGTACCAATTTGCCCAGGCATCCTGCCCATTCTTAGCACCGACCAAGTTAGACGATTTACTGCACTCTGTGGAGCCATGCTACCTCGACGCTTATCACAGCAACTTGATGAGCTAGGGGACAATCCAGAAGCCGTAGTACAGTTCGGCATCGACTTTGCCACACGACAATGCGAAGAGCTGCTCCGAGGTGGTGCACCAGGGATACACCTTTATTCACTCAACCAATCGAGGTCCTCCCTACAGATCCTCCATAACCTCGGTTTGTCCCGTGTCGGCTAACACCAAAACGACGTAACAACTCGTCGAAACAGAGAACTGATGGAGGGGTCTGCGAGGGACTCCCAAAGTCCTCGCCCGCGATTACGTAGGACTAGCTGCGATCCATCCACTCGACGAAACGCGATGGTTCTTCGACGATCATCACGCGCACGACGCGCTGGTGCTCCTGCATCAGCTGCTTTGCGGCGTCTCTTGCCTCATCTGCTGAGGTATAGCGAATCGACACAGCAGGCGCGTTTGTGGCCCCACCTCGAACAGTGGCTACTAGCTTGAACATCGTGGAGGCAGATCTTATCACCTCTGTTGAAGGCAGGAGGGCTTTTGAATTTCATGGACCATTCCCATCTACAAGGGCTACAAGCATTCTCAGGGTCTTCTACACATCTCATCTACCCTGATCGGACTGCCCTCAAAAATAACGAACGGTTCGAAAGCTTGCTCAGGAAACCGCCGGAGACCTACAGCTCAGTCGCAACCTCCGGGTAGGAGGCCCTTACAACCAAAGACAATTAGAAGTGAACCTTGATACCAAACTGAACAATCCGTGGATCACGGGCTGAGGTGATCGACCCAAAACCTGGTGTCCCCAATACCGTATTAGGAACGCCTAAGTTTGTGGTATTGAGCAGGTTAAAGATCTCAACTCGCCACTCCAATGTTGTCACACCT
>Ga0310345_10005243_pt1 | contig 11570 bp, 10 predicted proteins | sample HC15DNA20500_MG_FD_204667 | JGI IMG/M metagenome (GOLD analysis project Ga0310345, IMG submission 204667) | Marine microbial communities from station ALOHA, North Pacific Subtropical Gyre - HC15-DNA-20-500_MG | ecosystem: Environmental > Aquatic > Marine > Oceanic | place: Pacific Ocean: North...
GCTCTGGCACCGGAGGGGTGTACGTAGCTTACGATAGGAATCTTGGAATTCATTATGTCCATTACAATTTCGCGGGTTGGTTCCAACATGCCACCAGGAGTGTCTATTACTATCAACAAGGCCACAGAGCCTTTTCCTTCTGCCAGTCCTATAGCCCTTTCTATGAATCTTGATGTTGAAGGCTGGATGGGACCTTTTATTTCAACCTTCGAAATGGCAGGTGAAGAGCCTTCCAATACTTGGTTGCTTAAAACAGAATAGAAAGGCACTATCAAAAAAGCTGCCAGCAAAACGATTCGAACTAGCTTTGTTATTTTCACGCAGTTCATTAAGCATCCATTCCCATATATTGATTCCAGATGGTAATTAATGTGAGTAAGGGTTCTTAAAAAAAGTATTTTCTGGCAGGCCAAGTTTTTGAGAGTAATCAACCCAATGTCCCCTTACATAGTCTGCCATTTGATTTTGCGGTTTATTGACATTTCTGATGGGTCTGCGGGGTCCATCAGCGCTCGTGTTTACAAAATATAGGATATTCCCATCTCCAGACATTTCTTTGAACTCATCTAGTGACAGGATTGAGTCATTACCTGAAAACCCTCCTATTACAACAGCTCTTATCCCATATATCATAAGTGGAGCAGCATCCCTAGCTCTCATTTGTTGCCACAATAGTTTGATCTTTTTTGAATGGCGACAGCCTAGGCGCCAACTCCAAAAAGTATACCTGGTATAGCCTGCACTCAAAATGCTAATGTTGGTTTATCAAAGGTTACCAGACCAACTGGATCAAATGAGCCATATATAAAATTGCTCCAATTCAGTGTCATGGATTGGACACCAGCTGTGTATTAAAGGTTGTCATAGTTGCCCATGATAAATATGTTTTGTTTATATTCATCGTGGTATTTTGTGATTTTTCCAACTGCAGTTTATACATGTGGCAAAAGAGGATGAAACTTTAAGATTCTGATATGCTCCTACATAAAGTGACTTACTAAGGGACTTGTTACTGTGCACGGATTATTATGGTAAATGATGAAAAAAATACCTTCCAAAATGGACTGTTGGATGGAATTAGAGTGGTTGAAATCGGAGGCAAAGTTTCTGCCCCATATTGTGGTCTTACATTAGCTGGACTAGGAGCAGAGGTTATCAAAGTAGAGCCACTGAACGGGGATGTTTCGAGAAAAATAGGACCCTTTCCAACTGAAAACACAGATTTAGAGATGAGTGCTCTATATCTGGCTCTCAATCGCGGAAAAAAAAGTGTAACTGCAGACTTCAATAATGTATCCGACATAAAAGCATTGAAAAATCTTGTTAGTACAGCCGATGTAATAATTGAAAATTGCCCCTTGGGGTTTCTAAAAGATCATGGGTTTGATTACCAGGCCTTGTCAATGGTAAATCCGAACTTGATTTACGGTTCAATTCTGCCGTTTGGGGATAGGGGGCCATACTCTTCTTACTTGGGGGATGATTTAACAATATTTCACATGAGTAGTGTGGCTCGCGGAATGGCATCCAGGGGTGAAATCGTTTCAGATAGGCCCGTTAGATCAGATGGCTATCAGTCTGATTTGGTATCGGGTATGACAGCAACCACAGCAATAATGTTGATGATTTTTAATAGATTTAAGTCGGGTGTTGGAGGGCACGTGGTGATTTCATCTTTTGAAGCTATGGTGACGATGGTGGTCAGTGGGTTGGCTGCAGTTATTTTTGATGATAAAGACTCCGAAACCTCTGATGTTCCGGAGGAATCCCAGTCCAAACCTAGAGCTGGTGCTATTTTGGGATTGTTACCATGTAAGGATGGCTATGCGGCTATATCACCCAGAGAGGATTCCCAATGGAAGAGATGGGTAGAGATCATGGACGATCCTGCTTGGACTCTGGAGGAAAAATTTGCCACTAAAATCGGAAGAAATGATAACGAGAAAGAATTGTGGGAGCATATGTCAGAGTGGACCAAAACCAGGTCAAAATCTGACGTTGCCCGCGTTTGCCAGGAGAAAAGAGTACCGTGTTTTCCGGTTAACACTATCGAAGATTTACTGTCTGACGAACACTTAAATCAGCGAGAATTCTTTTTGACTCTAGAACACCCCGTGGCTGGCGAGTTCGACTATCCCGGTTTCCCTTATAGAATTTCTGATGCTCTTTTACCTCAAAATAGAAAGTCATCTCCTATGTTGGGGCAGGATAACAATATGCTCAGTTCGTCAGGATCCCCAGAATGAATAAGGAACCATTAGCAGGGATTCGCATCTTGGACTTCAGTTGGATAATAGCTGGACCAACAGCGGCAAGGCATCTCGCTCTCATGGGCGCACAGGTGATTAAAATTGGTAGCTCGAGACGTCTTGATCCTTCCACCGGTGGGCCACCTTTTCAGATATACAATCAATCAAAAGAACATTGTGCTTTGAATATATCTACACCTGAGGGAGTGGAACTTGCCAAAGAACTTATTAGTGTGTCTGATGTGTTGATCGAAAATTTTGCAGCCGGCGTTATCGACAAAATGGGCCTTGGCTATGAAGTTGTGAAAGACATAAAACCCGACATCATTATGCTTTCATCGGCGGGGACGGGCCATAGCGGGCCTGATCGTGATTACGTTGCCTATGGGAGTTTATTGCAACATTACACAGGGTGGAATTCTATATCGGGAGAGCCAGAACCGGGGCCCCTAAAAGGAGGTATATGGGCAGACCCATGGGTTGGTATGGAACTTTCCATGATCACTTTGGCTGCTTTAAATCGAAGAATCAAAACCGGTCAGGGTGGCTATATTGATTACTCTATGGCTGAGTCATTGACCTCGGCCATATCATCATCCCTTGTCGCATTTCAAATGAGTGAGTTTCCTCCGGTTCCAAACGGTAATCAGGATCCATTTCTCTTTCCACATGGCTTATTTCCCTGTAAATATGAGGAAAGTTGGATAGCGATATCTGTGGAGACCGTAGACCAATGGATTGGCTTATGTCGCATTATAGGTAGGGAAGATTGGACTACCAATGAACATTTGTTTGATTCCAAAGCGAGAGAAGAATACGGAGATGAAATAAATGAGGCGATAAGTAATTGGACAATAGGTGTGTCTGATGATCAAGCAATGGAAACCTTGCAGGGTAAGCGAATAGCTGCAGCACCTTCTATGACACTGGAACACATAGAATCTGATACTCATTTAAATTCATCTGGATATCTTCATAGGCAAGAATTTTCAGACGGGAAAATTCGGTCTATGCCGACCTTACCGTGGACCATAAATGGTGAAAGAACGAAAAACCTTCATCCTGCTAAGTCGATTGGGGAATCCAATCGATTCGTCTATGAGAATATTTTAGGTTTGAGTGAAGGTGAAATTTTCCAGTTTGAGAAGGAAAATATCATATATTGATGAAAAAGGGGCTAAATAATGGCAGTTGATTATCATAAAGAAAAAGGGATCGCCTATGTAACTATAAGCAATCCCAAGAAGGCAAATATACTTGATCGAACTACCTCAAATAAAATCAGTGAGATATGGAAGGATGCCTGGGAAGACTCAAATGTTAAATCGGTTATATTAACCGGTGAGGGAGATAAATATTTCTGTGCTGGACACAATCTTGAATTACCCGAAGGCGTTACTGCGGATGAGAACGAAAGGATTCGCACAGAGAGTATATTTTGGCCGTTAGCCGGAACGGTTAACGGAGCAAAAATCGGAGCGGATGGCAGGTTAGGCGATCATTACCCCCAGATTTGGAAGCCGGTTATAGGAGCTATTAATGGATGGGCGGTCGGGGCAGGATTTTATCTGATGCTGACTTCTACGGATATTAGAGTCGCATCACGGGAAAATGCCAGATTTAAATTCGCTTTATTGAGTCAAGGTTGGGTTGGAGGTGGTCCGGGCGCCACATACCTAACAAGGCAAATAGCTCATGCGGATGCCATGAAGATTCTGCTTACTGACGAACCATTTAATGCAGAGGAGGCGCTAAGAATCAATTTAGTAAATGAGGTAGTGCCACATGATGATTTGATAAAAAGAGCAGAAGAAATAGCTTACGGGATAACAAAGATGCCACCACTGGCGGTGAGGATGATGAAGGAATTTGTTACGAGATTTGGGGACATACCGGTGACCGAAGCATGGAGAGTTCAAACTCTGATGAATACCTTGTTAACACAACTTAGTACCGATGGTATAGAAGGTAGGCAGGCTTTCCTTGAAAAGAGGCCACCTGAGTTTACCGGAGGTATGTTACAGAAAGGAGAACCTTTTCCTGATCTGTCTGAGCAAGAAAGGCAAAGATTGGAAGAGATCAAAAAAGAGCTGCACGGATAAGGTTTACACCCCTCGCTAAGGTTGGCGGCAAAGGATAGTTGTATAAAATGAAGATTCCTAAATTTGCTTTAAACAGGCATGACATCTCTTCTGTAAGAGCATTTGCTCAGTGTGTTTTGAAGTCAGAACAATGTGGATGGGATGCCGCATTCCTTCCGGACTCTCAGCTACGGAGGCGTGATACCTACGTGCTTTTGGCAGCAGCAGCTCAAATTACCGATACCATACATTTGGGAACTTTGCTCACTAATCCGGTGACGAGACATCCTACCGTGACTGCCTCTAGTATAGCCACTGTGGCTGAACTGGCCCCGGGTAGAACCCTCCTAGGGGCTGGTATTGGAGATACGGCGGTGAGATTGGCTGGTTTGAAGCCAGCACGTATAAAAGAACTAGAGCAAAGTGTTGTCATGATGCAATGTCTTCTAGCCGGTAAGGACGTTGAAGTGGGTGCCCCCAGACCCGCCAACCTTCCTTTTTCGCAAGATGTTCCAGTATGGGTAGCGGCTGGTGGCCCGAAGACGTTACAAATGGCTGGAGGGTGTGCTGATGGAGTCTTTATAAGGGTAGGCACACACCCTGAGAATATTAGGATTTCTGTTGATCGGATACGTCTCGGTGCCTCGGATGCAGGTCGAGATCCTGAGGAAGTCAAAATAGGTGCTGTGTTTCATACTGTTTTTGTTGAAGAACCGGAGGAAGCCCTTTTAATGGGAAAATCCATGGCGGCTGGTTATTATGAATATTCGCCGATGCTTATGGATAATATCGGTATGGATTGGAATGGACCCCACCCTGATGACTTCAAATCCCAGGAGAAAGTCTGGCCTGATTTTCATCACACGCCTGATCTTGTAGATAGTGGTAGATATGTCGATTTTTTGTCTGAAGCTCAGGCCACTGCTTTTTGTCTTAAAGGAACGGCTGATGATATATCAAGCCAACTGGCAAAAGTTGTCATAGACGCTTCAAAGGTTGGAGTTGAATTGGAATATGTGGTCTTGCACCCGATCCCAGACCCACTGTGGTGTGATGCCGAGGGAGAATCATACATGGAAAGAGTTCCGCGAGAAATTTTTCCAAAAGTAGAGGCTTTGTTGTTGGATACATTTTAGTTATTCGACGTCGGAAGTACATCAAGGGGGCTATGCTGTGATCACTAAATTCGACAGCCTGTATGCTGGACACGTGGATATGGAAGACGTGGGGTATGGCGGTATGTCGGTTAACGATAGAAGATTCGATAATGATATTTTGTCGGGAGTATTCGATAAAACCACAAAGATCGCTCAGGCAATGGATCAATATGGATACGATATATTTTGGATGGCGGAGCATCATTTTCAGCCTGAAGGGTACGAATGTATTCCCAACGTATTAATGATGGCTACACATTTGGCCCACATTACGAAGAGAATACGGCTAGGATGTGGATTCAACATCGCTCCAATGTGGCATCCCCTGAGGCTGGCGGAAGACTATGCAACAGCAGATATTTTGACGGGTGGAAGGACTGTTTTTGGTGTTGGACGTGGGTACCACACTCGAGAAGTTGAGACTTTTGGAGCACCATTATCGGACCAGCCCGCAAATCGGGAACTTTTCGAAGAACAGGTGAACATCATATTCAAGGCATTTAATCAAGAATCCTTCTCACACAAAGGGGATGTGTACACAATACCTCCAGAAGTTCCGTACAGAGGATATGAACTTAAGGAAATCACCCTGGTTCCCAGACCCATAAACAGACCCGTGGAATGTTGGCAGCCTATACAGAGTGCAACGCCACGGGGATTGGACTTTATGGCGAAACATGGAATAAGTGGCATTATCGGAGGTGGTAGTTCTGAAGGTGGTGCCATGATAAAAGCTATCGAAGGATTTCGCGATGCATATTCCAGATCAGGAACAGAACTGGCGTTAGGTGAGAGATTATCAATTGGTTTTCACTATCATATTGCCGCAAGTCGGGAAAAGGCGATCGAACAGGTTGGGAAATATTATGAAGAGAATCTAAAAATGTTTGGTCCACTTAGGTTAGTAAGATCGCTTTCTGATGCTCAAATTGAAATTATGGGAGATCCAAAATTAGCCCCTTATGCTGATCTACCCCGGGTTGAAGATTCTGTTAAAGCCGGCGGGGTTCTTGCTGGGACCTCCGAAATGATAACTGATCAATTAAAGGAATTGGAGGAAAAATACCAAGGACTTGAAAGGGTAAGCGTTAGTCATCCTGTTGGTACCCCACAAACCGTAATAATCGAGCAACTACAGCAATTTGCTGAAGAGGTAATGCCTCATTTCAAAGTCCCAAGCATCGCATAGAATACGATAGTCATATAATTACAAAGTTGAGATAGGTCCTAGAATGCAATATAGAACACTTGGTAAAACAGGTCTTAAAGTGTCTTTGGTAAGTCTTGGGTCGGGTGGACCCAGCAAGCTTGGACAAAACACCGGTCTTTCCGGAAATGAGCAGGATTCTCTGGTGAGATCCTGCTTGGAATTGGGTATAAATCTAATAGATACCTCGGAACAATACGGTGATAGCGAGACTATCCTTGGGAGATCACTTAAAGGGACACCGCGGGACTCATATGTTATGGCTACTAAATGTGCCTATAAGAATGCGGACACTGGAATCTTCCGAACACCAGAGGAAATTGCCGCTTCTGTCGATGGGAGTTTATCAAGATTGGGAGTCAACTATATCGATCTAATGCAATTTCATGTCCTGAATTCCACTGACTATTTTCACGTTGTTGACCATTTGTATCCTGTTTTGAAAAAGGAACAAGAGAAAGGGAAAATAGGCTTTATTGGGTTCAGTGAACACTACGTTGGCGAGCCAGATCATCGAGCTGTTGTTTTAGCCTTGAGAACTCATCCTGAAATATGGGACACAGTTATGCTCAAATATGGCATTCTCAACCAATTTGCTGCTCGAGAAGCGCTACCTCTGGCTATTGAAAATAATGTCGGCGTAATAAATATGGCAGTTATAAGAGAAAAACTGCCCAACCCTGAATTGCTTAGAGCCCAAATTAAATTATGGAAACAGAACGGTACGATTTCACCCAATAGCGTTCCTGATGAAAATCCGTTAGGTTGGCTGTTGCACGATGGAGTGGACACTATCGTGGATGCAGGGTATAAATTTGCCGCTGATCACTCAGCAATACATACGGTCCTGACTGGTACATCTTCGTTGCGTCATTTAAAAGCCAATGTAAAGGCTCTGGAAGATCCTATATTGCCTGAAAACGATAAGAATCGCTTGATCAAAGTGTTTAGGGACGTATCTGAATATATTTAAGTAAATCAGTTGGGAGATTGAATCTTATGATCTTGAATCAAGTAAAGAAAAAATTATCTAGAGGAAGTCCTGTTATAGGTACATTTGTAGGATTGCAAAGCCCAAATGTGGCTGAATTAATGGGGCATGCAGGCTTTGAATATGTGGTGATTGAATCTGAACATAACGCGTTAGATTCAGCCGAGATAGAACACATGATGATGGCTATAGGCAACACGGGTGCGGTTCCAGTAGTTAGGATACCTTCTTCCGATAAGGTATACATTCAAAGAGCCTTGGATACAGGCGCACAGGGAATTGTTGTCCCGTCCGTCACTGATGCCGAAGAGGCTAAGTCAATAGTGGCCGCAACAAAGTTTCCTCCAAAGGGAAACAGGAGTTGGGGACCTTTACGAGCATCACAATACACTTTTGACAATGTCGAATATTTTCATGAATCCGGTGAAAATATACTGGTTGTTCTAATAATCGAAACTATGGGCGCTCTGGATAATTTGAAAGAGATCGCATCCGTTCCCGGAATTGATGTTTTATTTCTTGGGCCGTGGGATATGTGCCTTTCCTTGGGACTGAATCCTCTTGATCAACCCCACCCAGAAATAGAATCGGTCATGAAAAAAATGATAAAGATGAGCGAAAAAAATACAGTTGTAGCAGGGGGCGGGGCATCTACCCCTGACGACATAGCTTCTATGATCGATGGTGGGGCCAAGTTTATAAGCTACGGGCCGGATTATTCCCTTCTAGCCCGAGCTGCGAAAGAGGGTGTTGATGCCTTTAATGGAATTATTAATGACTAGCTAGTTCTCTAATTTCTCATGGCCGATTATTACTGTCTGGTATCAGTCAGAGACAATTTGTTGGCCTATGCCAAGTTTAAGGGCAGTTTCATACACTACCTTTCCCACACAAACATCCTGTATCGCCAAACCTTGAGATTCAAAGAGTGTGATACTTTCTTTACTTGGTCTCCCCTCATAGGTTCCATTCATGACTTCTGAGAAATTCCTCACATGTTGCCACCCTGTAGTCCCTCTTTCAATCGCACTAATTATGTCCCCGCATTCGATTTTAGCTTGCTCAATATCGTCTACCACGATCGGGTTCGATTTTCTTATGACTTCGTCGTCGATTTCTCGTCTCATCCAGTGATTGCCTCCTGCAGCATTAATATGTGTGCCTGGAGAAAGCCATTCTCCTTCAAGTACTGGCCTGGGAGAGCTGGTTATAGTAATAACAATGTCTGCATCATTCACACAGGATTTACCATCTTCACAGGGTTCAACTGGGATGCCGAGTTTTTCTGTCATACGTTGAGCATATTTTTCTCGCTTATCTTTGTTACGACTATAAACGCGGGCAGCTTTTATGTCTCTTACTTTGCAAACTGCTTCCAGCTGAGTTCGTGCTTGATAGCCTGAACCGATAACAGCAGCCGTCGAAGATTCCTCACGGGACATATACCTGGTGGCTATACCAGTAGCCGCTCCGGTTCTTATCTGACCCAGGTATGATGCCTCCATCAAGCTCAGCATCTTTCCGGTGGAACTATCGTAGATATCAATGTAGAAAGGAATAAGCTGCCCCCGGATAGCGGTATAGGTTTTATGGCCTATTACTCCTGAGTCTGGGGCTGAAGCTGTCATGAAATTTAAATGCCCTGATGGTACAGAAATCCTGTTTCTGGGGGAGTTAATGTTCTGGCCTTGTGTTAGTAGTTGAAAACTTTTCTCTACTTCCTCCAAAGCTATTTCCATTGTAAGGATTTCTCTAACATCTTTTTCTGTCAGGAATAATGGCATTTATATCGCTCGCTTTATTAGATTGTTGTTTCTACGAAGGAGAGGGAGAAGGGGATGTAGTTTACCTTGTATCTACCGCTTTGATTTTAGTCTGTATCAGGGACGGGTGAACAGGTTTTTTTGCCAAGAGAAAAATCAAGCTTCCTGCGAAGCCGGTGGCAGCGATTAGGAAAAACGCAGTCATATAACTTCCTGATCGGTCATAAAACACTCCAGCTACTATCGGCGCGATCATAGAGAAGAAGGTCATAGGCACAGCCGAAAGTCCCATGATTTTACCAAAAGATTTACCGGCAAAATATTCGCCCCTCATAGCCATGGTGACTGGTGCTCGTGCCCCGTAACCAACGCCGTACACAACAGCAAATATCAAAGCAGGAAACATAGAATTGGCGAATGCAGCGAAAGCTACGCCTATTGCCTGTAAACAACCAAAAACGCATGCAGCAATCCTTTTCGACACATGGTCTCCAACAAATCCGCCAATAAGTTTTGCTACTCCACCAATGCCCATTGTTATTCCCCAAACAGTGGCGGCTTGTTGCAAGGGCACTCCCTGTGCCTTAAGGGCCAATATTAAGTGAATCATCATGGTTGAGGTTAATAAAACAGATGATCCGTGCCCCAACGCTAATATCCAGAAGGCCTTGCTCATCAGGGCTTCTCGCAGTGTGAAGGAGACCTCATGCCTAACAGATACAATATCTTTTTTCTGCGATTCAGGAATGTTTTCCAGATGGTTTTTACCATCGGGTACTTCTCCGATATCTTCGGGGCGATTTATTATCAGCTTCCATATTATCGGGGTTACTGCTAGAAAAATAATGGCACATACTACTGCTGTAGCCCTCCATCCCAGGTTATCCGGTCTTATTACTATGGCCATCAAAGGAACTAGAAAAAAAGTCCCGATTGAAAATCCTACGGATCCCATTGAGAGCGCCAAGCTTCTTTTCTTTTCAAACCAATTGTTTACTACAACCGTCATGGGTATCCATCCACCCATTGACACGCCCATAGTGATAATCAGATAGGAAGCGTAGAAAAGAATCGGGTCAGACCATTCTGAACGTGAGGAAGCTATTGGAGTAACCTGAGTTAGGCATATAAAACCAATAGCAGTTATTACGAAACCCAAAGTAGCTAATTTTTTCCCGCCAATTTTGTCAATAACGTACCCTACCAGAGGTGACATTATGCTGCCTTCCAGCTGGCCAAGAGAAAAGGCTACTGTCAGTTGGGTCCGAGTCCAACCGAATTCTTCTTCTAGAGCATTTACCCATAGACCTGCTGCTCCATAAAGAGGTGTAGAGAGGAGTGCGTTTATGAATAATGCTGTGATAGCCAACCACCAACCGTAAAATACAGGACGCCTTGCTATTAATGGAAGCAATGTTCTGATCTCAGTGACATGTCATTTGCTGGGCCAGTTAGGCCTGACCAGATTTTCGGTCTTGCTTTCATCATAGAGTAATGATTGTCTACAAAATCATTACGAATGTACAGGTTAATTGGTCATCCTTATTTGGATGACATGAACCTGGATGCAGTTAAACTACATCCAAAGTTGGGTTTCGTAAAGGTGGAGTAATGGTTAATTCATCCAACTCTATTGCATCTTTTTGATAAACCTGTACGCGGTATGAATAGTGGTCTGCTACACAGATTCGGAAATTTTCATCAACCCGGACAGAAGTAGGGTGCCTGAAATATTTTTCTTCTTCAAGATTTGCCATTTCTCTTAGTCGGTTTGGTCTGGCATTCGTCAACATGTAATTTCGTGCTACCCTCGATAGCGATGCGTCACCGAGGAATCTCCAAACGTATTTCCCCTCCTGATTGTAGAGTAGCACTCTGTTATTGCCCCAGTCTGTGAGGTATATATCCCCATGTTTATCAACTGCTACGCTGGTTGGTTTTTGTATGCTAAGGCCGTCGGGCGTTTCTCCTTCTATGACCATCTTAACTTCTCCTTCTGGGGAGAATACCTGGACGCGGTCATTTCCCCAGTCGGCTACGTAAATATCGCCATTTTCATCTACGTGTACACCCCATGGATTGTCGAACTCACCTGGTTTGTCACCTTGTGAACCAAATTGTG
>Ga0310345_10005244_pt1 | contig 11569 bp, 11 predicted proteins | sample HC15DNA20500_MG_FD_204667 | JGI IMG/M metagenome (GOLD analysis project Ga0310345, IMG submission 204667) | Marine microbial communities from station ALOHA, North Pacific Subtropical Gyre - HC15-DNA-20-500_MG | ecosystem: Environmental > Aquatic > Marine > Oceanic | place: Pacific Ocean: North...
AAAACGACTCTATGCGGAGCGGGAGGGCGGCGACCCGATCATTTGTCATCGCGCCAACGACGAACTCGAAGAGGCAGACTTCATCCTCAAACAACTTCGCGAAGGACTCGCGGCGGACATCGACAAAGCAGCGGTCCTGTACCGAACCAACGCGCAGTCGCGCGCCATTGAGGACGCGCTCACGCGCGAGGCAATTCCCTATCGGGTTGTGGGTGGTGTTCGCTTCTACGAACGCAAAGAGGTCAAGGACGCCTTGGCCTACTTGAAACTGATCCTAATGCCGGACGACGACGTCAGCCTGCGGCGCGTGATCAATGTCCCGGCACGCGGCATCGGAAAAGGAGTGATGGAGGGACTCGAGAGAATCACTCCAAAAGCGGTAAGCGAGTCACCACTCTTTCAGGGCGCGGGACTTGATTCCGGAGAGACCACCACCGAGTCCCTCTGGATGCGACTCGTGCGAGCGACCGACGAGCAGCTTCTGCCGAAACGGGCATTAACGGCATTGTCGAGGTTTCGCTTACTGATGACCAACCTGCGGGAGGTGTCGTCAGCAGCAACGGCCTCGGTCGCCCTATCGAAGGCACTCGATCAGAGCGGATATATCCAAGCATTGCGCGATGATGGCTCTGAAGACGCCGAGAATCGGCTGTCCAACCTCGCTGAGTTGGTCTCTGCGGCGCGGGACTACGAAGTCCGCGAGTCTGAGGCGAGTCTCGGCGGTTTTGTCGACCGGCTCTCGCTCCTGTCGGAAGCTGACGAGGAAAACGGGCCGAGCAACGCTCGTGTCTGGCTAATGACGTTGCACGCCGCAAAAGGACTCGAGTTTCCGCTTGTAGTCATAGCCGGAATGGAGGACGGACTATTTCCGCACGCCCGGGCCATCGAGGATGACGAGGAGCTCGAGGAGGAGCGCCGCCTGTGCTATGTCGGAATGACACGTGCCGAATCCCAACTCCTGCTCACGAGCGCGGCACGCCGGCGTGTATTTGGAGAGTATCAGTCGACCGTACCATCGCGCTTCTTCGATGAGATCCCGGCCGAGCACGTGACCATCGTCGAGCCATCCTATCGCGGGTCTGCGTATGCGCCGAGCGGTTCCGGCGGACGACGTCGCCCATCAGGTCGCCGTCGGGCGTGGCAAGAGCAAGAGTCTCAGGAGTCGCCGCCGTTCGCTTATGACGACGCGGGTGAAGACCAGTCGGCAGGTGGGATCTCTCGCGGTGCGCGCGTACGCCACCCGACTTTTGGTGTCGGTACGGTGGTGGGTGTCGAACCGCTGACCGGAGATTTCAAGCTGACCGTCCGGTTCAATACTGTCGGTGAAAAAAAGCTTCTGGCACGGTACGCCAAGTTGGAACAGATCCAAGATTAGAGCAGAAGACCGTTACAATTCTCCCGATGCCATACGGCAACGTTACCCCCAAGCGGCGGTTTATCGTATTCACCATTCTCTTCATCGTCTGGATGATATTCTCGGGCCATTTCGATCCGAGACATCTCGGACTTGGAGTTGCCTGTGCGGCTCTCGTCGCGACCCTCTCGTCAGATCTGCTGTTGCCAGCGCGAGCACGGGCTCAGGTATCAATCGGTTGGCGGTTCCTCGTCTATGTTCCCTGGCTACTTTGGCAAGTCGTGCTTGCCAACTTGCACGTCATCCGTCTGATCTTTCGACCCGCGGAGATTCGCTCGCAGGTAGTCAGGTTCAAGACGTCTCTACCTGGCGACGTCGCGAAGGTAGCCCTCGGCACCTCAATCACCTTAACGCCAGGAACGGTAACGATGGACATCGATGGCGATGAGTTCTTCGTCCACGCGCTCAGCGACAAAGCAGCCGAGGATTTGAAAAGCGGCGCGATGGAGCGCCGTGTGGCGAAAATATTCATCGTGTCAGATTCCGCGAAGACCTGATGCCAACATTGTTTCTCGTCACTGCGGCCATCATCCTCGTTGCGGTCCTCATCGCGCTGTATCGTGTCCTTACCGGACCAGCGATCATTGACCGCATCATCGGTGCGAACGTCATCGGCACCAAGACCATCGCGATCATCTTGCTCATCGGATACATCTTCGACCGAATCGAGTTCTTCATCGACATTGCGGTCCTCTATGCACTGATTAACTTCATCGGGACGTTGACGCTATCACGGTACTTCGAGCGCAAGGGGCTTCATCGCGGGGAGAACGTCGGGTGACGACGCTTGCGGTAATGTTAATCGGCTTTGGCGTGTTCTTCCTCTTCATGGGGGCCGTTGGACTGATTCGCTTCCCTGACTTCTGTACACGAATGCACGCGGCCGGAAAATGCGACACGCTTGGCAGCCTACTGCTGCTCGCCGGTCTCGCCTGCTACAGCGGTGTGACACTCGCCAGCGTCAAGATACTGGTAATCGCACTCTTCATCTTTCTCACGAGCCCGACCGCGACACACGCCATTGCGCGGGTAGCGCTCCGTCATAACATGACCAGCTGGCTGGAAGAGAACCAATGATTTGGCAGCTCGACATCATCCTCCTAGTGTTCTGCGTCATCTGTGCAGTTGCCGCGATCCGAGTGAAGGATCTCCTCGCCTCCGTAGTCCTCCTCGGGGCGTTCAGCCTGTTTATGTGTTTGATCTGGCTCGAAATGGGTGCAGTCGATGTCGCGTTTACAGAAGCGGCCGTTGGCGCCGGGATCACAACGGTGTTTTTCGTCATCGCAGTCTTCAAGACGGAACGATGGAGCAAGGACTGACATGAAGTGGCCGCATCTCGTTACAACTGTGGTCACCGGCCTGCTGCTGCTGCTCGGCTCACTTGATATTCCCGAGACTGGCGATCCTGCGTCGCCACCAAGCACTCATGTCTCGCCACGTTATATCGAAGACAGCCTCGGCGAAACCAACGTGCCGAACATGGTGACGGCAGTGCTCGCCGACTATCGCAGCTTCGACACACTAGGCGAAGTAACGGTGGTCTTCACGGGCGCGGTAGCAGTCCTGCTCATTCTTCGTGCTGGACGGACTAAGGATTGAACGTGCTGAGTTCAGACCGACGAACGACTGATGACAGCCGCGACCAGAGTATCGTCATCCGGATCATCGCCCGCAGCCTCGTGCCATTCGTACAACTGTTTGGCCTCTACGTTATCATGCACGGCCATTCAAGCCCCGGGGGGGGGTTTCAGGGGGGCGTGATCCTCGGTGCGAGCTTCATTCTGCTGTCGATTGCCGACAGCGTCGAAGAGGCGCGACGTCGTTTCTCACTGGCCACGATGACGCTATACACCAGCGCTGGCGTTTCTCTCTACGCCGGCCTTGGGCTCGTCTGTCTACTGCTCGGTGGGAACTTTCTTGACTATGGTGTGTTGCCCATCACCGACGCACGTAGCATCGGCATGCTCATCATTGAGATCGGCGTTGGTCTTACGGTGATGGCCGCCATGGCCTCGATCTTTCATGACCTCATTACGTTCGAATAGCACCTCCACCAATGGCGCTTGAATCGATTATCGGCCACTTCAACGTCGTCGCGTACGTTGTTTTGATGATGGTCGGCTTCTACGCAATGACCGGTAAGACGAATCTGGTCAAGAAGTTGGTCGGGATGAACATCTTCCAATGGTCGATCATTTTGTTTGTTGTCTCGCTGGGCGCCAAACGAGGGGCAACAATTCCGATCGTCGAAAGCAGCCATGACTTGACTTCTACCGCCACCACCACGCTCCAGGCGGCGCATTACGTGAACCCACTCCCGCATGTCCTGATGCTAACCGCGATCGTTGTTGGCGTCGCTACGACTGGTGTTGCACTGGCGCTTCTCATCCGCATCCACAAGCAATACGAGACGCTGGAAGAAAACGAATTGCTAGAACGAATCCGCGCCACGGCTCAGACCAACACAACCGAGACGAACGATCAATGAACGTGCAGCAATCCCCGCTCCCGATTATTGTCGTTGCGGCACCGTTGTGCGTCGCCTTCATACTCCCCTTGGTTGGGTTGTGGAGACGATCAGCGGTCTTTCCCCTCTCAATCGCTGCGCTCACTACATGTTTCGCGGCGTCAGTCATGACAGCGAGGGCCGTGCTGACGCGCGGGCCCCTCGATTACTACCTGGGAGGGTGGGAACCACCGTGGGGCATCGCATTCCATATTGATCACCTCAGCGCACTGATGTTGTTGCTTCTGAGTTTTGTGACACTGGTTGTCGGAATCTACTCGAAGCGCAGCGTGCTCCACGAGTTGCGAACCAAGGAGGTGCCCTTCTACAGCGTCTATTTGTTACTCGTGACGGGTTTGGTCGGCATCGTCTCGACCGCCGACATGTTCAACCTCTACGTCTTCCTTGAGATCACGTCGCTCACGAGTTATGCGCTCGTCTCCCTCGGCGGGGGGCCAGCCGTTGTGTCGGCTTTCCGCTATGTCATTCTCGGGACAGTTGGCGCAGCGTTTTACCTATTGTCCGTCGGCTACCTCTATAGCGTGACCGGGTCCCTCAACATGGCTGACCTGGCACACATCCTCCCGGATCTCTACACGTCGAATGCCGTCTTGGTCGGTTTTGCGTTCTTCACCATCGGGATGGCGATCAAGATGGCGCTCTTCCCGATGCATGCGTGGCTGCCGGGTGCTTATTCGAACGCACCGTCAGCGGTCAGCGCGCTCATTGCGGCGACGACCACAAAGGTCGCAACGTACGTCCTACTGCGCGTGATGTTCTACGTCTTTGAACCAGAGTTCTCAATCGAGATGATACCCGTCACGCAGCTCCTCAGCTGGATGGGTGCCATCGCGATGCTGCTCGGGTCAGTGATGGCAATTGCGCAGAGCAATCTCAAGCGAATGCTCGCGTATTCTTCCGTGGCGCAGATCGGGTACATCGTCCTCGGCATTGGGCTAGCCAACACGACCGGTTTCATCGGGGGCGTGCTGCACCTCGTGAACCATGCGGTCATGAAAGGCTGTCTGTTCTTGGTTGCCGGCGCGATCGTGTATCGGACGGGGCTACGTGAGATCCATGAACTCCGAAACCTCTCGGTTCGGATGCCATGGTCGGCAGCAGCGTTTACCGTCGCCGCATTTGCAATGATCGGCATTCCGCCAACTGGTGGATTCTTCAGCAAGCTGTATTTGATCCTCGGCTCGATAGACGCCGAGGCGTGGATATTCGTTGCCGTGATTCTCCTCAGCAGTGTGTTAGCGCTTGCGTACTTCGCCAACGTCATTCGCTACATGTACTTCCCGGCAAGCGCTGAGGGCGACAAAACACCTGCAACTGATGGGCCGGTTGCCAGCCACGACGCCCCGATGGAGATGCTGATACCGATTGTGGTGATGGCCCTCAGCATCCTTGGTCTCGGCATCCTCAATGGTGAGATCGTGAGCCTTTTCCTCGAACCGGCCGTGCCAGCGAGCTTCGCACAGTGAGCCAATGACCCCATCGATGGCAACCGCAGCTTGGGTGTGTGTCATCGCTCCGTTCGTCGGAGGGATCCTCACGCCGTTCGTGGCCAGACTCGGCAGCGCCGCGCGTGTCACGTGCGTACTCGCGTTCTCATTCGTATCAGCGGCTGCAGCACTGAGCCTACTGCCTGGACTCTTCCGCCCGGAATCACTCCCAATCGAGAGCGTCGTGGCGTGGCTCGACGTTCCTATCCGGATCGATTTCGGTCTACTCATTGACCCACTCAGCATCGTGCTGACGAACGTTGTCGCGGTCATCAGCTTCGTCATCCTGATCTACTGCGTCGGCTACATGAAGGGCGACCCAGCTGAAACCCGTTTTTGGATGTGGATGACCAGCTTCATTGGAAGCATGCTGCTGCTCGTTCTAGCCAACAATCTACTGTTCCTCTTTATTGGCTGGAAGTTGGTCGGGTTCTGTAGCTACGGCCTCATCGGGTTCTACTATGCCGACCAAAGAAATTACTGGATCGGCGGACCCGCGCCGAGCAACTTTGTCAAACCGTCTGAAGCGTGTTTGAAGGCGCTCGTGGTGACCGGCGCAGGCGACATGCTCATGCTCGCCGGCATCCTGCTGCTCTACTTCTATGCCGGAACGCTGAACTTCCTCGAACTCTATGCCACTGTCCCGACATGGCTCGCAGCGATGGCCGCTCAGCCGGGCATGGTACTACTTGTCAGCCTGTTGTTATTGGCGGGCCCGCTTGGAAAGTCTGCGCAGTTTCCATTCCACGAGTGGCTACCGGAAGCAATGGCCGGGCCTGGCCCGGTTTCGGCGTTAATTCATGCTGCGACGATGGTGAAGAGTGGCGTCTACCTCGTCGCGCGCCTAGTGCCACTCTTCTACTACGGCTATTGGATCGCCGAAGTCGACGCAGCCGGATGGTTCTTCACGGTGACGGCGTGCATCGGCGCGTTTACGGCATTCCTTGCGGCAACACAAGCAATCGTCGCGATCGAACTCAAGAAGGTGATGGCGTACTCGACCATCAGCCAGATTGGCTACATGATGCTCGCACTCGGGGCCGCCGGCCTGGTGCCGGGGATTTTGGTCAATGGCTACACCGCCGGTATCTTTCACTTGATTAGCCACGCGTTTTTCAAAGCCTGTCTCTTTCTGTGCGCCGGCACGGTGATTCACGCATTCCACTCCATCTACATCAACGACATGGGCGCGTCCCGGCAACGCCTTCCACTCACCTGGGGCTTCATGCTCATAGCGTCTTTGTCGTTAATGGGGGTGCCGCCGTTTCCTGGGTTTTGGAGCAAGGATGCCGTGCTACTCGCGACACTCGAAGCGAACCCGCTGCTTTTTACGGTTAGCCTTTTCACGAGTGGATTGACCGCGTTTTATACGTTGCGCTATTTCGCGCTTGTCTTTCACGACAAATGCAGAAAACCCCTCTCACACAGTCGTAACGACGATCCAGCCCAGGCAGATGATGGGACCGCGTCGATGCGCTGGGCATCAGGACTACTCGCGGTCCTCATTATTGTCTCCGGCGGCCTGGCCCTAGCGCTCGAGGGCACGCTACACCACGCATTCGAGGTGAATCTTTCCAGCCAGTTGCCGGCTTCCTTTCCGGCGACCGGAAATGCTACAGGAAACTCTCACATTGCCGTCGGGGCGCTTTCCGTGCTTGTGGTCCTACTCGGAGCCACGCCGGCGTACTACCTTTACATGGCCGGCAAGGCATCGCCGGATGCAATCATCGCGTCGAGCACGCCTGTAGCCGTACTCCACCGCTTTTTCTGGCGCCGGTGGGGAATTGATGCATTATACCGGCGCGTGTTCGTCAATAGTTCCACGCGACTGGCAACCGTCGTGGCCAACGACATCGAGACCAGATGGGACCACGCCGTACATCGGTGGCTGCCGTGGCTCGTGATGGAAAAGAGCCAGCGTCTCCTGCATCGACTCCGGGCCGATACGGAGGAACTTGTTTACAACGTCTCCTACATATTGATCGTATTTGTAATGCTCCTCACCTATCTCTTTCTTGGTGCCGACTGACGTGCCGCTGCCGCTTCTTCAAATTCTGCTGGCCCCCGTGGTCACATCAGGTGTGATCATGGCGACGCGGCGATCCGCACCCCATGCGGCGGGATGGATTGCCCTCGGTGGTTTGCTCTATACCGGCACGATCGTCGGATTCGTTGGCATCGAGATCTATGCGGGCCGGTCGGTTGCCGAGCACTATTTCGCCATCGCGCCGAGCATCAGCCTCGGCCTGCTCGCCGACGGCTTGAGCTGGCCGATCCTCGCCGTCATCGTGCTGCTGTGCGCCGCACTCGCTTGCTACTCGATCCGGTACATCGAACACCGAATCGAGCTGCTCTACGGCGAGGAGTCCGAAGAGGTGCAGGCCGCCTACAACACCAGGTTTTTCACACTCTTTCTCTATTTCCCGGTCGGATTCATCGGCACTATTTTGAGTACGAATCTCGTGTCGCTCTATTTCTTCATGGAAGTGCTGACCATCACCCTGTTCTTCTTGATGGCAACGTTCGGTTATCTCGAGCGGGTGCGGGTCGCCTTCATGAGCCTGGCGTGGGGCATCGTCGGAGCGTTGCTCTTTCTCGTCGCAGCACTCATGGTCTATAGCCGAACCGGAAGCTTAGAGATTGCCGACCTGGCGCAAATGACCGGCGCGCCGACGATACTCGGGGCGATCACTCTTTTTCTTGTCGGTTTGATGATGAAATTAGCGATTGTTCCACTACACGTCTGGATGCCCACTGTGCATGCCGAGCATCCGACCTGTATCGCTGGTTTACTAGCGGTCTACGCAAACCTCGCCCTCTACATCATCGTTCGCGTGCTCGTGTTGCCGTTCGGCGCAGACTTCGCATCGTTTGGAACGCCGCTGATGGTTATCGCGTTGCTAACGATGGTCTACGGTTCGTTGCTCACGCTTGCCCAGACTGACATTAAGAGGCTGGCTGCCTGCTCGACGATCAGTCAAATTGGCTACTCCGTGCTTGGCCTTGGTGCGCTGACGAGTGCTGGCGTCGAGGGCGGGCTGTTTTTCTTCCTGAGTCACATCATGGGTAAGACAATCTTTTTTTCCGCTGCCGGAATTGTCGTGTACATAACCGGCATTCGTGATACTCGCCAGCTTGGTGGGCTGGCGCAGAAAATGCCGCTTACGGCAACACTCTGGATCATTGGATCAATGATGCTGTCCGGCTTCCCACCCTTCAGTAGCTTCGCCGCCGAGTGGATCATGTTTACGGGGATCTTCCAGCGCGGCGCACTCAGTGGCCCGTTCATGATCGCCGTCGGGATCGGTGGTGTCGTCGCGATCGTGCTGACCGTGGCCTACACGTTCGGTGCCGCCCGCAGAATCTTCTTCGGCCCGCTCAGTGCAGAACTTGAAGAACGCAACCTAACTGACCCTAGTTGGACAATGACGGTGCCACTGTTCATCATTGCCGGCGTCTCGATCGTGCTCGGCCTCTACCCACGGCTGGTAATGGATCTGATGCACGCAGTGGTTGGTGAACTCTAAAAAGAAAAAGGCCAAGGGAATCTGGGCGCGCAAACCATGATCCCTTGGCCGTTAAAACTTTGAGAAAAATACCGGTTACTCGATATCCGTAATGATCCAACGGCCGTCAATCAAACCTGCCTCGCCGCCTTGAAGTTCTACCTTCTGGATCGTGAAGACCATGGTGCGATCCTCGCTGTTACCATCTTTCGCAATCGACGCGGTTACTGTCACATCTTTAGTGATCAGTTCTCCCTCAAAATCGGTCACGTTGATTGGGTTTGACGGATCGTAGACACTCGCCTCAGCGATTCTGACCGCTTGGTTGAGTTCGTTCTGTGCATCGGATACTTTACGCGCAAAATCGCGCTCGTCCGAGACCCATGTGTTCCAGATCCCCTGAACCTCTTCATCGTCACTGTCAATTTCCTCTTCGTCCCGTTGGACCTGGAGTATGCGGGTAATCGTTTCTTCGTTCTCGTCCTGATACGCCTTCTTGTCCGAACGAAAGGACGTTTCCTCACCTTGAATGTCCTCGAGAGCTTCGCCGAGTTCGGCAAGGCGGAGCGACCGGCGCTGCTCTTCCGTGACGCTATCAACGCTCGGACTCGATGCAATGCCATCCTCCTCAGGAGTGAAGAACACCATCGTCATATTGCCGAGGGTCGACCTATCGTTGTAACGCGACGCCGTGAAAAAAGCTCGCACGAGGCTGAGTTCCTCACCGCCTCCACCACAAGCGGTCAGTAGTCCACTGCTCATTAGCAGTGAAATTATGGCAATGAGTGTACGTTTGACGGTTTTACGAGACATGTTCATGCCACCCCTATATGGCTACGAATCCCCAATAACTGCGTTGTCACCACTTTGCTCGATAAGCCTAGCCATCGAGACGACGTTATCATCCTCGTCAATCTCGATAAGCCTCACGCCCTGGGTCGCTCGGCCAATAGGGCGCACGTCCCGTGCAACCATCCTCAGCACCTTACCCTGCTGGGTGATGAGCATTACCTCACTTTCATCACTGTTGAGGTAAGCAACACCAGCAACACGCCCGTTTCTCAGGCTCGCGTGAATATTTATGATACCGACTCCTCCCCTAGATTGCACGCGGTATTCCTCAAGAGGGGTGCGTTTCCCGAAGCCGTTTTCAGTGACGCTCAGGAGCGTCCCACCCGGCTGAACTACGGCCATCGCGACAACTTCGTCCCCTTCCCTCAGGGAAATCCCACGGACCCCGTACGCAGTCCGCCCCATCGCCCGCACCCTTGTTTCCGGGAAACGAATGGCCATGCCGCCTCGCGTGCCGATAAAAATCTGACCCTGACCGCTCGTTAGCTCCGCCCCGACCACCGCATCCTCAGCGCCAACTCCCATCGCGATGATGCCCCGTGCCCGCGGATTCCGGAAGGCGCGGAGGTCAACTTTTTTCACAATGCCACGGCGGGTTCCCATGAAAACGAATCTTTCGCCATCCTCGGCCGGAAACTCCTTGACTGTTTCGAGTGCCGCCATCTTCTCGTCCGGTGCCATCGCAACGAGGTTAGCAATCGCCTTACCGCGTCCTGCTGGCCCGACGTCCGGAATCTCGTGCACTTTGAGCCAGTAGACCCTACCTCGGTCGGAAAAGATCAAGACGTAGGCGTGGGTCGACGCAACGAATAAGTGCGTCAGGAAGTCCTTATCGCGTGTCCGCATACCAAGGCGTCCCTTACCACCGCGCCGCTGATTTCGGTATTGCGTGACAGCGGTTCGCTTAATGTAACCAGTGTTGCTTGCCGTAATTGCGACGTCCTCGTCAACAATGAGGTCCTCGATCCGAAAATCTCCTTCGGCCTCGATGATTTCGGTGCGCCGATTATCACCGTGCTTTTCCCGTGTCGCTCGTAGTTCCTCAATGACAATCTTCATCAACAGTGCATCACTCGCGAGGATCGCCAGAAGCCGTTCAATCGTCGTCAGCAATTCCGCCAGCTCATCGAGGATCTTCTGCCGCTCCAACCCTGTCAGCCGCTGGAGCTGCATGTCGAGGATCGCTTGGGCTTGAATCTCCGTTAGCGAAAACTCCATGACAAGACCACTACGTGCCTCGGCTGGTTTCTTCGCCGCCCGGATTAGTTTGATGACGGCGTCGAGATGGTCAAGCGCTATCTTGAGACCCTCAAGGACGTGTGCGCGCGCCTCTGCCTTGCGGAGGTCGTGCTCGGTGCGACGACGCACGACGTCACGGCGGAACTCGATAAAATGTTCGACTAGTTCGAGCAGTTTGAGGATCTGCGGGCGACCAGCGACGATCGCCAACATCATGATGCTAAACGACGACTGCAACTGGGTGTGCTTGTAAAGGTTATTCAGCACAACCTCGGGCACTTCGCCCCGCCGCAGCTCGATCACGATCCGCATCCCCGTGCGGTCTGATTCATCCCGAAGATCTGTAATACCCTCGATCACCTTGCCACGCGCTAGCTCAGCGATTTTCTCGAGCAGCCTTGCTTTGTTGATCTGATACGGTATCTCCGTAACAACGATCGCGACCTTCTCACTCTTTTTCTGTAACTCCTCGATCGCGGTACGGGCGCGCATCGTGATCGAACCACGGCCGTTCTTATACGCCTCTGTAATCCCATCACGGCCA
>Ga0310345_10005245_pt1 | contig 11568 bp, 13 predicted proteins | sample HC15DNA20500_MG_FD_204667 | JGI IMG/M metagenome (GOLD analysis project Ga0310345, IMG submission 204667) | Marine microbial communities from station ALOHA, North Pacific Subtropical Gyre - HC15-DNA-20-500_MG | ecosystem: Environmental > Aquatic > Marine > Oceanic | place: Pacific Ocean: North...
TCGACGGACGACACAGGGGCTTCGGCAACGGACACGAGATGATTCTCCTAAAGAGCGGCAAGCATCGGTTGCCTTAGGAAAAGCGGCACAAGCATCATCCGTCAATCGCCGATCGGCCTAAATCGCCGGACCGGCTTCTATCCGGTCTGGTTCAGCACCCGCCCGGCGACCGCATCTAGCTTCTTCAGAAGCTCCGGATCGCGCGCTTCCGGCGCCGTGATGATCGCCGTATCCAGCGCCCGGTCCGAGCCGATGGGGCAGGCCTCATGCTCGCGGGGGAAATCCTGCGCCAGCCGGCCGATCAGCCGCGCGCCCTTTTCCGCGTTCTCCGTCAGAACCTTGATGATGTCCTGCACGGTCACCGCGTCATGGTCCGGATGCCAGCAGTCGAAATCCGTCACCATGGCGACGGTCGCGTAGCAGATCTCCGCTTCCCGGGCGAGCTTGGCCTCGGGCAGGTTGGTCATGCCGATTACCGAATAGCCGAGCGCCTTGTAGGTCAGGCTCTCCGCAAGGGTCGAGAATTGCGGCCCCTCCATGCAAACATACGTGCCGTCCCGGACGACCTCAATGCCTTCCGCGCGCGCCGCTTCCGCCAGATGGATGCGCAGCCGTGGGCTGACCGGGTGGGCCATTGAAACATGGGCCACGCAGCCTTTGCCGAAGAAGGAGGACGGACGGTTATAGGTCCGGTCGACGAACTGGTCGACGAGGACAAACGTGCCGGGCGGCAGCTCCTCCTTGTAAGAGCCGCAGGCAGACAGTGAGATGAGGTCAGTGACCCCTGCCCGCTTCAGCACGTCGATATTGGCGCGGTAGTTGATGTCCGACGGGGACAGCCGGTGCCCCTTGTCGTGGCGGGATAGGAAGACGATGGGGAGCCCCGCGATCTCGCCAATCCGCAGCGCGCCCGATGGCTCGCCCCAAGGGCTCTCGATGCGCTCCTCGCGCACATTCTCCAACCCCGGCAGGTCGTAGATCCCCGACCCGCCGATCACCCCCAGCACCGCTTTTGTCATGAATGGTCCCTGCCAGCTTCGTGTTCTTGTCGCGCTACACTAGCGGGGCGGATGCTGACTGGCGAGAGGGTGCAGGGGCGGCGGACGCCGCGAAAGCCACGTCATCCTGAGGCGCACGCCGAAGTCGTGCCTCGAAGGAGGCGTGGCGCCGGCATGCGCGCTCACAGTCATTGCCGGGCTTGTCCCGGCAATCCATGAACACCTTCAGAGTTTACGTTGCTCAGACCGGGGTTATGGATGCCCGGCACAAGGCCGGGCATGACCAAAGAAAGAGGTTCCCCTAAGCCGTGCTCGGCGGATGGTCCTTGTTCACCCGCTTCCAGACCGCCTTCTTCGCCAGGAACATGATGATGGCGAAGACGAACAGGAACAGGATCACCCGGTGGCCGAGCGTGTGCCGCTGCTCCAGCTTCGGCTCCGCGGCCCACATCAGGAACGCCGAGACGTCCTTGGCATAGTTCTCCACCGTCTGCTCGGTGTCGTCGGTATACGGCACCACACCGTCGGAGAGCGGGGGCGGCATGGCGATCTGATGGCCCGGGAAAGCGGTGTTGTAGAACATGCCCGGGGACATCTCCACGCCGGCGGGCGGCTCCTCATAGCCGGTCAGCAGCGAATACAGATAATCCGCCCCGCCTTCGCGCGCCTTTGCCATCACCGAAAGATCCGGCGGATAGGCACCGCCGCTGGCGGCGCGGGCTGCTTCCTCATTCGGGAACGGCGTCGGGAAACGATCCGACGGACGCCCCGGGCGCTTGAACATTTCGCCCTTGTCGTTCGGCCCGTCGGTCACCTGCACGCTTTCGGCCAGCGCCTTCACGGCGGCTTCGGAAAACTCCGGACCGCCAGGCTCACCGAGATTCCGGAACGAGACGAGATCCATCGAGTGGCAGTTCGCGCAGACCGTCTTGTAGACCTGGTAGCCGCGCTGAAGCTGGGCGTTGTTGTACATGCCGAACGGGCCGGAGAACGACCAGTCCACATGCTTCAGCTCCGTCTCGCCTTCGGCGGCAAGGCTCGGAGCGACCGCCGCGCCGAGCGCCATGATGCCCGCGACACCCGCGATGGCGCCGAGCGAGACAGCCCGCCAGGTGCGCTTTTCATGTCCCATAACGCGCCTCATTTCACCACCTCCGGACGGGCTGCAGGATTTGCGGTCCGATCGGGCGGCGCTGTTCGGCCGAGCACGGATTCGGTGATGCTTCCCGGCCGTGGTCGCGGCGTCTCGAAGATGCCGACCAGCGGCATGATCACGAGGAAGAAGCCGAAATAGTAGATCGTGCCGAGCTGCGACAGGATCAGGTGGATGCCCTCAGGCGTCTGCGAGCCGAGATAGCCGAGCATCAGGCAGTCGAGCACGAAGAGCCAGAAGAACCAGCGATAGATCGGCCGGTAGCTCGTGGAGCGGACCTTGGACCGGTCCAGCCACGGCACGAAGAACAGGATCGCGATGGCACCGAACAGCGCGATGACGCCCATCAGCTTGTTCGGGATGGCCCGCAGGATCGCGTAGAACGGCAGGAAGTACCATTCGGGCACGATATGCGGCGGCGTCTGCAGCGGGTCGGCCGGAATGTAGTTGTCCGGATGGCCGAGATAGTTCGGCGCGTAGAACACCAGCGCGAAGAAGATCAGCAGGAAGACCACCAGCGCAAAGCCGTCCTTGATCGTGTAGTACGGGTGGAACGGCACCGTGTCGCCCTTGGTCTTCACCTCGATGCCGCTCGGATTGTTGTTGCCGGGCATATGCAGCGCCCAGATATGCAGCATCACCACGCCGGCGATCACGAAGGGCAGCAGGTAATGCAGCGCGAAGAGACGCGTCAGCGTCGGACCGCCCACCGCGTAGCCGCCCCAGATCCACTGCACCAGCGACGTGCCGAGCCCCGGCACCACCATGTCGATGGACGAGAACAGGTTGGTGATCACGGTCACCGCCCAGAAGCTCATCTGACCCCAAGGCAGCGAATAGCCCATGAAGGCGGTGGCGATCATCAGAAGCAGGATCAGCACGCCCAGCATCCACAGGATCTCACGCGGCGCCTTGTAGGAGCCGTAATAGAGACCGCGGAAGGTGTGGATGTAGACGGCGACGAAGAACATCGAGGCGCCGACCGCATGGGTGTAGCGGAGGAACCAGCCCCAGTTCACGTCGCGCATGATGAACTCGACGCTGTTGAACGCCTCGTCCGGCGACGCGACGTAGTGCATCGCGAGCACGATGCCGGTGACGATCTGGATCGCCAGGCACACGACGAGGATGCCGCCGAACGTCCACCAGTAATTGAGATTACGTGGCGTCGGATAGTCGACGAACTGATTATGCATCATCCGGGCGACCGGCAGGCGGGCGTCGAACCATTCGCCCAGCTTGGTGGTCGGCCGATAGGTAGAGGGGTGCCCCAAATCAGCCACGGCTTAGCCTATCTTGATCGTGGTGTCGGAAGTGAACGCGTAAGGCGGGATCCACAGATTCTCAGGCGCAGGGCCTTTGCGGATGCGTCCCGCCGTATCGTATTGCGAGCCGTGGCAAGGGCAGAACCACCCGCCGTACTCGCCCTTGTTGTCGCCGGGCGCCTGACCCTTCGGAATGCAGCCCAGATGGGTGCAGATACCGATCATGATCAGCCAGGGTTCCTTGCCCTCCGCCGTGCGGTTGGCGTCCGTCGCCGGCGCCGCGCCATCCACGTTGGGATTGCGCGCCAGCGGATCGGGAAGCTCGCTGAGATCGACTGCGTTCGCCTCCTCGACCTCCTTGGCCGTACGATGGCGGATGAAGATCGGCTTGCCGCGCCACATCACCGTGATCGCCTGCCCCTCTTTGACTGGAGCAAGATCCACGTCGATGCTGGCCAGCGCTTCCGCCGAGGCATCCGGATTCATCTGATCGACAAGCGGCCACAAGGCTGCCGCGCCGCCAACCGCTGCAAAGCCGCCGGCCGCGATCAAAATCACGTCGCGGCGGTTAACGTCGTCATCGTGGTCGTCAGTGGTCGAGTGTGCCATGGCGCCTTAGGAAGAAGCCCCAACGAAGTTTGGAAAGATACCTATTGAGCCGGGCTGCCGGGCCGGGTGCCGCGAAGCCTGCTTGCTCCGCTGGGAGCGCGAAAGGAAAAGCCACGAATCGATAGCCGAGCCCGCAAGGCTCCGGCTGTCGTATCCGTCGCGATTCGCCACGTAAGCTCCCCAATACAGTCCCGGAAGTGGCGCGATCGAAGGCAGTAACCGCTTAAGCCTTATGCACCGAACGTCCCGTCGCCCCGCGCGCGAACGGCGGGGCCTCTCATCTCGCCCTGTTTCTTGCATTGACCGATTGCCATTGTCCACCTTCACGAAACGGTCAAATTGGCGCATCTCGCCGCACCCCCAACGGGGTATAGGCTGGCCAAAACGAATGCCGCATGCCGCCATCGGCAGGAACGGCACGGCGAAGAAGGGAGGATGACGTATGAATGAGCAGGATAGCGGCAGCGCGCCCGTTCCGGCGGCCGAGCTCGAAGAGCGGAAATCCCGCGCCCATGACTGGTTCGGGCAGCTCCGCGACAGCGCCTGTGCCGCGCTCGAAGCCATCGAGGCCGAGGCCGGCGGAATGCCCGGCACCGAGGGAAAAGAGCCCGGCCACTTCACCCGCAAGCCCTGGACCCGCGAGAACCACGACGGCGCCGAGGGCGGCGGCGGCGTCATGTCCACCATGTCAGGACGCATCTTCGAGAAAATCGGCCTGCACACCTCCACCGTCCACGGCACCTTCTCGCCGGAATTCGCCAAGCACGTGCCGGGCGCCGAGGAAGACCCGCGGTTCTGGGCTTCTGGCGTCTCCTTCATCGCCCACCCGGTGAACCCCAACGTCCCAACCGCCCACATGAACACCCGCATGGTGGTCACCACGAAGGGCTGGTTCGGCGGCGGCGGCGACCTCACCCCGGTGCTCAACCGGCGCCGCAATCAGGACGACCCGGATTCCAAGGACTTCCACGCCGCCATGCGCGCCGCCTGCGAGGCTTCGCCCTCCGGGGACTATCCGCGCTTCAAGGAATGGTGCGACGAGTATTTCTTCCTGCCCCACCGCAACGAGCCCCGGGGCATCGGCGGCATCTTCTACGACTATCTCGATACCGGCGACTGGGAGGAGGATTTCAGCTTCACCCAAGGCGTCGGCCGCGCCTTCTACGACGTCTATGCCGAGATCGTCCGCCGCAACATGGACAAGCCCTGGGAAGAGGTCGACCGGGAGGAGCAGCTGATCCGTCGCGGCCGCTATGTGGAGTTCAACCTCCTCTACGACCGGGGCACCATCTTCGGCCTCAAGACCGGCGGCAACGTGGAGTCGATCCTCTCATCGCTGCCGCCGCTGGTCCGCTGGCCTTAACCGCTGACGAGCTTACCCCCGGATCCCCGCATACATCACCGGCAGCTGATCCGGCAGGATGGACCCGGCGTCGGGGAGCATCGCCAGGGACGCGCGGAGTAGCGATGCAACGGTCGCTGGTTCGACCAGGATAAACCCGGCCAGGCCGAGCAGACTTCCCAGCGCCACCGCGCCGGCGATCTGCCATCCAAGTTCTGCCCTGCCCCGTCCCATGCGACCCTCCGTCTGTCGGCACCACGCGCGCTCGGCGCATCGATGCCTGGAGGTTTAGGAAAGGGCGGCTGAACCCATTCTGAGACAGTCGTTCATCTTCCGTTTAGAATTTGGGCGTGGGACGGCGGATCGGTGCGCGAATTGCCCGGGACAGCGCCATTTTTCGGACATGATATTGCCGCTTGCCAACGTGTCGCACCTAGCGCAGAATCCTTGCTACCGGGCGCCCACGGTGACGTAACGACCATTTGGGCGCGGACTTGGACGACGGCAAAGTGACTATCGGCCTGACCAGAAGAGCACGACCCCTTTCCCGACATTTCAAGACGCCAACGACGTTGCCTTTGGCAATGGCGAAGGGCCCGTTTGTGTAAACTTCTGCGGGAAAGGATCCCAACATGACCCGTGTCAATGGCACTGTGAAATTCTTCAATCATTCGCGCGGCTTCGGCTTCATCGCGCCTGAGGATGGCGGCAAGGACGTCTTCGTTCACGCCTCCGCTCTCGAGCGCTCCGGCATCCCGCCGCTGAACGAAGGCGACAAGGTCTCCTTCGAGATCGAGGACGACCGCCGCGGCCGCGGCAAGCAGGCTGCCAACGTGCAGCTCGGCTAACCGCCGGCCCCAAACGGAATTCTTCGTCAGACCGCCGGGTGCGATAAGCGCCCGGCGGTTTTTTTATGCGCGGGCGACCCCGATTCCGGCGATTTCACCGCGGCGCGCGTGGAAAACAGTCCGTTAATACAGGGTTCAGCTAAGGGGCGCTATTTTGCCTTAAACCGCATCTAGTCATCGCGGCTGCAGCCTTTTGAGGACTCGGCGTCCCCCCTTCACAACGGCGCCGAAAGAGGATCTGAGACCATGAAGAAACTGAGCGCAGTTTTCGCCGCCGCGCTGATCGGCGTCACGGCGGTTTCCTATTCCCTGCCGGCCTCCGCCGGTGGCGATCGCGGCTACAATCGCGACCGGGCTTATGACCGCGGCTACAATCGCGGCTACCGCCAGGGCAAGTACAACTACAAGAACGACACTGGCGACATGCTCGCCGCAGGTGCCATCGGCCTCGGCCTCGGCGCTATCATCGGCAGCGCGGCTGCGTCCGCTCCGCCGCCGGCCCCGCCGCCCCCGGCCTATTACGGCCCCGTCGACTACTCCTACGGTGCGGCGAGCTATTCGCCCCCGGCCTGGTCGCCGGACTGGTACGCCTACTGCTCGAGCAAATACCGGAGCTTCAATCCGCGCACCGGCTATTTCATGGGCTACGACGGCCGTCCGCATTTCTGCTACTAGGCAGCATCGTTAGCGGAAGTTAGCAAAATCGAGGGCCCGCCGTCTTTCGGCGGGCCCTTTTCGCTTCAGCAAGGCACAGTGTTGAACGCAAATTTACGCCTGGGACATTTCGCGTCCCTACAATGTGCATTTGAAACTTGCGCCCGACTCGGCAGTTTCGCAGAATTGTTGCTGAAAAGAGTCGTGATACGTGCGCGCCTGTGGCGTGAGGTGTCATGACGGTATTTGGACGGCGAAGCGATGAAGGCGGGTTTACCGCCCGATGCAATCAGGCCGAGGCATCAAGCCAAGGCAAACAAGGCGATTGCACCGATGCCGTTCTATGGAGGACAGGGGACCCAAATGAGCAACACAGTGAACTATGTGGACGGGATTCCGCGGGGCGAAGAAGCGCCGCGCGATCGGCCCGATCCGCAGACCGAGCGCGAAGCCCTGATGCTGATCAAGCCCCACCAGGGCATGGTCGCCTGGCCAACCGTCTTCCTGGCCCTCGGAATCGTGATCGCGTTCGGCACCGTCACCACGCTCGGGGTCCTGGGCATCATCCCCCTCTGGCTCGGGATGATCATCAACACCTTCACCCTGTACGCGGACCAGACGCCGCTGCATGAGGCCTGCCACGGCAACATCGCCGGCAAGGACTCCCGTATGGTTTGGGTCAACCACGCGGTCGGCTTCGTCTGCGGCACGATCCTGCTGCATGAATACAAGTCGTTCCGGCACATGCATCTGGCCCACCACCGGGAAACCAACAATCCGGATCTCGATCCGGACCATTGGGTCGACGTGAAGGGCTTCTGGAACGTGCTGTTCCGCTGCCTGACGATCGTCCCCTGGTATCACCACTATTTCTGGAAATACATCGCGTTCAAGCCGCATATCCCGGGTATGCGGCCGCTCGCCATCCACATCACGGTGATGCACGCGATCTATTACGGCACCATCCTCGCGATCTGCTATTTCGGCTACTGGCGCGAGGTCCTGATGCTGTGGGTCGTCCCCCACATCCTGGCGTCGGCACTGATCATCTATTTCTTCGCCTATCTGCCGCACCAGCCTCATGTGGCGAAGCAGCGGTATCGCGACACCAACATCTTCCTGTTCAAGGGCCGGCTGAAGGAGCCGTTCCTGAACTGGCTCTACTTCTTCCAGAACTTCCACCTGATCCACCACCTGTTCCCGCGCATCCCCTTCTATCGCTACAAGGAAGCGTTCAAGGATCTGCGCCCGGTGCTGGAGCGTGAGAAGGCGCGCATTCGGGAATTCGGCGACGACTACCATCCCGACGCCATCGGAGAGATCGGCGACGAGCCGAACGCCCACCACCCGGGTTAGGCCTCGGCCGCCTCAGATCTGATCGGATATTGAAAGGGCGCCCCTGGAGGCGCCCTTTCTCGTTTCGCGGTAACGGTCCGGCAGAGAAAACGGCCCTACAGCGCCTTCTTCTCCCTTGCCCCGGCCGCACCGTTCTCGAAATTGAGATCGGCCGGCGAGATCAGCACCGAGAATTGCTGGCACCAGATCACCACGCTCGGATATTTCGTAAGGTCGACGCCCGCCGGGATCTCGTATTTCTGGCTGCCCTCGAAGGCACGCAAACGCCCAAGATCCACATACATCGTGTCCTCGACATCCGCCTCGCTGCGCACCTTCTCATGCGGCACGAGATAGACGTGATAATCGGGGCCTGGCCCCACCTCGAAATCCTTCTCCAGGAAGACGATGTCGGAATAGACGCTGACCTTGCCCTTCCCGTAATGCACCGGATCGGAGGGGTTCGCGTGAATGAACGTTCCTTGCGCGACCAGGTCTTCGGATTCGGCCGCGGTCAGCGTATCGGTGCCCGCCGGCGGCGGAAACAGATACGGAAAGACGAACAGCCCCGCCGCGAAGCCGACGATGCCGCCGAGCAGAACGCCGACGACCAGCCCTTTCAGCCAATGCCACATGTCAGTATCTCCCGAGCTCCAGTATCGGGAAAGACTGCCACCGGCCGTGCAGGAAGGCTAGCGGCGGGAGGCGTGGATCAATGCAACCGCAGCTCGCCTTCGACGAAATCGAACTCCGTCGGCGCGATCAGCCGGCGATGGGCGACCCGAACCCGGTAGAGCGGCCCCTCCAGGTTCTCGTCCCAGAAAGCCAGGAAATCCTTCAGCTTCGGAAAGCGCGGCGCCAGGTCGTAATCCTGCCAGACATAGCTCTGCAGCAGGCCGTTATGGTCCGGCATGCGATAGAGGATTTCCGCGGTGGTGAGGGAGAAGCCGGAGATCTGGGAAACGAAGGCGTTGTCAGTCATTCGATGAGCCCCTGCCTTTGGTCTTGTAAGACTCAAAATTAAATCGTTCCGCTCCCACCGTGTCCAGATTTTATTGAAACATTTCAGGCATCTAGCAGCCACCCGAAAAGGCTGCTAGCAAATTAGCACTCGCCTATTGAAAGTGCTAACAACTGTCGCTAAATAGCGGCCGAACGGGCCGGTATTTTCAGTGCCCGATCAACGGGAAAATTGGTTAGAGGAGAACAAAGCCATGCAGTTTCGTCCGTTGCATGACCGCGTCGTCGTGCGCCGTCTTGAAGAAGGCGAAAAGACGAAGGGCGGAATTATCATTCCCGAGACAGCCAAAGAGAAGCCCCAGGAAGGCGAAGTCGTCGCCGTGGGCCCCGGCGCCCGCGACGAGAAGGGTCAGCTTCAGCCGCTCGAGGTGAAGGCCGGCGACCGCGTCCTGTTCGGCAAGTGGTCCGGCACCGAGGTCAAGATCGAGGGCGAGGACCTGCTCATCATGAAGGAGAGCGACATCCTCGGCATCCTCGAGGGCACCGCTTCCGCAAAGCAGGCTGCGTAACAAGCACCCCGCATAGTTTCATTCCATTCACGGAGAACGAGCCATGTCTGCAAAAGACGTGAGATTTTCCCAAGATGCCCGCGAGCGGATGCTCCGCGGCGTCGACATCCTGGCCAATGCGGTCAAGGTGACCCTCGGCCCGAAAGGCCGCAACGTGGTGCTGGAGAAGTCCTTCGGCGCCCCCCGCATCACCAAGGACGGTGTGAGCGTCGCCAAGGAGATCGAGCTTGAGGACAAGTTCGAGAACATGGGCGCCCAGATGGTCAAGGAGGTCGCCTCCAAGACCAACGACACCGCCGGTGACGGCACCACCACCGCCACTGTCCTTGCCCAGGCCATTGTCAAGGAAGGCCTGAAGTCGGTCGCGGCCGGCGCCAACCCGATGGACCTGAAGCGCGGCATCGACATGGCCGTCACCAAGGTCGTCGAGGAGCTGAAGTCCAAGTCCAAGAAGGTCACCGGCTCCGGCGAGATCGCCCAGGTCGGCACCATCTCCGCCAATGGCGATTCCGAGATCGGCCGCCTCATCTCCGAGGCCATGGACAAGGTCGGCAATGACGGCGTCATCACCGTCGAGGAAGCCAAGGCGCTCGACACCGAGCTCGAAGTCGTCGAGGGCATGCAGTTCGATCGCGGCTACCTCTCGCCCTACTTCATCACCGACGCCGAGAAGATGCGCGTCGAGCTCGAGAACCCCTACATCCTCATCCACGAGAAGAAGCTCTCCGGGCTTCAGACCATGCTTCCCCTGCTGGAAGCCGTGGTCCAGTCCGGCCGTCCGCTTCTGATCATCGCCGAGGACGTCGAGGGCGAGGCGCTTGCGACTCTCGTGGTCAACAAGCTGCGCGGCGGCCTGAAGGTCGCGGCGGTTAAGGCCCCTGGCTTCGGCGATCGCCGCAAGGCCATGCTGCAGGACATCGCAGTCCTGACCGGCGGCCAGATGATCTCCGAGGATCTCGGCATTAAGCTTGAGGGCGTCACCCTCGACATGCTGGGTCAGGCCAAGAAGGTCCAGATCACCAAGGACGACACCACCATCGTCGACGGCGCCGGCGACAAGAAGGAGATCGAGTCCCGCGTCTCCCAGATCCGTGCGCAGATCGAGGACACCTCCTCGGACTACGACAAGGAGAAGCTGCAGGAGCGCCTGGCGAAGCTCGCCGGCGGTGTTGCGGTGATCCGCGTCGGCGGTGCCACCGAGGTCGAGGTGAAGGAGAAGAAGGATCGCGTCGACGACGCGCTCAACGCGACCCGTGCGGCCGTGGAGGAAGGCATCTCCCCCGGCGGCGGCGTGGCCCTGCTCCGCACCGTGAAGTCCCTCGACGGTCTGAAGGCCGAGAATGAGGACCAGTCGGTCGGCGTGAACATCGTCCGCCGCGCCCTGCAGGCCCCGATCCGTCAGATCGCCGAGAATGCCGGCGAAGACGGTGCCGTGGTTGCCGGCAAGGTGCTGGAGAAGGACGATTACGGCTACGGCTACAACGCCCAGACAGGCCAGTATCTCGATCTCGTCAAGGAAGGCGTGATCGATCCGGTCAAGGTGGTGCGCACCGCGCTGCAGGATGCGGCCTCCGTTGCCGGCCTCCTGATCACCACCGAGGCCATGGTCGCCGAGCATCCCCAGAAGAGCGCTCCGGCCATGCCGGGCGGCGGAATGGGCGGCATGGGTGACATGGGCTTCTAAGCCTCTGGACCCAACCAGCTCGAATCGAAAAGGCCGCGTCCCTCACCCGAGGGGCGCGGCTTTTCTTTTCGGTAGACCACAGTCCGCCAGCCAAGCGTCGGCGTGGCCTTACACCTTCGACGCCGCTTCCGCCTGCTTCAGCAGCACCTCG
>Ga0310345_10005246_pt1 | contig 11568 bp, 9 predicted proteins | sample HC15DNA20500_MG_FD_204667 | JGI IMG/M metagenome (GOLD analysis project Ga0310345, IMG submission 204667) | Marine microbial communities from station ALOHA, North Pacific Subtropical Gyre - HC15-DNA-20-500_MG | ecosystem: Environmental > Aquatic > Marine > Oceanic | place: Pacific Ocean: North...
ACCGGGCCGGGTACCGCCGGTCGTGGCAAAGGCACCCTGCTCGCCATCGGCATAGGCTTGCCGAACGCCGGCCGTTGCCCTGGCCGCCACGTTGCGCGCGCCCTGCACAACAGCGCCCGCACCGGCGCGAGCGACGCCACCCACACCGGCGGCAACGCCGGCAGGGCCGGACGCATCGGATGATGCACGCACCAATTGGTATGAGCCGGAAGCGCCGCCAGCCATGGAAGCAGCTGCTCTCGTGGCACCGCCCGCGCCGGCGCCGAGCATTCTCGCCGAACCGATTGCAACGCCTCCGGCTGCCGCGCCACCCAGTACGAGGCCCACGGCCGATCCCGCAACGGCGCCGGCACCCAGTTGCGGCGCGCCGGAAACAAGTCCTGCCGCAATTCCCGGCCCGAAGATGCCGAGCATGAAGATCGCGAGCGCGCCGAGGACGGTCGCCGCGGCTTCTTCCAGCGTGATGTCTCCGCCCGAGAACGATGAGGCGAACTCACCGAACAGCGTCGAGCCGATTCCGACAATCACGGCCAAGACCATGAGCTTGATGCCGGCAGCCACGACATTGCCGAGCACGCGTTCGGCAAGAAACGCGGTCTTGTTCCAAAGCGCGAAGGGCACGAGCACGAAGCCGCCAAGCGTCGTGAGCTTGAACTCCAGAATGGTGATGAAGAGCTGGATGGCCAGAATGAAGAAGGCGATCAGCACCACCACCCAGGCAAAGAGCAGCACCATGATGGTCACGAAGTTCTCAAAGAAGGCGATCGGCCCCATCAGTTCGCCGGCTTCATCGAGCAAAGGTGCTGCCGCGTCATAGCCGGCCGCGGCCACGAAGCCCGGCCGCATGAGGTCGGCGGCGCTGATCGGCGATCCAGTCGCCTGCAGACCGAGCCCCGCGAAGCTGTCGAAGAGGATGGTGGCGAGGCTGGCGAAATTGTTCAGGATGAAGGCGAAGGCGCCGACATAGAGCACCTTCCTGATCAGCGACGGCAGCAGTGCCCGATCTTCGGAGAAGGCCCAGAACAGGCCGGCAAGCGTGATGTCGATCCCGATCAGGACTGTGGTCAGGAAGGCGATGTCCGGCGAGAGAAGCCCGAAACCGGAATCGATATAGGTGACGAAGGTTTCCGTGAACCGATCGATGACGTTTAAATCGTCCACCGCCTCGCTCCTTTCCTAGCGCCGCGTGTAGGCAGAGCCGTCGCCCATGAAGCGCTCGAACCTGGCCCGGCCACGCTCATGGGCGGCAAGCGCATCGGCACGGTCGAGCGCCTCGGCACGAGCCGAAGCCGCCAGCAGGCTCTGGAGCTGCATGGATTGCTTGGCGGCCAGCGCGGTTAGCTGGTTGCCGGCCTGTACGGCCTGCAAATTGCCGACGGCGCCCTGGCTTTCGCCGACAAGGCGGTCGAGGGTTGCGGCATCGGTCCTGATCTCGCCAACCACTCCGGCCTGGACCTCCAGCGCATGCCGGAATCCTTCCCGCGCCAGGTTCCAGCTTTCTCGCGCGTCCTGAAGGATGTCGGAGGTCGAGACGCTGTCGGCATATTCCTTGGGGAACAGCTCACTATAGGCGCTGTCGATCTCGGAGAGGTCATAGGCTATGCCCTGCGCATCGCGGATCAGCTGATCCACGGCGGACAGCGAACCCTGCAGTTCCCCTGCGATCGAGGTCGGCAGATTGGCGAGGTTCCTGGCCTGGTTGATCAGCATCTGCGCCTCGTTGGCGAGCTGCTGGACCTGATTGTTGATCTGCTCGAGCGAACGCGCCGCTGTCAGGATGTTCTCGGCATGGTTGGTCGGGTCGTAGACGATGTCGCCGAACCCGAAGAGCGCATAAGCCTTCTGAACGGGCGCGATCGCGACGGCGATCACGGTGATAAAAACAACGAGCTTATGCTTCATGCGTATTCTCCTCTTTCTGCTTGGGGGATGGGTGGGCAATGAGCTCTGCGGCCCAGTCGAGGCCGCGGGCGCGCAGCCAGGAATCGGCGAACTCGTCCTCGCCATGGGCGGCGACTAGCTCGTCCATGAGGGCGTGATCGTCTCTTGAGGACGCGGCGACGAAGGCAAGCGTGACCGGGCCGGGATCGAGCTCGAACAGCCGGTTGCCCTGCCGCGACTGGTAGTAATAGTCGCGCTTCGGAACCGAGCGCGCGATAATCTCGATCTGCCGGTCATTGAGACCGAAGGCCTCGTAGATCGCTTTGGCTTGCGGTTCGACCGCGCGATCGTTGGGCAGAAAGATGCGACTGGGACAGCTTTCGATGATCGCCGGCGCGATCGAGGAATTGGCGATGTCGCTGAGCCCCTGCGTGGCGAAGATCACCGAGACGTTGCGTTTCCTGAGCGTCTTCAGCCATTCGCGGATGCGTGCGGCGAATGCCGGATTGTCGAGGAAGAGCCAGGCCTCGTCGAGGATGAGCAGCGCCGGCCTGCCGTCGAATTTTTGCTCCAAGCGATGGAAGAGATAGGTGAGCACCGGAAGAACGGCGCCCTCCTGGTGCATCAGCTCTTCCATTTCGAAACACTGGACTGCGCCCAGCGTGAGCCAGTCATCATCGGCGTCGAGCAGACGGCCATAAGGGCCTTCGAGCGTATAGGGCTGCAGCGCCTGGCGGAGATCTTTGCGCTGGAGAAGAGTCGTAAGACCAGTCAGCGTGCGCTCGGGTTGCGGGGCGGCGGCAAGGTTCGACAGCGCCGACCAGACAGCATCCTTGGTTTCCGGCGTGACGCCGACGCCTTCATGGGTTAGCAGCCCCAGCACCCATTCCTGAGCAAAGGTCCGTTCCGACGGCAGATCGATATTGGCGAGCGGTTGGAAAGCGAGCGCGTTCTTTACGCCTTCCTGTGCCGCTCCGAGATCGAAATAGTTCCCGCCCATGCCGAGCACCGCGGCGCGGGCCGATCCGCCCTTGTCGAAGATGGTGACCTGGGCGTTTGCATAGCGGCGGAACTGCAGCGCGATCAGCGACAGGAGCACCGACTTGCCGGCGCCGGTCGGCCCGACGACGATCGTGTGGCCAACATCGCCTACATGGGTGACAAGCCGGAACGGCGTACTCCCATTGGTGCGGACGGTCAGGAGCGGTGGGCCATCAAGATGGTGATTGCGCTCCGGTCCCGCCCAGCTTGCCGACAGCGGCATCATGTGGGCGAGGTTCAGCGTGTTGACGGGTGCGGCGCGGACATTGGCATAGACATGGCCCGGCAGCGACGACAACCAGGCCTCAACCGCATTGGCGCTTTCCTCGATGGTGGCAAACCCGCGCCCGTCCATGACACGCTGGGCAGCGCGGAGTTTTTCATCGGCGCGCGCCTCGTCCGCATCGGTGACGACGAAGGTGGTGGTGACATAGCCGTAGGAGACGAGATCGGCGCCAAGCTCTTGCAAGGCGGCATCGGCGTCCGCCGCCTTGTTGTCGGCGTCCGTGTCGACCAGCACCGACTGCTCGTTGGTCATCACCTCCTTGACGATTGCCGCGATCGACTTGCGCTTGGCGAACCATTGCCGGCGATAGCGTCGGATGACCTTCTCAGCGGCCGGCTTGTCGAGCGGCACAAAGCGCGTCGTCCAGCGATAGGCGAAGCCGAGATGATTGAGGTCGTCGAGGATGCCGGGTGTGGTCGAGCCGGGAAAGCCGAGGATGGTCAGTGCCCGCAGATGCTCGGCGCCGAGCATCGGCGCCAGGCCGCCGGTGAGAGGCGTGTCGACCAGCACGGCGTCGAGATAGGCCGGGACCTCCGGGACGGCGACCGTATGCCGCCGCGTCGAAACACAGTCGTGGAGATACGTCAGCACCTCTTCGTCGGAGAGCGGCGCGACCTCGGGCATGATTTGACCGAGCAGGTCGAGGGCGCGGTCGGTGCGGCGAATGAAACTGTCGAGATGCTCCCGGTAGTCGACGCCGTCTCGTCTGCCCGGATTCTCGATCAGCAGGACTTCGGTGCGGCTGACATTCTCGACCGGCGGCAGCCAGCAGAAGGTCAGCACATAGCTGCTCTCGAACAGTGTCCCCGAGACTTCGAAACCTGCGCGCCGCTCCTCGTCGACCAGCGCCGACACGGGATCGGGAAAACCGGAGCGCGGATAATCCCGCGCAGCATGCCGATCGGCCTCGAAGAACAGCGCCCAGCCGGAGCCGAAGCGGCGGAGCACATTGTTGATCCGCGCGCAGGCCGCAACCAGTTCGGCTTCGGTTGCGCTCTCGAGGTCCGGCCCGCGAAACCGCGCTGACCTCTGAAACGATCCGTCCTTGTTGAGGACGACGCCCGGTGCGACCAGACACGCCCAGGGCAGATAGTCAGCGAGCAGCGCCGGCTGCTTGCGGTACTCGGCCAAGTTCAACATGAAAAACCCTTCAGCATCCAAGATACCCCTTGTGACGGACATGACGGATCAGGACCTCCATGAAGGCGGGGTCCTTGCGGGCGGCGAGGACAGCCGCCGCGTGGCCGATCAGCCAGACCGCGACGCCGGCAAGCCAGAGCTGAAGCCCGAGACTGAGCGCGGCGGCGAGCGTGCCGTTGACGATCGTGACTGTGCGCGGCGCGCCACCCATCAGGATCGGCTCGGTCAGAGACCGGTGCAGCGGGACTTCGAAGCCTTCGATGGCCATCAGACGAGCGCCCCACCGCCGAAGGAAAAGAAGGAGAGGAAGAAGCTCGTCGCCGCGAAGGCGATGGAGAGACCGAAGACGATCTGGATCAGCCTCCGGAAACCGCCGGAGCTCTCGCCGAAGGCAAGCGACAGGCCGGTGATGACGATGATGATCACGGCGACGATGCGCGCCACCGGCCCCTCGATGGATTCCAGGATCTGGGTCAGCGGCGCCTCCCAGGGCATGCCCGATCCGGCGGCATGGGCCGGCACAGTCAGGGCGGCGAGAACGGCAGAAGCGATGATTGCGCGCGTGCGGGAAAGAAGGATCGAAACGGGCTTGGTCGGGGTCATGCTGGTCTCCTTGGTCAGGTGGCTGCGGGCGCGAAGCGCACCGGTGTGAGGGAGTGCAGGCGGTAGTCGCCATTGGCGTCGAGGCCTTCCAGAGAGGCGACAGTCTCCACGCGGCGGCCTTCTCCCCTGCCCTTCAGGAACACGACGATGTCGATGGCCTCGGCGATCAGGCGTCGCGGCACGGTGACGACGGCTTCCTGGATGAGCTGTTCGAGCCGGTAGAGGCCCGCATGGGCGGAGTTGGCGTGCAGCGTGGTGATCCCGCCCGGATGACCGGTGTTCCAGGCCTTCAGCATGTCGAGGGCTTCCGGTCCGCGCACCTCGCCGACGACAATGCGGTCGGGGCGAAGGCGGAGCGTGGACCGAACAAGATCGGCAAGCGAGGCGACCCCCGGCTTGGTGCGTAGCGTCACGCAATCTTCCGCCGCGCAGTGGAGTTCGCGCGTGTCCTCGATGATGATCACCCGGTCGCCGCCGGTTGCGACCTCGGCAAGAAGCGCGTTGACCAGTGTCGTCTTGCCGGAACTGGTACCGCCGACCACGACAATGTTCTTGTGCGTCGCGACGGCTTCGCGCAGGCTGTCAGCCTGTTGCGGCGACAGGATCTGGGCGGAGACGTAATCTCCCAACCGGTAGAGCACACGGGCCGGCTTGCGGATGGAAAAACACGGGTTCGGGGACACCGGCGGCAGCAGGCCTTCAAACCTCTCGCCGGTCTCCGGCAGTTCGGCGGAGACGATCGGCCGGTCGGCATGGCATTCCTGCCCGATATGGCTCGCGACCAGGCGGATGATCCGTTCGGCTTCAGCCACGCCGATGGTCTGCCCCGTCGCGATCCTCCCCTCGCCGTGACGATCCAGCCAGAGTCTGCCGTCCGGGTTGACCATCACCTCGGTGGTGGCCTCGTCGGCCAGCGCTTCTGCGATCACCGGTCCCATGGCCGTTGCCAGCATGGTGCGACGGCGATTGCGGGTCATGGGCTGGAGGCGGTCACTCATCGCCCGTCTCCGGGAAATCGTCGGCGCCGTTCGGTGAACGCCCTTCGCGCACGGCGCGAAGGGCTTCGATCTCGGCCTCGGTGAAGAACTCGCTCTCGCCGGCGCTGACCTCTTCCAGGACATCGCGGATCATGTTCTTGCCGCCGGCCAGCCGCCGCGCGAGCTGCGTGATGAAATACTCGAAGCGTTCCTTGCCGAGTGCGCGGGCCGCGTCCTGATCGGCATTGGGCAAAGGCGGCGTCACGGTCAGAAAGAAGCGGATGTAGAGCGCCAGCGTCTCGCTGGTGATCGAGAGATTGCGCTCCAGCCGATCGTATTGCCGGGTCAGCCGGTCGAGCCGGCGGATCAGCGCTCCGTCTCGCTGGTCGTCGAACTCTTTGGAAAAGAAACCGAGCAGCGCAGCCTCGACCACAGCGGCCTTGGTGACGCCAGGACGTTTGGCGGCGATCTCGATCCGCTCGGAGAGCTCATGGGAAATATGGACGTTCAGACGAGGCTTCATCGACAGGGTTCCTCAAAAGCGCGGCAGCAGGTCGTCGTCGGACTGATCGATCGCATGGGCGCGGCGGATGGCGTTCGCATTGCGGTTCAGCTGTTCCAGGCGCTTGCCCTCGTTCGGGTCGAACTCGTCATCGAGCAAGCCGGCATCGGGAGATTGGTCGGGCTCAGGAATGGCGGGGGCTTCCTCGGCCAGTGCCGGTTGTCGCTTTAGTCCGCCGTCATCCTCGTCCTCTCCGGTGACGAGGTCCGACCACGGTTTTGAAAGCTCGGCATGGGTCCCGCGCACCTGCCCCGACCAGTCGTCGGGCCGGTGTGGCGGGCGGTCATTGTAGGGACCGCCCGCCTTCAGGCCGGGCGGGGAGCAGACCCGGCCTGAAAAGTTCACATCCTCGAAATACCGCAGCTTCTTCGCCCGGATCGGCGGCTGGCCGGAGATCATCACGATCTCCTCGTCGGCCGGCAGTTGCATCACCTCGCCCGGCGTCAGCAGCGGCCGCGCGGTCTCCTGTCGGGAGACCATCACATGGGCGAGCCAGGGCGCCAGCCGGTGGCCGGCATAGTTGCGCTGCGCCCTCAGTTCGGTCGCGGTGCCGAGCGAATCCGAGATGCGCTTGGCGGTGCGCTCGTCATTGGTGGCAAACGCGATGCGGACGTGGCAGTTGTCGAGGATGGCGTTGTTCTCGCCATAAGCCTTGGTGATCTGGTTGAGCGATTGCGCGATCAGGAAACTGCGCACCCCATAGCCGGCCATGAAGGCGAGCGCGCTTTCGAAGAAGTCCAGCCGTCCGAGCGCCGGGAACTCGTCCAGCATCATTAGGAGCTGATGGCGATGACGCTTGCCCTCCTCGCCTTCGAGACGCTCGGTCAGGCGGCGGCCGATCTGGTTGAGGATCAGGCGCACCAGCGGCTTGGTCCGCGAGATGTCCGAGGGCGGAATGACGAGATAGAGCGAGACCGGATGCTTGGCGTCCATCAGGTCGGCGATCCGCCACTCGCAGGCGCTCGTCGTCTCGGCGACGGTCGGATCGCGATACAGCCCGAGGAATGACATCGCTGTCGACAGCACACCCGAGCGCTCATTCTCCGATTTGTTGAGGAGCTCGCGAGCGGCCTGGGCGACGACCGGATGGACTTTCGGCGCCTCCGCCGTGCCGAGATGATTGGTGCTCATCATCAGGCGCAAGGAGCGCTCGAAGGACCTCGAAGGATCGGACAGGAACGTCGCCACACGGGAAAGCGTCTTCTCCTCCTCCGCATAGAGGACATGCAGGATCACGCCGACCAGCAGAGAGTGGCTGGTCTTCTCCCAGTGGTTCCGCCGTTCCAGCGCGCCCTCCGGATCGACCAGTATGTCGGCGATGTTCTGGACGTCGCGAACCTCGAAAGGACCTTTGCGCACTTCCAAGAGCGGATTGTACTTGGCGCTTGCCGGATCAGTCGGATTGAACAGCAGGCAGTGCGAGAAATGCTCGCGCCATCCGGCGGTCAGCTGCCAGTTCTCGCCCTTGATGTCGTGAATGACAGCGGAATGCGGCCAGGTCAGCAGTGTCGGGATGACGAGACCGACACCCTTGCCGGACCGGGTCGGCGCGAAGCACATGACATGCTCGGGTCCGTCATGACGCAGATAGCGGTCATTCAGCCGGCCAAGAAAGACACCTCGGTCGTTGTGCAGGCCGGAGCCAGCGATCTCCGCCTTCGTTGCCCAGCGCGACGAGCCATAGGTCGTGACAAGCTGGTTCTGACGAGCTCGCCACAGCGAGCCGGCGATCGCCACCGCAACACCGGCCAGTCCGCCTGACGCCGCGATGATGCCGGCGCGGTTGAACACGTCCGGCGCATAGGCTTCGTAAGCGTACCACCATTCGAACAGGCGCCAGGGCAGATAGAATGGATAGCCGAACAGCTCGAACCAGGTCGGCCCCAGCCGCGACTGGAATTGCAGCGCGCCCGCGGCCCATTGCGTCGCGCCCCACACCGCGCCTATCACGATCGCGAAGACGATCAGGATCTGGCCGATCAAAAGCTTGGTAGGGGTCATCGATCTCTCGCCGCCTGTGGGCCTGGAAGCCCGTTTGAAGTCGGCGCAAGATCGCGGAGATTCTAACGTTTATTCAACGCGATAGGGTCCAAGCTGATCCAACAAATCCAGTTGCTGGAAACAACAACCAATAGCCGCCACGAGTGGCCAACTGATCTTCCCCAATATTCAATTGGCCGAAGACCAACGTGAGTGGCCCGGAAATCATAAACAGCCGACGACCAGTACATGCCCAGCGTCAGCGGTCACGCAGGCGAAGATGACGGCATTGTTCAATAGTGTCCTTGTTGGGGTGAAAGAATTGCGAACAAAACAAGAATCTGCGAACTTGCTGCACGCTGCGAAAAGGAAGGCACGTTGGAAGAGATAGCTGACGAATTTGACGACGAGTTCATCTTGGAGCCGGACTACGATCCGGCTGGCGAATTGTGGTCTGCCTATCTGACCTTTCCGCGCCCGTCGAAACTGTCGGACGAGAAAATGGAAGTGTACTTCCCGGATCGGGACGGCAGGTGGAGCCGGGAGACCGAGGCAGCGATCAAGCGCCATCGTGCCAGCGGCATCGATCTCAATGACAACTGGGCGATGACCTGGAGGGGCTGGTCTTGCCCCGGTTGCGGTCGTTCGAAGAATGAGATTTTTCGACTATCGAAGAGGGGCATCCTGCTTGCGAAACTGGAACTCCATCATGATCACATGGCCGATTTTGTGTGGCCGCGTGCCGAAGCTCTCTTCGGAAAGGACTGGCGTGAATCCGCCGCTCCGGGATTTGGCGAGGTCCTGGATGCAATCCAGGACCTCGCCATTCGTTTCACACATTGTCTTGTCTGCTCGGAATGCAACTCCGCCGATGGCAAGATCAAACGCAAGTTCCAGAACGAGATTGATAGCAGGTTTTCATTTACGGCCTCTGAGATCGGCCGCGTCGTCCAACCGCGGGCACATCACGATCACGACATCAATTTCAGCAAGGCCTTCGAGATTTGGCAATCGGCCAGAGACGGATTCCTGACCCGCTTGAAGATCGTCGACCAACTTCTGAATGACTTGGGAAACGGCCGTCTCATGAGGGAGCGGCACGGAACGACGGGCGCCCGTCCGATGTGGACCATCATGGGATCGGCGGAGCTATTGTCGAAGGCATTTCGCCAAGAGGCAAAGGATTCCGAGCGAATTCGACTTTTGTCCGACCTTCGATCGGAGTTCCTGGCCCGTTCCACCAGCCGTGATTCCGCCGCGCTGCCACGAACGGTCACATCTACAAATCCCACCGGCCCTACGGACGCGGAGTACGCCAAATACATCGACCCAGTTTCCACGAAACGCTGGGAGGCGACGCCTCCCGATTGGAGATGCCCGATCTGCGCCCGGTCGAAGCGACAGATCCTCCGAAGGAGCAACAAGGGGATGTGGTCGGGTGGGATACGCGAACACAGGGAATATCTCGAAGAAACTGATGCCGATACCATCGAAATGCGGCTATTGCTTTTCCCGAATTTTCGTAACGAACACTGGGTTGCGGGCACCAAAACTACTCATATTTGCGCGGACTGTGCGAGCGTTGGCGGACATGTCGTTCAACGCGATCGCTCGCTCGGCGACCCATATCTAACGCTCCAGGATATTCAGGATTGCATCGTTCACAGCGGTCCTCACCGACGTCACGAAATCGACATCGACCTGGCCGGCCAACGTATTGCGCAGAACGAGGCCTATTGGTCGGCGTCGGCTGCGCTCGATGCCTACAACAGTTTACTGTCGAAATCTCATCACAAGATGGAGTGGTGGAGCAAAGACGGAATACCGCGTGCAGAAATCGTTGCGGATTTGTGCGAGGACCTGCGTGTTTACAATCATATCGCCGACACCACTGATCAGGAAGCGCTCGTGGGGTGGATTCTGAAACAGAAACAACTTTTGAGCGACGATGAATAAGCGTTCCAACGAACTCTCCAACATCGAATGGATCAAACAGCCTCACCGGGCCTTGGCAGTACTCCGCTTAATGGCAAGGCAGCCAGGTACTGTGTCCAACGATCGCGTGATCTCGGATTATCTGGATAGCGTCGGACTTGTCAGCACCAGAGAAGAATTGGTTGGATGCCTCGATCGGCTGGAAGCGAATGAACTGATCACTCGGCGCGATGTTGAAAAGCTGATTGTCGTCGAGCTCACCCTAAAAGGTGAAGAGGTCGCACAGGGACACGGTGAAGCAGAAGGCGTACTCCGCCCGTCGGTTGATTGCCCATATTGAGTCGACAAACTGTGACGACAATCCTGCTCAGGCGATACACACAAGTTTCGAGGGGAGCAGCGCGCGACGATGGTCACACGGATTACCTTGAACAGGTTTGAGGTTCTGGCGAGCTGGGAACAGAGCGACGAGTTCCGGCAGCAGACCAGCCTGAAATCGGCATGGGCAACCAAGGACGAAGACGCCTTGGGTGGGGTGTATTTCATCGAGTCCGAATCGGTATTCACCTACGTCCTTCTCACCCGGGACAAGAGCAGCCGATATCGCGGTTTCTTCATGGCCCACCCGCGTCGAACGGCCCGAGCCGCTGAGGCGTCGGTGAGAGACGATCTTGCGCTCATTGAGAGTGGTAAGAAACCGGCGCCGGAACTCGAAGGGAAAGACGGTGAGGTCGATCTATTCGGCGCTACGGGCGCACGGGAGTTGAACGACAAATTCGTCAACCTTCGTGATAGCGTCCACTCATCCGCGTCGCGCGAAATCATGAGCGAACTCATGCATTGGTTTGATGACCCTGACGGCAACTTCGTCAAGGACTTTCAGACTACCGGATTCGATGGTCGCCTGTGGGAGCTGTTTCTCTTTGCGGCATTTTCAGAGATGGGTTTCACCCTGGACCGATCGAAGCCGACACCGGACTTCAGGCTCAACAAAGGCGATCAAAAGGTCTTTGTAGAAGCCGTGACTGCAAACCCCAGCTTTGGTGAGCAATTCGACATCTCAGATCCCCCACCTCCGCCGCCGGAGAACTTCGCCCACTATATCGAGAATGAGATGCCGCAGAAATTCGGCTCTCCACTGCGGAGCAAGGTTACCAAAGCCT
>Ga0310345_10005247_pt1 | contig 11565 bp, 19 predicted proteins | sample HC15DNA20500_MG_FD_204667 | JGI IMG/M metagenome (GOLD analysis project Ga0310345, IMG submission 204667) | Marine microbial communities from station ALOHA, North Pacific Subtropical Gyre - HC15-DNA-20-500_MG | ecosystem: Environmental > Aquatic > Marine > Oceanic | place: Pacific Ocean: North...
ATATCAGCCATGCAATCGGGCACTGGAACTCCGGCCCCTTCACCCAGTCAAGGACAAGTCGCACCCGGAGATTATGCAACATATAGGAAGCAACAAGGATTACCTGATGACGACGAGGAAGATAAGCCCAAGCCCGGACGCAACACGGCGGCTGCCAAGATAATAGGGTTTGGGAATTGGGATGTCGTTCCCGAGTATTTCGCAGATTAGTCTTCGTATCCAAGTTCTCTAATCGCTTCGTCAAGAGTGAGAACCCCATCTTCCACATCTTGGGAGAAGATGCTTACAGGATAGCAATGACCTTTGAAGTCGCAGTATGAACATTGCCAATCGCCAACTTCTGCGAGAGGTTTCTTGAGCCATTCGTTATATTTGGTCTTAGACATATCGCCGGTTTCTAACTTCACCTTCACAGTCTTGTCGTCATAGCGCAACTGATAGTCCCTGTCGGGTGGGTCGGGTTCGTCAAGTTTGTCGGCTAATTCTGAGTAGCGGTCAAGGATATTGTCGGTGTTCAGACCTTCCCAAGCGTTGAGGGTTTTACCGGCTATTAACTGATAGGCTACATCGGGTTCAATAGGAGTTCCATTCAGGGTTTCCACGATGATGTCCCCATCATAGCCGTTGGATAGGCTAATTTTGAATTGCGTGTATTCGCCCGAATCCACACCGAAATAGAATATGATGTAGTGGTCAATCTTCACATTGTAGTGCTTCTCATGCTCCTCACGCATCATGAGATACATGGCCGTCTGCATGATGTGTTCATACTTGGGCGCACCGTTAGGATACATTTTGTTGCCGATACCAAAGACCATTTTCTTAGCAAAGAATCCTCGGCAAGTTTTCATTTCAATTCCAATTGCTTTATCCCTGTGAATCTTGGTGACCTTCCCATCGGAATCTAACTCGTGGTCCCACAAGATAATATCGGACTCGCCGGAAATAGTGATGCGTGGGTCCGGACCAACTTGGCCGTAGTTAAGCACATTGCCATCCAAAAGGAGTCCTTGATTTCGCCACACTTCTTGGAAGTAGTCTTCCATACCATTACCTGTCGCAAAGATACCATGCGCTCTATCCGAAGGAGGATTCGTCGCGGCCACACCGTTGAGGCGGAACCATTCTGCCCTGTGGCACTTGCCGATTAACTTATCATACCCGTATTCATCTTTAATCACACACGAGGCACTCGTTGGGCGGAAGCCGCCACGAGATTGTCTGTATGCTCTATTTCTCAATCCATATACCGCATTTTTGCCGGGGTTGGCCGTCATAATGCGCTATACTGCCGGTCAGGTATTTAACCGTTCCCTGTTGGGAGGAATCATCTTCCCTTTCCGCTGGTCTTCTTTGTTCCGGTTGAGAGTTCATCCATGCGGTGTTCATGTGCAAGTTGTAATTCTTCCAATGTTTGCCGATGCTTGATGCGGTCTTCCATCGTCGCAATCTCTTGCTGTTGTTCCGACTTCCAAAGTTCCAGCATGGAAGTTACAATGAGTGTGGCTAAAGTTCCTACGATAGCGAGGAGAGCAATGTAGCCCTCCAACATGGGCATGACCTTATCCGGGTCCGAAACACCGATGACCACGATGGCCAAAGCCGCGAGGAGCCAGCCCCATACGATAGGTAGTCCGATGTAGCGCATCATCCAATCATTAACAGTGGTTTTACCACCCCATACAATCTTAGAAGATTTCTTCTCATCAGGCATAATACTACTTCATACCCTTCCCTACTATTTAAGAGATTGCCGGAGAACCCTTAAGTAGCAATCTAACGCCTTCAAAAGTGTGCTATTAACTGACTGGGCTGAACAAGAAGGGCATACCCTGTCTGTAAAGGGTGGAAGTTTGCTCATTGAGAATCCGGACCCCGTGACTTGGGCCAATGCCCAATTGCTTAATCAGGTTTATTTGCTCCGATGGCGATACCGAAGTTGTCGGATTTGCGGTAGTGATTTTGATATTTCTGAGGGAGGATTTGCTTATACTTGTCCTTCGTGCCAAAAGTTGGAGGTGCCTCTATGAAGAACATCGGGAAAGTGAAACTCACCATGACGAAAGATATGATAGTTACCGTTCATGCTGATGTCCACATGAAGGACATAAATGACCGAGATGACCTATATTTTGTGTTGTTCAATATCATGGCTGAACCTTTGCGACTGTCTTTGGGAGTGGTAGGGAACTTCTTTGAAGAATTGGAAAGAGTGGCTGGTTCTGACCCCACAAAGTTGGCACATCTGATAGATACGGAACCGGACACATACATGAAATTAGTGCAAAGACATTATAGCGAACTGGTGCAAGCCAACAATGAGGAGAAAGTCAAGGTGCTGTTAGATAATCAAAGAGATGCAGACATGGCCCGCATGGTGCTATCAAGCCTCCTCCAAAATAAACACTACATCCAAATCACCACCTATCACATTCCCGGCGAGGAGTCTGTGGTGAAGGAACAAGAGGTGCCCACCGAAACTTTAGCAGCGGAATTGAAGGTCATGCTGGACATCACCAAGAAGTGGGAAGGTTTTGACCTTGAGCAATATGTGGCTCAAATGGCAGGGGGACAAGTTCAATGAATGAGATGCAACAGATGGATTTACGAGAAGTTATCGCTGATGGGATAAAGGAAGATAGAGAAGTAGGAGGCTACCTCATGCGCTATACTTTCCTTGACCAAGCATTGCTAAATGAAGATGCAGAATTGGTGGTTGCATTCCAACAACTTGCCGACACGCATGACTTTCACTTTGACCGCCGAATCATGAACGATGGATTGGCAACTGTTCCCCAATTTGACTTTGTTTGGGTGGGAGGCTTGACCACTTTTACTGAAAGTTTGTTCCCGATGCGAGAGATGCTCTTAGAAACCATTGGTGAGAAAGCCATGCTTTCGCACATTGTTTTCCTACCCTCGGATTTTGTTTGGGATGGAGGCGAGGAGGAATGACGGATGAAGATAGAACCCACATACTTGGCCACATCATAGATTATGGCACTCATAAAGAAGGGGTCTGTGCAGACAATTGTTGGTGTAAGGAGGGACAAGAATGAACAGCGAAAACGAGGCATCCGAAGATGTGGCACCAGTAGTTATGGATTTGCGTGAAGCCGTTGCCCATTACGCCGATACCGAATACCCACCCATTGGCTATATGTTGCGCTACACTTTTGGAGAGCCAAAGGTTCTTCCCGAATCTCATCCACTATGGGAGCAAATGAAACTCATTGCAGTGGGTCGGGGCCTCAAACTCAATAGACGAGTCTTGGCTTTCCAAGACCAATCCTTCGCACAGTATGAGATGACTTGGGAAGGGGACCTCAAAATATTGGCGGATTCCGCCGAAGCCACCACGAAACTTGTTGAGGAGTGCATGGAGCGTATGGAATTGCGCCCAAGCATGACCTTTGGATTCGTTGGCCCACAGCATGAGCCATCAGAAGATGATGTATTCTGAGTCAGTTATGCCGAGGCCCATGTGTTCGGGCATCGTAGTTATCGCTCCAAATATATGTGAATGGACGAGATGTTCCGAGTTGAACATAATGACCTGACCTCTTGAAATAGTAGGCGAGTCGCTTTGGTGTGCGGGCTAACTTTCCCCACACCCGGCGAGTGTATAGATTCGTGATGATGGTTCGGGGGTCCATTGGTTCTCCGACCTCTTGCATATAGTGGTCAATGTCCTTTTCCAATCGCTGACTGAATACTATCCCTTTGCGGCTCATACTATACCCACAGTGCCGACCCTATTTATACTTTTGGGTCTGAGAAGTCACATTCCGCGCCCAAGACGCTTCAATTCAGCGCGCAAACAGCGGCCGAGGAACATTCCGGTTTCTTGGTCTTTGGAGTCCACAATCATGACTTTCAAGTGCTTGTCGCCATCGTCTTCAAAGACGAGCAGGTTGCCACTCCCAATATCAATACGATACTGCATAGTAATGCAGGGTCATCTTCTCTATTTCAAGGTTCCCATCAGTAATGCTGGGGAACATAGGATTCGGAATCCCGGTCATAGTGCATCAGAATGAGTTGGGAAGGGTTGCCGCCTTCGTCTTCAATCAGATTTTGAGTCCAGTCCCATACTTGGAGGAAGGAAGTCAAGACAGGTGTTAGGCCCGTCACATAGAGAACCATTGCGTCTGCGTAGTCGCCCTGCACAGAATTAAGAAAGTCGGTGGTGTGCTGGATGTGTCCGAGGAAGTCCAATGGCTTCTCCACATTGCCCTCAAAAATGAACTGGGTGATAGGCTCGCCGTCCTCATCGTTGATTTCATGACGGCCGGGGCCGCATAGACCTACGGTGACGATTTTTCTATCCACGAATCTCAACCCGTTCAGTTAAACTTGCGGCGGTGCATAGTGAGCCATGCCTCTCCGCCAGCCATACAGGAGTCAAAGAACTCGCCAATGCTCATGTTCTCAACCTCTCCGTTAGCAACGAGGAAGTCCTTAGCGAGATTGGTTCCCTGTCCGAAGATAGGGCCTTCGTGGGGCATCAGCACGGTTCTCATGCCGATATGAACCTCATCACGGCCCGGAATGCTCAGGGTGATTTTAGCGTTGGAAGCGTCAGGGACGACACCCATGCCTACGGTGGTGTTGCTTCGGTCCAGCATCCATCGGTTCTTCACCAAGTCGTAGTATCCAATCTTGGTGCCATCGGGGGCATCAACATAGATTCGGTCAGCAAGCCCACGCTCGCCATCCTTTGTCCACCTGTTAGTGGAAAAGTCATCCTTGGTTTCAATCTCAACATTCACAGTCGCGGTCATATCCCTTCCACATGACTTTCACCTATTTAACCTTTCAGGATTGGCCCCTAATCTAACCGGACTTCTCGCCATTCAACCTGTCCCGCTTTGATTAAATCTCGGATACGCCGCTGCTTAGAAGATAATTGGCTCTTGCCCGACTTCACATCCAGTAAGACTATCTTGCCGGTGGTCAAGTTTTCCACCTTGTCGGCTCTCCAATCAAACACCATGTAATCAATTGGCTGGCCCAAGAAAACCCAATCCTCGGGTCGCCAATGTTCATCTATCCCTTCCGCTGATACGAATGGGGTCCATTTCTCAAGAAGTTGGCCTCGGGTGGTGTGAGCCGATGCCGCCCGTCCTTTCTGATGGAGGACTTCATCTTTGAGGTTAGTTATCTCCAACTCCAAACTTACTTGCTCGGTTTCCAAGTCTTGAACCTTCAAGTTTTGAACTGAACCATAGTCCCTCCAAGTTTCAAGGTCCGTGTGTAGTGCATTCATATCTTCTCTCAAATCTTCAATGATGCCTTCTAAGTCAGGGCCACTCACAGGTAGTGACCATCTCATCATGTAGCCTACTTTGAGTAAGCACCATAATTCCCATATAGCGGGAAGCATGAAAGCAATACCGAGGGCGATTATGGCCGTAGCCTCATCCATAAGCAATCAGGGGGCGATTTCCCACTTAAAACTACTCGTTCAGGTCGTCCTCTTGAGGGTTGCCCGGATTGAAGCCAAAGTCGGCGCACATCTCTTTGAATCGGTTGCGAATAGTCACTTCGGTGACCCCTGCGGCCACTGCTACTTCTCGCTGAGTCCTGTTATGACCCTTCAACATGGCGGCAAGATAGACAGCCGCCGCCGCGATTCCCGTTGGTCCGCGTCCAGCCATCCCGTTGGCCTTCTCGTTCTCATGCACGAGGCGCAAGGCTCGCACCTGCACCATTGTTGGAAGGTTGAGTGAGGAACAGAAGCGTGGAACATAGCCGTGTGGTTCTGCCGGAGGCACCTTGATTTTGAGTGCTTTGACGATAGCGCGGTATGTGCGTCCAATCTCCTTACGGCCTGTGCGCGAATAGTGACCGACTTCATCCAAGGTTCGGGGTGCATCAGCCATACGGCATGAGAGATAGAGTGAAGCGGCCACTACACCTTCAATGGAACGCCCACGCACTAACTTCATCTTCACCGCATTCTTGTAGTGGCGAGCCGCAGACTCCTTGATTGTTTGGGGCAAGCCCATTTGTCCAGCCAACCGTTGAAGTTCGGCCAAAGCCACGACAAGGTTGCGCTCGGTGGCATCCTTAATTCGGGTTCGCTGATGCTGGCGGCGTAGTCTGTGAATCTTTGAGGCCATGCCCTTTCCAAGCGGGTTTCCCATTGCGTCCCTGTTCTGCCATGAAATGTCGGTGGAGAGTCCACCATCGTGAATCAAATCTGTTTTGGGCATTCCCCAACGCTCGCTCTCCATGCCGGAGCCATCTGCAAACACTCGGTTATCCTTGCCATAATCAATGGTGACGGTGGACTGAACCAGCCCACACTGCTTACAGGTCATAAACCCGTTCTTGTCTTCTTCAAAATCTTGGCTTTTGCATTCAGCGCAGGGTTCCCATTCTTGGGGCTTGACTTCTTTGCGGCTGTCGTCCTTCTCATCCATATCTTCACCCTTTGTTGTTCACCTATTTAAGCGTTTGCATTCCTTTAAGTAGGGTTCAGGGTCTTGAAGTCTTTTTGACCTCAGAACCCGGAGGCTTAGTCGTTCCACAATTACTGAATGGGGCTGACCCTTAATAAACCTTGGGGTGTCTTGCATCACTTCTCACGGAAAGGATGTTCGGCATCGTATGTGCGCCCTGTGACTCCAAAGACATAGACCTCATGGCTTCGGTTCCGCATCAGGCTTCCCGTCATGGTCTTGCCGAGGGTCTGAAACCTCTTGTCTATTTTGAGATTGCTGGTAATCTGCCGAGCCGAAGGCGCATTTCGCAAGCGGCCCAATAATTTCTGACGCAATTCATCAACGCCAAAGCCTCGGTTCTCAGTTTTCATGAGGGTGAGAATGCTATCAATCCACTTCTGTCTGCTACTTCCAACCATCTTAATCACTTCTAAAGTCCAATCCAAATTGTTCTTGCGCCAACATGACTTTCACAGCCTTAATGTGCTTACAGTCATGCTTGAAGCGCAGGTGATTTGGACAATCGCACTTCATAGTTGGATTGAAGTTAATGACCGTGTAGTGCTTTCGTGGCTTTGTATCTCCAACCACAGTCCATCGGACTTCTGAGTGTTTCACGACTCTCCCATCCATAGCAATATTCATACCTCTCTTATCGCGTCCCGGCATACCCTAACGATGGGCTTTTCACCTATTTAACCGTTCACACCCATTCATCGGTGAAGGATTCATCATAGCCGGTTGCTTCTGAATCCATCTCGGGAACCACCGCCTCGGAAGTGGCCTCCGAGATAGCCCGAACCAAATCTCCGAAGGTCATATCGTCAAGGTTTCCACTCAGAAGGCCACCCAATATGTTTCCGAAATCTTCGTTGAGTTGTCCCAGTAAGTCTTCGGTGGAAGCGGCATCTTCAAAGTTAGTCGTCCGCTCTCCCTCTTGGACTTCTTTCAACACTTGTTGCCACCCTACGGTATCGGCGTATTGGGTATCGTCTATCAAGGCAACGATGGCCAGCCTCTTTCTTAGCAGGTGAGCCACAATATCCTCTTTCTCAATATCCACATTGTCCTGATTCAAAATCTCCATGATTTCCACAGGGAGTCTTGGCACTGGATACCAAGCCACGCTAACTTGAAACATCTCGTCCCTCATTTTCTTGTAGCCGACCATTGCGAGAGTCATTATGTAGGGTTGTGCATTCGCAGGGTTAATCCCTACTATGGGAACTGTATCGGCTGCATCTAAGCCCAATTCATCTGCCATCAAGTCGGCGTGTTCTTGTAGGTAATCTCCGGCACCTTCGTCAAGGAAAGCGAGATATTCTTCGTGGAGTCTATCAAACTCGTTCGGGTCGCTCATATCATCACCATTCGCTTTTCACCTACTTAAGACCTTCTCACACTTCTTTCCAATATATGCGTGGGACGCCTACCATACGCTCTCCATCCACTTCCATTTCTTTCCAAAATGTGATGAACTTAGATAGTGATATGGCATAGGTCGTTCCACCAAACTCCACCGCAGGGGATATTCCGCTGGCAACTTCATGCCCCTTCTTGGCCACACGCTTGAACTCCTCCACAGAACAGATGAAGTAGCCATTGTGATAGCGTCCACCTTCCACCATTTCAGGAGGGCAGTTCAGGGTAATATCTTTCTGCACCTTCTTCTTGCGAACTCGTGGCTGTGTCTTGGCGGCCAGTCCTTTCACTTCATTTCGTAAGTCATGACCACAAGCACCACACTGGGCGAAAGAGCCAGTATCGTCTTCTCCATACTCAATGTTGAATACAAAGTCCGAACTTCTTAGGGACCATTTGGGAACCACAGCATTGATACGACGGTCATATTGCACAATATCACTACATGAAGGACAGAATACCGTTAAAGGGACGGCGGTTGTGGAACTGCCCATTGTGCGTTCATAGGTATGTGGGTCATCAGGCAACTCATACAATTCGTGGCCACTCATTCCCTGTCCTTCAGGAACATCCTTCACACTGGCCATCATACATAGTTATGAGGATAGCACCCACTTAACGATTCCGGAAAAATAGATGGGCGAATGCAAAACCACAAAAGATTGAGAGCCATATTGTAGTTCCCTCTCTATTACCTTGTAATAGAGAGGGAAAAGGACTCTCTAAAACTTTCACTTCTTCGGCTTCACTCCATCCAGTATTCTCAATGGCCACACCTTGCAGGGTTGCCTTCCGTTTGGCACCCTTCCCACAATAGACTTTCTGATTGCCCCACTGGTAGCAATCCTTCCCTACTTTTCGGACAGGCATAACTTTCATTTGAACCTCCGACTACTTAATATGGGTGATACCAAGGTAGGCTTTCTATGTCGTTACCGGATGATGCGGTTCCCATTCACAACGAGGGATTTCTCCGATTGGTGGAGGTAATGGGTGACGACCATGCGGTTGTTCGTGCTGCTCGGGTTTCCTATGGCGAAGAAAGCAAAGGTGATGAAGCAGACCGCAGACTCGTCAATTACATGATGGAGCATGAGCATGGAACTCCATTTGAACATATCAATTTCACTTTCCATATCAAGTGCCCGCTCTTTGTGGCCCGTCAATGGATGCGTCACCGCATCGGGTCCTTCAATGAGATTAGCGGAAGGTATGTGGAGATTAGTGAAGGCTTCTATCAGCCTGATGTATGGAGAGCCAATGTGAATCCTCGGAACAAACAGGACTCTATCGGCATCAATTGGGGTGAAGATTTAGACGATATTGAAGAAGTATTCGCCGACGCCATAGAGAAAGCGCACGGAGCCTACAACCATTTGTTGCAGTTAGGGGTGGCCCGAGAACAAGCAAGAATAGTAATGCCGTTGGCCACATATACCGAGTTTTATTGGACAGTCAATGCTCGTTCCTTGTTCAACTTCATACGATTGAGGATTTCTCCTGATGCACAGAAAGAAATTAGGGATTACGCAGAAGTTTTGTTGGAGATTGGAGAGGAAACCGCTCCTTGGTCCTTTGCAGCCTTCCGGAAGAAGTATTCGGTGTAATCACCACTTCCCAATGGGACATTTTTCTGACTTCATCCGTGCTTTGAGCCGGATATTACACCCACATAACTTACAGTTGGTGAACAGGATGCTGGATTCGGCATGGGGGCATCTCTTACAAATCCCAATCCGTTGGATGTAGGTTTTCTCGTCCGCTTTATCGCTCATAGACTCTTTTAATGCGTGTCCGCTACTTCAAAGTTCCGGAGATAGTCATTAAGTAGTGGGACCGAGAAATAATGCGTATGAGTGCGGTCAGCAATGCTTTCAATTACTTTTCTGATACGCCGGTAGCGGTTCCGCTGGTCTTAGGTGCCAGCAACCGGACATTTAACGCAGTCCCCGGTGTCGGACTTTTTGGCAGACTATTGGGCACACAAGTAGCCCCGGAACTCGTTGAGAAGATAGCGAAAGAGAATGCCGATGACTTAGCAAAGGTAGCCGCGAAGCAATCTTTGGAAGAAGGCTTGCTTCCCGGTATGACCAAGGCTGAGAAGCACACATGGAAAAGGAATGCTATTGACGCGGCAGTGGAAAGTGGAGATGGACTCGTCACCCCTGCTCAAGCAAGTAGGATGGTTACAAAAGAGGCTATGCAACTCACACTTACAAGAAATACCGTCAAAGCAGCCGTAGTCCTCGGAGTAGGATTCGTTGTTTGGAAGTTTGGAGCAGGGTTTGTTGGAACGGTGGGAAGCCTTTTGGGAGAAGCGGGTTCAGCCGCAGCGGAAAATGTGATAGACTGGATGGGCGATAACCCATTGCTGGCCACTGCCGGAATTGGTCTTGGGATTCTCTTTGTAGGTGGATTGGTTCTCACCGCTTTGGCCCCATCTATGGCCGCAAAGAAGGCGAAAGATAAGGTTACTCAAGGAGATGAGGCTTGATGGCCGATGCTCTCTCAACACTTTCAATGATTGAAGATTATGGATTGCCCTTAATCTTACTCTTGGGTGCTATCTATGCACTCTATCGTTTCATGGTGTTCGCCCTCTATGAAGTCAAGAATGAGTTTGGCGCACATCATCGTAAAGCCAAGGAAGATATGCAAGAAGTGAAAATCCTACTGGCGGAAATTAAAACCGAAATAAATGTTCTTCTGCGGGAGAAATAGTGGGTGATTACTTGACCAGTTGGATGCAAACGGGCAAATCTCCGGGCCAAACATGGTATGGTTATGGTGGTCACGGTTGTAACACCAATTTCAAAACTGCCTTAACAGTCCGTAATACTGAGGGAATGCCTCGGACACTGGACCGCATCACGGCAAAAGGGCAAACGGAGTTTGTCTATCCTCAAGTGGGCAATGGCGACAAAGTAGGAATTGATGTTCAAACTTTTGGAGAGGGTAGTAAGGGTAAGAGCGATAAGGTTACCGTAAGTCTTCGCGCCATCAATTTAGGCTACATGATAGGAAAGATGGAGAGCCTTCTTGCTACTAAAACAGATGAAGAACAGGCAGCCATCGTCAAAAACACAGACTTGTTTGTGGAAGAACTGATGTCCACACTCTCCCCTTCCTCGCTTGTGGTTACCCTCCGTTCTCTCACAATCAACACGGATAATGATGGTATGGGCCGGATAGAGATATTCGTTGAACCTGAGTGGCCACCCGGTCCTTTGTTTCTAAACTGCCACTATGGATATTCCGCTGGCGGTGAGAGGGATGATTGGGACAAGTCATTAGAGTTGTTCTTTACCGAGATACTTCCACTGGTCGTGGATTTGGCACTCGTAGCCGTTATAGTGATAGCCGGTTGCGCCGGTCCGCAAGCGGCCGCCGTTTGTGCCCCCGCGATTGCCGCCGGACAAGCCCTGCTTGTAGCCGAACTTGCGTATGTGGCTCATCGGGTTGCCGAAGATGGATACGGAACGATAGACGAGAATAAGTATGACTGCCGATTTCCCATCCCCGGAGGATTCAACCACACCTATTCACTCAACTTGGTGGAAACAATTGAAAACAAACTGACTCCTATTATCCGGGCTTCTCCGGTCCTTGAAAAAGTCGGTAATGAAGCCACCTCCAACCCTGCCGTTAGCGCGTCTATGAGTCAATCACAGGCGGTGAGCAGTGTATCAGGAAC
>Ga0310345_10005249_pt1 | contig 11558 bp, 14 predicted proteins | sample HC15DNA20500_MG_FD_204667 | JGI IMG/M metagenome (GOLD analysis project Ga0310345, IMG submission 204667) | Marine microbial communities from station ALOHA, North Pacific Subtropical Gyre - HC15-DNA-20-500_MG | ecosystem: Environmental > Aquatic > Marine > Oceanic | place: Pacific Ocean: North...
GGCGGGCGCAGTCCGCCGCTGGGGGCTGCTCATCGGCCGGCCCCGGCTGCTGTCCAGGGCGTGACGTAGCCGCGCTGCACGGCGCGGACCAGCCGGCGGGGGACCATGCAGGTCTCTCCGTCGACGACCGCGGGCACCAGGCCCGGGGTGCTCGCCTTCCACTGGGACCGGCGGTGCCGGGTGTTGCTGCGAGAGGTGCGGCGCTTGGGGACGGCCACGGGCTCTCCTCCTTCTGGTTCCGGGCAGGCTGGTGCTGCCCATGGCGGGGCGGGTGGGACTGGCTGGTGGGATGTCAGGCGACGTCGCGGATGTCGCCGAGCCACGGCTCGAGGCCGTCCTCGAGCACCCGCCAGCTGCGCTGGTCGAGCAGCGCCTCGGTGGGGGTGAGCAGGATGTCCTCGAACGCCGCGGTGAGCTCGGTGGGCGCGGAGCCGAGCCCGGTCACGACCAGGCGCGTCACCGGCGTACGACGGCCCCACGAGCCGAAGCCCCCGATGCTCAGCTGGCCGCCGGCGCCGGACCACTCCAGCAGGCTGTCGGGACGGGTCGGGAGCCAGAACGAGCCGCGGGAGCGGAACGGGCCGCTGCCCAGCCGCTCGACCTGGTCGAGCAGGCGCTCGGGGTGGAAGGGGCGCGGGGAGCAGAGGTCCAGGCGCCACGCGAGCCCGGCCGTCGGCTCGTCGAGGTCGGGGATCCGGGTGTCGAGCTCGGGGGAGACCCAGGCGCGCACGACCGACGGCGAGCGGCGGCGCGTGGTCAGCGACGGCCCGTCGACCTCGGTGGCCGCGCAGACGACCTCGGCGTCGGGGCGGACGAGCGCCCGCACGAGCGCGAGCTCCTCGTCCGGGACCTCGCCGTCGACCACCACGACGTCGGCCAGCTCCACCTGTGCGCAGGCCACCTCGCCGACGCCTCGGTCGTCGTCCGGGCCGGTGTGCAGGTCCCGCTCGCGCAGCAGGTCGTCGCCGAGCAGCACGCGGGAGAGGTCCGTGCTGCCGAGGGCGGCGACGACGGTGGTGAGCTTGAGGTGGCGGGCCAGACGGGTGTCGGACTCCAGGGAGTGGGCCAGCTGGCCGGCCTCGGTGGAGGTGGGCAGCCCGGAGACGATGGTGCGCCAGCGGCCGTCGCGGCCCAGGCGCTCCAGCGTGGGCAGGATGTCCTCGCGCAGCGCGCAGCCCACGCAGGCGTGCTCGAGCTGGACGTGCTCCTGCTCCAGCACCCCGGAGGCGTCGCTGACGGTCCGGGTGAGCACCTGCGAGTGCGGGTCGATGCGGTGCCGGACGACGACGGCGTCGGGCAGGTCCCAGGACAGGCTCATCAGCGTGGCGTCCATGGCCACGGGGTCGACCCCGGTCACGACGAGCAGCGGGGTCCTCATGCCGAGCCCTCCTTGCGCGCGCCGGCAGCGCCGTAGCGGCGCTGGAACTTCTCGACGCGCCCCTCGCTGTCCAGCGTGCGGGCGGTGCCGGTCCAGAACGGGTGGCTGTCGCTGGAGATGTCGACGTCGACGACCGGGTAGGTCACGCCGTCCACCACCGTCTGCGGGGCGTCGGTGCGGCCGACCAGCGTCGAGCGCGTCAGGAACAGCCGGCCGGTGCTGCGGTCCCTGAAGGCCACCGGGCCGTACTCGGGGTGGATCCCCTGCTTCACGTCGTCCTCCTGGTGTCAGTAACGAGAATCGTTCTCACTATGACACAGTGGTGGTCCCGGGTCCATCCGGCCCCGGGTCACTCGAGTGAGGAGCACGTGCATGAACCGCAAGGACCTGGTCGAGACCATCGCGCAGCAGGCAGGGCTGTCCGCCGCGCAGGCCGACGCGGCGCTGACCGCCTTCGTCGCCGGGGTCACCGACGCGGTGGCCTCCGGTGACCGGGTCGCCGTCGCCGGCTTCGGGACCTTCGAGCCGCGCGAGCGCTCAGCCCGCACCGGCCGCAACCCGCAGACCGGTCAGCCGATCGAGATCGCGGCCTCGGTCGCCCCGGCCTTCAAGCCGGCGACCGCGTTCAAGCAGGCGGTCGCCAAGGGCTGAGGCGACGTCCTCGGGAGCCGGCGGTGGGTGGTCGACCCGTCCGGGGGGCCGGACGGTTCAGGACCCACCGCCGGCGGCGTCCCGACGGCGCCACCAGGCCGCCAGGGCGAACCCGGTGGCCACGTCCCAGACGCCCCAGAGGCCGCAGACCAGCGCCACGCCGCCGTACTCCGGGAAGAACGCCAGCGCCAGCACCAGCGCCAGGGCGGTGTTGCGGACGCCGGTCTCGAGGGTGATCGCGCGGCGCGCCCGCGCCGGCACCCGGCACAGCACGGCGACGCCCGCGCCGACGAGCAGCGACAGCGCGTTCTGGGCGACGACCGCGGGGCCCACGTCGAGCAGGTACGGCGCCCCCACCCGCAGGTTGGAGGCCAGGCCGCCGCCCACGATCAGCAGCAGCATCACCAGCACCGTCGGCTCGACCGCGGGGCGGATGCGGGCGGCGAGGGCGGGCCTGGACCGGGCGAGCAGGATGCCGAGGGCGAAGGGCGCGACGATGAGGAGCAGCACCTCCACGAGCACCTCGACGGGGCTCAGATCGACCGCGTCGAGGACCTGGCTGGCCTGGGGCGACAGACCCGCCCAGAAGGCCAGGGCGAGCGGTGTCACGAGCGCCGCCATCGAGCTGGACACGGTCGTGAGCGAGACCGACAGCGCCACGTCGCCGCGGGCCCGGTGGGTCAGCAGGTTCGACATGCTGCCGGCCGGACCCGACACCACGAGCAGCATCCCCAGCGCCACCGACGGGGGCAGGTCGAGGGCCGCGACCAGGCCGAGCGTGAGCAGCGGGACCAGCACGAACTGGGCCACCGTCACCGCGACGAAGACCCGTGGGTGGCGCAGCGCCGAGCGCAGGTCCTCGACCCGCACGTCCAGGGCGATACCGAGCAGCAGCAGGCCGATCATCAGCTTCACTGCGAGGTTGAAGCCGCCGCCGACGTCGAGGCTGAAGTCGTCGATGTCGTTGGCCGTCGCGACCAGCCCGACCCCCAGGTCGACCAGCGCGGGCGCGACGCTCAGGGTCGGCACCGCGCCAGGCTAGGGGGCCGGGGCCCCGGCGGGGGTGTCAACGCTGTTGACCGCGCGCCGACGGGCCGCGATCCTGTCCGGGTGCCGAACGCTGCTGCCGCCCCCCGGTCGACCGCTGACCCCGCGGCGGAGGAGCCGTCGGTCGAGCCCTCGGGCATCGCGTACGACCCGATGGACCCGGTCCTCGACGAGGACCCCTACGAGATGTGGCGGGCGATGCGCGACCAACAGCCGGTCTACTTCAACCCGCGACGGAACTTCTGGGCGCTGTCGCGATACGAGGACGTCGCCGCCGCGTTGAAGGACACGACCCGGTTCAGCTCCGCGCACGGCAACGTCCTGGAGCTGATGAGCCCCGAGCCGGTCGACAGCGGGATGATGATCCTCAACGACCCGCCGAGCCACACCCGGCTGCGCCGGCTGGTCTCACGCGCGTTCACCCTGCGTCGTACCGCTGCGCTGGAGGAGGACGTCCGCGCCATCTGCCGCGAGCTGCTCGACGCGCTCGACCCGGGGCCGGGCGGCGGCGAGGTCGACCTGATGCAGGAGTACGCCGCGCAGATCCCTTCCCGCGTCATCTCCCGCCTCCTCGGGGTGCCGGGCGAGGACCGCGAGCGGATCCGGCTGCTCATCGACGAGTGCTTCCACCTCGACGAGGAGCACGGGTTCGTCAACGACGTCGCCCTGACCGCGATGGGCGAGCTCGGCACCTACCTCGACCGGCGGCTCAAGCACCTGGCCGAGGAGCCCGGCGACGACCTGCTCTCGGCGCTCACCGGCGCCGGCCTGACGCGCCGGGAGACCATCGACTTTGCGATGCTGCTGGTGATGGCCGGCACCGAGACCGTCGGGCGGCTGCTGGGGTGGGCGGCGCTGCTGCTCGACGAGCACCCCGACCAGCGTGCCGACCTCGTCGCCGACCCCTCGCTGATCCCGCAGGCCGTCGAGGAGGTGCTGCGCTTCGAGGGGCCCTCGCCGGTGCAGGCGCGCTTCACCACCGAGGACGTCACCCTCCACGACGTCACCATCCCGGCCCGCTCGATCGTGCTGCTCCTGACCTCCTCGGCCGGCCGCGACGAGCGGCAGTACGGCCCCGACGCCGGCGTCTTCGACATCCACCGCGAGCAGCGACATCACGTCTCCTTCGGGTACGGCGTGCACTTCTGCCTCGGCGCCTCGCTGGCCCGCCTGGAGTCCAGGATCGCCCTGGAGGAGCTGCTCGCCCGCTTCCCCTCCTGGACCGTCGACCGGGACCGCAGCGTCCGCGCCCACACCTCCACCGTCCGCGGCTGGTCGCGCCTCCTCGTCCGCCTCTGAGTCGCCCGCCCCACCCCCACCCCCACGCCCACCTCACCCCACCCCGACTCCTCAGCCGACCCCGCAGCTCATGCCGAGCCGGCGTATCAATACGCCGGTTCGACCTGCCGTGTCCGCCGAGCCGGCGTATCAATACGCCGGTTCGACCCGATCGCCGGGCCAGCGGGGTGTGAGGATGGGCGGATGACGACGGGCGTGGGCGGTGTGGGCGGGACTGCCGGGGGCGACGCTCCGGAGGGGATGTTCCTGGACCTGGCGGACCCGGCGTTCGACACGACGTCGGAGCAGGTGCACGAGGCCCGCGAGGCGGACTGGCTGGCGCGGACGCCGTACGGGTTCGCTGTGCTGCGCTACGAGGAGGCCAATGCGCTGCTGACCGACCGGCGGTTCCGGCAGGGCAACGCGCGGTGGCCGGAGCAGAACGGCGTGACCGGTGGGCCGTTCCTCGACTGGTGGCAGCGGGTGCTGCTGAGCCTGGACGGCGACGACCACGCCCGGCTGCGGCGCCTGCTGATGCCGGCCTTCAAGCGGCAGGCCATCGTGGCCATGCAGCCGCGGTTCGTGGAGATCGCCGAGGACCTGATCGCCGGGTTCGCGGGTCGCGGGCAGGTCGAGCTGATCGCGGAGTTCGCCGAGCCCTACTCCGCACGCATCCTGTGCCTGCTGCTCGGCCTCCCGGAGGAGGAGTGGGAGCAGGTGGCGCACTGGGCCGATGACCTGGGGCGCTCGTTCGGCATCGCGGTGGCGCAGGACCTGCCGTTGATCGAGGCCGCGCTGGAGGGCCTGACGGGGTACGTCGAGGCGGCGGTCGACGACCGGGTCGCCCACCCCCGCGAGGACCTGGTGAGCACGCTGGTGCAGGCGCACGCCGAGGACGGCCGGCTGACCCGCGACGAGCTCGTCGTGGGGCTGGTGTTCCTGGCATTCGCCGGCATGGAGACCACCCGCAACCAGATCGGGCTGGCGGTGCAGACCCTCCTGCGGCACCCGGACCAGTGGCGCCTGCTCGCGGAGCGGCCCGACCTCGGGGAGGCGGCGGTCGAGGAGGTCATGCGGGTCAACCCGACGGTCACCTGGGTGACCCGCGAGGCGACGGTCGACCTGGAGTTCCGCGGCGTGCACTTCCCGGCCGGATCGATCCTCCAGGTCCTCTCGCACAGCGCCGGCACCGACCCGCGGGCCGTGCCCGAGCCCGCCGTGGACCTCACCGCCGCCCGCGAGCGGGCCCCGCACCTCGGGTTCGGCAAGGGCGTCCACCACTGCCTGGGCCACTTCGTGGCCCGCACCGACATGGCCGTGGCGCTGCCGATGCTGGCGCGCGCGATGCCCGACGCCGTGCCCGACGGGCCGGGGGAGTGGCTGCCGGTCTCGGGCAACACCGGCGCGCTGGCGTACCCGATCAGGTTCGGCGCGTCGGCTCGTTGACCCGGGAACGCGAACGACCCCCGCCGGGAACCGGCGGGGGTCGCGCTGCAGGTCAGAGCCCTGCGGTGCTCGTGGGCAGGGGCGGGGTCGAACCGCCGACCTATCACTTTTCAGGCGATCGCTCGTACCAACTGAGCTACCTGCCCGAGCGGGGCCACCTTAGCGCAGGCCCGGCGGCGCTCACGAATCAGAGGGGGGTGGGGCAGTGCTGTCGCGCACGACGAGCGAGGTCGGCAGCACTGTGCGCACCGGGTCGCCGGCGGGCGAGCCCATCGACTCCAGCAGGGCCGCGACCGCAAGGCGGCCCTTGTCCGAGACCGGCTGGCTCACCGTCGTGAGGCACGGGTGGACAGCCGTGGCCAGGCTGGAGTCGTCGAAGCCGACCACGGAGACGTCCTCGGGGACCCGCAGGCCCAGGGACTCCGCGGCCCGCAGTGCCTGGGCGGCGTAGACGTCGGAGAAGCACAGCAGCGCCGTCGGGCGGTCGGGTCGTTGCAGCAGCCGCCGCGCCGCGTCGTACGCCGCAGTCACCGGACGGTACGCGGCCAGCTCGACGATCGGCTCGATCCCCGCGGCGGACAGCGCCGCGCGCCACCCGGCGTCGCGCTCCGAGGCGGGCGGGTTCCAGGGCGCGTCGGCCGGGGTCGCCTCGGGGGAGTCGTCCTGGACCGGATGCAGGTTGAGCAGGCCGACCCGGCGATGGCCGAGGTCGATCACGTGCTGGGCCGCGGCCCGGGCACCGGCCCGGTCGTCGACGTTGATCGAGGGTCGACCGGGCAGCGCCTCCTGGTCGACGGTGACCAGTGGGAGGTCGCGTCGACGCAGCCAGGCCAGGTCGGTGGAGTCCGGCTCGCAGACGTAGACCAGGGCGCCGTCCATGGGGACGTCGCGGGCGGGGACGGTCTCCCCGCCGACGCCCGCGGTGATGAGCGTGAGGGCGAGCCCGTGGTCGGACAGGGCGTCGGCGACGGCGACGAGGAACTCGGTGGCCACCGGGTCGGAGGCCTGCTCGCTGAGCCGGCCGGTGATGAGCAGGCCGACGGTGCCGGTGCGGCCACGGGCGAGGGCCCGGGCGGCGGGGTCGGGGCCGACGTACCCGAGCTCGTCGGCGACGGCCAGGATGCGCTCGCGCAGGTCGGCGGAGAGCTTCTCCGGCCGTGAGAAGGCGTTGGAGACCGTCATCCGGCTGACGCCGACCTCGTCGGCGATCGACTGGAGGGTCACCTTGCCCATCGGGGCCCTCCTCCGGTCGGTGGCGTCTCGGGTCAGGTCAGCTGTCAGGTCAGTGGACAGATCAGTGGACCTGGCACCCGATCATGCCCGAGCGGGTGGCGGGTCGCGGCTCGACCCACCCTGCCACGCGGCGCAGCGTCCGCGCGGCGCCTTCGCGCAGGCTCCTCAGGCCGGGCTCGCGGTGGGGGACCACAGGGGCGTCGGGGCGGGCGCTCAGCACGTGCGAGCGGTGGGCCGGCAGGGCCAGGACGGGGAGAGCGGGGTCGTGCAGCATGCGGTCCTCCTCAGGACGTGGAGCGAAGTGTACCGGTAAACTACAAGGGGCCTGTTTACCGGTCAACTCGCGCCACGATCGCACACCCCGAGGAGGTCCTCGGTAGAGTCCCTCCCCACTGGCCCCCATCGTCTAGCGGCCCAGGACCCCGCCCTTTCACGGCGGTAGCACGGGTTCGAATCCCGTTGGGGGTGCCACGGTTCGTCGAGCGGACGATGGGAGCCATCATCTAGCGGGCGGGCATCCCAAGACCCCGCCCCTTCACGGCGGTGGCACGGGTTCGAATCCCGTGGGGGGTGCCACGACCGCCCGAGGCGGCGGCTGCCCGTTTCAGGCGTGCAGTCGCTGCTGCGAGGCCGACAGGCCCGTCGAGGCCGCCGCCCGACGGAACGCGTCGAGCGCCAGGTCGGACTCGCCCACCCGCTCAAGCAGCCCGCCCAGGTCGAACCACAGCTGGGCGGCGTGCCGGTCGGCCCCCGCGGCGCTGAGGACCATCACCGCCCGCTGGAAGGCCGTCCGTGCGGCGCCGGTGTGCCCCTGCTCGATCGCGACCTCGCCGATCAGCACGTGTCCGTCGGCGGCGACCAGGGGTGCGTAGCCGCCCAGGGACTCCAGCACCGCGGTGGCGCGGTCGGCCGCCTCGTCGTGGCGACCCTGGAGGAACCACGCCCGCGCCTGCCACATGTGGTTGGAGGCCAGGTCCACGCTGCTCGCGTCACTGGTGCGCAGCGCCTCCTCGGCGACGTGGAGCTCGCGCAGCGCCTCCTCGGGCTCGGGCGGGTCGAGCCGCAGGTGCATGACGCCGAGCTGGCTGCGCAGTCGCGCGAGGTTGCGGCCGCCGGCGGTCTGCTCCAGCAGCGTCAGCGCCCGGCGCGCCAGGGGGAGGGCTGCGGCGGGGCGACCGCGCTCGGACTCGATCACGCTCGCGTTCCAGTACGCCGAGGCGCGGGCCCGCGGGGAGTCCAGCTGCTCCGCGAGGTCGATGGCGCGGCGGCACAGGCGTGCGGCGTGGGCGGCGTCGCCGCGTTCGAAGTGGGCCGCGGCCACGGTGACGGTCAGGGCCACGGCCTCGTCGCTCCCGCCGAGCCCCAGCTCGTCGAGGACGTCGGTGCCGCGCTCGCCGACCTCGACCGCGCGGGCCAGGTCGCCGGACTCCCGGTAGCAGCGACTCAGGGCGGTCAGCAGCTCCAGCCACGCCAGGTCGTCCGTCCTCTGCGCAGTGAGGTCCTCCAGGAGCAGGATCGCGCCGTCCAGGTCGCCGACGGCCTCCCGCACCCGTGAGCGCAGGATCGCGGCCTCGCGCCGCGCGTCCGGGAGGGTGTCGGGGGCGAGGCCGGCCAGGATCTCCGCAGCCTCGTCGAGGTGCTTCCCGGCGGTCGACAGGTCGCCGGTGGAGAGCGCCAGCTCGGCCCAGGTCAACCGGGTGCGGACCTCCGGCTCCTGCTGCGGCCCGACGCCCGTGAGCAGCTCCTCGAGGGTGGTGCCCAGGCGATCGGCGAGCTGCAGCAGCAGGGCGGGGTCGGGGCGGCGCTGGCCGGCCTCGATCCGGGAGACGTAGGCGGTGGACATCCCTCCGCCCGCGGCCTCGGTCTGCGTGAGGCCGGCGCGCAGCCGGGCCGAGCGGACCCGTGGGCCGAGGACGGCGGGGTCGACCGTGCGGCAGCGCTCGCTCAGGTCGGGGTCCACCCCGCAATCCTGCCGGACGGTACCGGTCCGCATGTTGGTTCCCCCGACCTTTCACGAGTCCTTCACACGTCCTCAGCCTGCTCGGAGCCCCCACGGAGGGGGTCGCCGACGGGGTGCGAGCAGACTGGATGGGGCCTCGGGCCGAGGGTGGACGACGACGAATTGGGTGTGCTGGAGACCATGGGTTAGAGTTCCGACGCTTCCTCGGTGAGAGCTGAGGGGGAGCGCCAAGGCCCCGTAGCGCAGTTGGTTAGCGCGCCGCCCTGTCACGGCGGAGGCCGCGGGTTCGAGTCCCGTCGGGGTCGCAGAGCGACGAGAGCCCCGGACCACCAGGTCCGGGGCTCTCGTGCGTCCGGGCCATACCCACGGGTGACCTGCGCTCGGAGCCGTGTCGCCACCCGCCCCCCTGGCACCATGGGCTCGTGCCGATCGAGATGGACCGCGAGCGCTTCGAGGCGCTCGTCGACGAGGCGCTCGACGCGATCCCCGACGAGCTGGCCTCCCGCGTGCACAACCTCGTCGTCCTGGTCGAGGACGAGCCTCCCGAGCACGAGCCGGCCGACCTGCTCGGCCTCTACGACGGCGTAGCCCTCACCCAGCGCGACTCAAGCACCCTGATGCACCTGCCCGACCGGGTCTTCGTCTTCCGCAACCCGCTGCTGGACATGTGCAGCAGCGAGGAGGAGCTGGTCGAGGAGGTGCGCATCACCGTCGTCCACGAGATCGCCCACCACTTCGGCATCAGCGACGAGCGGCTGCACGAGCTCGGCTACGCCTGACGCGCCCGCTGCCTCACGGTCAGGCGAGCCAGGACCCCACGCCGAACCCCAGGGCGCACAGCGCGAGCGCCAGCCCGACGGTCAGCGCCGCGTACGCCGCGCCGCGCCGCGCGCCGAGCCCGTGGGTCTGCACCGCGAAGGAGGAGTAGGTCGTCAGGGACCCGGCGACGCCGGTCCCGCCCAGCGCCAGGGCGTGCCCCTCCAGGGCCAGCCCGACCAGCAGGCCGAGCAGCAGTGAGCCGGCGGCGTTGGCCAGCAGGGTGCCGCGGGGCAACCCCGGACGGTCCAGACGGGCCGAGAGCCAGTAGCGGGTCGGCGCCCCGACCGCCGCCCCGAGCACCACGAGGACCGGGATCACCGCAGGTCCTCCGCCTGGTCGCGCAACCGGGCCGCCGCGACGGCCAGCAGGCAGGCGCCCAGCGTCCCCAGCACGTACGCCGCCGCCAGCCCCGTCCGCCCGTCGGCTGCCAGGGCGCGGGCCTCCTCGGCGTACGCGGACAGCGTGGTGAACCCGCCGAGCACCCCCGGGCCGAGCGCGAGCAGCAGCAACGGCCGGGCACGCACGAGCAGCAGGGTGGGGAGCAGGGCCAGCAGGAAGCAGCCCAGGACGTTGACGACGAAGGTGGACCAGGGGAAGCCGTCGCCCGTCGGCACCGCAGCGCCCACGGACCAGCGGGCCAGCGCCCCGACGGCGCCGCCGGCGGCGACGGCGGCCAGCTCGCGTCTCACGGGGGAAGGCTAGTGCGGCACCGGCGAGGCGGGCGGTGCGCCTCAGCCGTAACGACGGGCCGCGAGGTGCGGGGTGCCCTGCTGGCCGTGCTCGGAGCTGCGCGGTCGCGGCAGGGGCGCGCGGCCCTGGGACTGCCGGACCAGCTCGCCGAGGTACCACTCCTGGAAGGCGTGCTGCTCGGGGCTGCGGGCCAGGGACAGCAGTCGCTGCTGGCGGCAGAACTCGTCGGCGAGGTCGAGGAGGGAGATGAAGCGCTCGATGGTACGGCCGGCGGAGCGGGAGACCACGACCTCGAGGTCGACGGTCTCCTTGCCGTCCTCCTGCGCGAGCAGCACGGGGGTCTCGTCGGTGCCGGCGCGCAGGTGGCGCTCGAGGTCGCCGAAGAGGTCGGAGAGGTCCTTGGCGAGGGGGTAGTCGCTCTCGTGGGCCAGCGAGAGCAGCCGCACCTCGCGGCGCAGCTCGCTGAAGTGACGACCGAAGTCGAGGAACGCCCCGACCGGCACGTCGCGCACCACGGCCGTCACGGCGTCCTCGGGCAGCTCGTCTGGCGCGGCCTCGACACCGGTGATGACCCCCGGCACGCCGCTGTCGTCGGCGAAGGAGGACGCCGGGTTGAACCAGACCACCTTCCCGTCGCGCTCGATCTCCGCGCCCCACGCGTCGGCGCAGCGACCGACGATCGACAGGCCGCGGCCGAAGGTCAGCAGCACGTCGTCGGACTCCGGCTCCTCGGTCGGGAGCACCGGCCGCTCCTGGGAGCCGTCGCGGACCTCGACGCGCGGGTGCTGACGGGTGCCGCGGACGCGGACCTGGATGGGTGCCTCGCCGTGCAGCAGTGCGTTGGTCACCAGCTCGGAGACGCCGAGCTCGGCGCACTCGACCAGCTCGGGCCGGTCGATGTCACGGCACGTCTGCACCACCCACTGGCGCGCGTCCTGCACGCCACGGGGCCCACCGCCGAGCGACAGCGCTGGTCGGTTGAGCGGCACGTGCTTGTCTCCCATGAATGGCCGGCAGAGGGCGCGATGCGCCGTTCTGCGATCGCGAGTACCCGTC
>Ga0310345_10005250_pt1 | contig 11558 bp, 10 predicted proteins | sample HC15DNA20500_MG_FD_204667 | JGI IMG/M metagenome (GOLD analysis project Ga0310345, IMG submission 204667) | Marine microbial communities from station ALOHA, North Pacific Subtropical Gyre - HC15-DNA-20-500_MG | ecosystem: Environmental > Aquatic > Marine > Oceanic | place: Pacific Ocean: North...
CCGCATAGAGGGTGTCAAAGGCCAGGCTCGACTTCCCGGAGCCGCTCAAACCCGTGATCACCGTCAACTGGTCACGTGGAATATCCAGATCGATGTCTTTGAGATTATGCTCGCGGGCCCCACGAACGGCTATCTGCTTCATAGATTAAACCTTCTATTTTGGGAGAGTCCGAAGGCCAGGTCAAGGAGGAGGGGAGCGACCACGCTACGCTCGGTCGCGTTCCACGTTTCACGTGTCCGGAGTGTGGGAGGCGCCTCGGACGCCGATGTTTGACCAGCGCGTTCCAGGGTCCGCCGTTCACGTTCCAATTTGGCACGATCCTGCAGCCTGTTGTAGGGGCGCACAGCGTGTGCCCACAGCAAGGGCGTGAAGCAACGAAGGGCACAACATTGTAGGGGTCATCAGTGGTCAGGGGCTACGGGCTAAGGGATGGTCAGCGTCCTTGTCATGGAACGGCCGTCTCGCAGGAAGCGAATCATCATGACACCATCGTCGACGCTCTGGAAACTCCTCTGTATGTCCAGATCAGAGGCCACACTGCGGCCGTTGACCTCCACCACAACATCGCCTTCCTGGAAACCCACCCGCCCGGCGGGGCTGTCGGGAAGCACGGTTCGAATCAACAGACCATGACGGGCTCGGTTGTTGAAATATTCTCCCAGTTTGGGCGTCAGAGGATCCACCACCAGACCGAGATGTAAATGTGAAGGCAGGATAATGCGGTGGACCCGGACCTGTTCCTCCAGGCTCCGGGTCCGGCTCCAGAATGCAGGAACCTCCAGACGCCATGAAACCCTCGGCCCCCGATCCTGCCTTTCGGACAAGACGGCGGACAGTTCATGAGGGCGGCCGTCACGCAGGATCGAGAGAGTTAACTCACTGCCCGATCCCTTCCACCGGATCGCTTGAGCCAGGTCCCAGCGGCTCTGGATGGTCTGATCGTCAATGGCCAGGATGACATCTCCATTTTGCACACCGGCTGTCGCTGCCGGCGACTCGGGAATCACCTGGGCGACCTGCAGATGGCTGGTGTAAAATTCAGGCATGATGCCCAACCATCCGGCTCGGATGTTCTCTCCGGTTTCCACAATCCGGCTGACTGAACTTTGAATCACCTGGGAAGGCAACACCTGCCAAACCTGTATTTTTCTACTGAAAGGGTGGGAGTGACTTCGCCTTACAATTCCCGCCAACCGATTCTCTGCATCCAAAACCATTCCTCCCTCGACGGGACAAAGGTCCATTCCATTGGGGACAATTTGCATTTCTCGAACCGGGGAGGGATCATCTCCACTCACTTTAACCAGGGCCGGAGAAGCGACCCTCCACTGACCCTCATGAAAGGAGACGAGTCGGACTCCGCTCTCATCCAATCCTTCACCAACGGAGAGCGCCTTGTTTTTCAGCCCTTCAGACGCCAATACCGCCAGGGCGATCCGCTCATCCACTCCGACCAGATGCGCGGGATGTCGCGTTCCGTCAACCGTCTCTATCGACAAGCGAGCGTCGATACCCGGCAGGCTCAACTCCGGCCAGTAGCTCCCCACGTAAGAAACGACATAGCCACGAGAATCAACGACCACACCCTGTAGCTCGGCAACTTCCTGAACATGGATGTGAGGAATATAGCGGCTTCCATGGACAACTCCGGGAAATTCACGATTGAGAAAGACCCTGACCAGAGACTCTCGAGGATCCTGCTGGCCCAGCAGGAGAGAACTACACAGCGAAAGGACGATGGAAAAGGACAAAGACCGGACGAATAGATTCATTAACCGGGATCTACGATTCATGTCTGTTGGCTCGATCGTTCTATATCTTCAATAGCTGGCGTTGTTCAGATAAATATCGTGATTCAAGTCGGACGTCCGGACCTTGATTCGAGAGGGAAGCCTGAGGATGTACTCGGACTCGGAAGGGCTCTTCAAAATAACATCCACATAAGGACCCTCGACCCGGTCACTCTCGGCCTGCTCACCCTCGATTAATTCGAAATCACCATCCTGGACTCGTGCAAACGGCTCTTCCCTGGGAGTCTCCTCGGCGACGAGCATCGCCTCCCGTGCGGACTGCGTCTCCTGAATCCACAGGAAGCTGACCAGACCCAGCATCACCAGACCTAAGGTCAGGACGGGCTTCCACTGAAGCTGCCATCGAGAGGAGGGTGCAAGTTTTTGGAACACCCGGGATGAGAAATCGGCTGGCACCTGGTCGATGGTTCGCAGCAGGCGACTGAGTTCACTCATGGAGGTCAGTTCCCGTTGGAGCCTCCGACAAAGGCTGCAGCAGTCGATGTGGTCCTGGACCCGGGAATCGTTCCCCTGGCTGATATCTTCCGTGAGTAATCGCTCCACCTCTTTGCAGTTCATAGAACCCCCGTCAGTTTTTCTCGGAGCAACATCTTGGCTCGATGGACACGGGATTTGACGGTACCAAGGGAGACCTCCAGTATGCGCCCCGTTTCCTCATAGGAAAACTCCTGGGCCTCCTTGAGCATGAAGGCCAATCGGTACTTCTCGGGAAGCGAGTCAATGGCCCCCTGGAGTCGTGCCAGCTTTTCGGTTTGGTCCAGAGTCTTCTCCGGGGAATGACGAAGATCGGGCAGGACATAGGTAACATCATCCCCCTGGATCCAGTTCATGACGTTGTGAAAGAAAACACGGCCCTTTCTCTCACGGCGTCTCATCTCATCAATGGCCAGGTTGGTGGCGATCCGGTAGAGCCAGGTAGAAAATTTGTACTGACCCTGATAACGGTTGGCGTTTCGGTAAACACGGATGAAGGCTTCCTGAGACAGATCCACCGACATTTCATAGTCGTGAATCAACCGGTTCAGGTAGTTCACCAGACGATCCTGGTATCGGCTCACCAGGACCTCAAAGGCATACTCGTTGCCGGTGAGATAGGCGGAAATCAGGGTGTTATCGGCAACACTTGAAATGGGCTCTGAAAGTGCTATTTCACTCATTTTCATCAATCAGGAGAGGGCTTGACACTCACGATCGTACCAACTCTTATTCAAAGACGAAGAAAAGCGCCATTTGTTCCGGAAAACCTGGGTTATTTGGCCTCAAACCAGGAAGGACCCACCGCCAGCGAAATCTCAAGAGGCACCCTGAGAGTTGCGGCCCCTTCCATTTGCTCCTTCACCAGTTCTTTCAGTTCTTCGATCTCGCTCTCCTCCGCTTCGAAAACAAGCTCATCATGTACCTGGGAAATCAGCTTGCTCTTCATCTTTCGGGCCGGGATTTCCGCATCGATCGAGACCATCGCCTTTTTAATGAGATCTGCAGCCGTTCCCTGGATCGGAGCATTGATGGCGGTCCGTTCGGCGAAACTCCTCAAGTTGTGATTCTTGCTGTGAATTTCGGGAATTTGTCGAATCCTTCCATACAGCGTCGTCACATAACCTAGCTCCTTGACCTCCTCGAGGGTCCGGGCAATCCAGGCTTTGACGCCCTGGTACTTGTTGAAATAATTATCGATAAACTTCTGGGCTTCACTGCGGTCAATCTTCAGGCTCTGGGCCAGACCGAAAGCACTGAGACCATACATGATTCCAAAGTTGATTACCTTGGCATGGCGGCGAAATTCCTGAGGATTCATCATGGCATTCATTCCAAAAACTTCGCTCGCCGTTCGCTGGTGGATATCTTCACCTTTCAAGAAGGACTCGACCAGAACCGGATCTTCCGCCAGGTGCGCCATGACGCGTAGCTCGATCTGGGAGTAGTCCGCGGCCAGGATTTGGTAGCCGGCTTCGGGAACAAAGGCCCGTCGAATTCCCCTTCCCAGCTCGCTCTTGATGGGAATGTTCTGAAGATTTGGATTGCTGGATGAGAGCCTGCCGGTGGCTGCGACCATCTGGTTGTATGAGGTATGAATGCGCCCGGTGCAAGGATTGACCAGCTTGGGAAGTGTGTCAAGATAGGTATTCTTCAACTTGGCCAGCTCCCGGTATTCCAGGATCAGTTGAGGTATTTCATGGCTGTCGGCCAGTTTTGCAAGGACCTCGACCCCGGTTGCGTAGTGCCCCGCCTTCCGGGTTTTCTTGACGACCGGCAAATTGAGCTTTTCAAACAAAATGACTGAAAGCTGGCTAGGTGAATTGATGTTGAATTCCTCGCCGGCGATATCATAAATTTCCTGGGTAAGTCGGTTGATTTCACCCTCTGCGTGATCGGACATCTGTTTGAGCAAATCACAGTCCACCTTGACACCCTGTTCCTCCATGCGGGCCAGCACCCGGACCAACGGCAACTCGATTGTCTCCAGGAGTTCCCCCAGATTTTTCTCCTGAATTTGGCGATCGAGGACGTCAAAGAGCTGCAAGGTGACATCGGCCCGCTCACACAATCGATCGGCCGCTTCCTCACCGAAGAGCCCACTCTCATCGGCTCCGACTTTCTGAAGTTTGTGATGCAGGTGATCAAGCGCCAGCCTTTCCAGAGAAAAGTCCTTCTGATTCGGATTGAGCAGGTAAGCCATCAGCATGGTGTCCTGAATATTGCTGCTCAGCTTCCATTGCTTCCGGTGGACGATACTGCAGAGAGCCTTGAGGTCGTGAGTCACCCACTGCTTGCCCTGCTCAATCAGCTGCCTCACCCCGCCCTCTTCCTCCTGAAGGACCTCAGTGGGAAAATACCGGGCCTTTCCGGCCTTATGAGACACCGCAAGTGCATGGAGTTCTTCCTCCAGATCGCTGCTATCGAAATAGGCCAGAGCCGCCTGCTTTTGTTTCAGGTCACGTGTCAGGGCCTTGATCTGTTCTCCGTTGTCAACCTTCTGGTAGTCCGCAGCTCCCTCTTGCTGAGGTGGAACCAACTCCTCTAAAAGGTTCATGAATTCCAGTTCCGCAAACAGCTCCCTGGCCGGCGGATAGTCGGGTTCGGAAAGCTCCATCTCCGACAGGGACAACTCCATCGGCAGGTCCTCATAAATGGTGACGAGCTGGTGGCTTTGGCGGATCACATCCTCGTTTTGCTGCAAGCTCTCACGATAGGATTTCCGGGTTACTTCATCACGGCGGGACAGGAGTTCCTCCAAACTTCCAAACTGAGTAATTAGCTGCCGGGCTCCCTTCGCGCCGATGCCGGGAGCACCGGGGACATTGTCCGAAGAATCGCCGACCAGGCTCAGGACGTCCACCACTCGCTCGGGGGAAACCCCGAATTTTCCCTCCACTCCTTCAGGGTCAAACCGGGTGCCGTCCCGGGTATCGAGAACCACCACACGATCGCTCACCAACTGGAACATATCCTTGTCTATGGTAACGATGACCACCTCGATACCTTGATCAACCGCCAGACGTGTCAAGGTTCCGATCACGTCATCCGCTTCATACTTCGGGTAGGAGAGGAGCGGTATTCGCAATACCTGGCAAACCCGCTCAATATAGGGTAGCTGCTCGACCAGGTCTTCCGGCATGGGACGGCGAGTGGCCTTGTACTCCTTATATTGTTCATGGCGGACGGTGGGACCGGCCAGATCCATGGCGATCCCCAGGTAGTCGGGCTTTTCCTGAGAGATCAGCTTGCGCAGCATATTGGTGAATCCATAGACCGCGTTAGTGGGCAGCCCCTTGGCGTTGGTCAAGCCCTGGACAGCATGGTAGGCCCGGTAAATGTGAGACATCCCATCGACCAGATAAAGCCTCTCTGCCACGGGGAGTATCTTAGCATCTCGTTGTTTCGGTGTTTCGTTCTTTTGTTCTTTCGTGAGGCCGCGAAGAAAAAACGAAGAAACAAATCAACGAAGAAACGAATCGACAACAATACGATACCCCGGGAGCCGCTTGACCCCTCTCTCGGGGCTGCTTTAGCATGATGCTGAATGTCGTCCCTACCCAAAATCAACGCGATCTGGCGCGTCCCCCTGATCCTGACCTGGACCGCCTTGATGGCCATCCTCAGCGTCTCTCTGTCCCTATGGGACAAAGGTGGGAGACGGCAGCACTGGTGCGCCCGCACCTGGAGCCGGTTCATCCTGCTGGTCTCACGCGTCAAGGTCGAGGTGAGTGGTCTGGACAAACTGGACCCGACTCGCGGATATCTTTTCGCCGCCAATCACCTGAGCATGTTCGATCACTGGGCGTTTCTGGCCTATTTGCCCGGTCAATTTCGTTTCCTGGCCAAGGCTTCCCTTTTTCAGCTGCCTTTTTTGGGGTGGCATCTTCGCCGCTCGGGTAACATCCCCGTAGACCGTCACCAACCCAGAAAAACCTTGCGGGTGTTTCGCAGCGCCGCCAAGAAGATGGAGACCGGACTGTCGTTTGTGGTCTATCCCGAGGGCGCACGAACCTGGGGCGATGAGGTGCTGCCTTTCAAGCGGGGCAGCCTGCTGCTGGCAAGCTACACCGGCGCACCCATCGTCCCGGTGACCCTTATCGGAGCCCATCGCCGTCTGGCCCGCGGCTCAGCACTCATCGTCCCGGGAAAGATGCAGATGATCATCCATTCCCCCATCGAGTTTGACCAGTACCAGCCCCTTGAACCGGAAGCTCTGGCCGATACCGTTCGTCAAACCATCATCAAAAGCTACCGACAAGTGTCTTGATGGACAGCAGCCGGCAACTGATCGATAAGATCCAGGAGGCACTCCGCGAGCTCAACATCCCCGCCTGGTTGCTTTACGGTTTCCACGATCGGGATCCCATCGCACTCCGCATTCTCCAGTTCAAGACTGATCCATTGGCCACGCGCCGCTGGTTTTATCTAATTCCGGCCCAGGGCGAGCCCCAGAAGCTGGTTCACAGAATTGAAGCCGCCATGCTCGATCACCTTCCGGGCGACAAGGAGATCTATCTGCAATGGGAGCAGCTTCAAGACGGCCTCCAAGGCCTGCTAAAAGGTGTTCCGAAGGTGGCCATGCAGTTCTCAGAGAACAACGCCATCCCCTACTTTTCCCATGTGGATGGTGGGACCGTTGATCTGGTCCGTTCCTGCAACACGGAGGTCGTCTCCTCAGGAGATCTCATCCAGCGATTTGAAGCGGTGTGGAGTAGCCAACAGCTAAACGGACATCGGGCTACGGCCCTGGCTTTGACTTCCATCGTCCAGGCGGCTTTCAAGGAAGCGGCAACCGCCATTTCGGCTGGAGGCAAGACCAACGAATGGGCCATCCAGCGGTTCATTCTGGATCGGTTCCAAGAAGCCGGACTGGAAACCGAACATGCCCCCATCGTGGCGGTCAATGAAAACAGCGCCGACCCCCACTATCAGCCCACCAAACAGACGTTTTCGAGAGTCCAGCTCGGAGATTTTTTGCTGATTGATCTATGGGCCAGGTCCGGGAAACTGGAGAGCACCTACGCGGACATTACCTGGAACGCCTATCTGGGCCCGGAAGTTCCCAGCCGGATCCGGGAGGTCTTCGAGGTCGTCCGTCAGGCCCGAGACCGGGGAGTCGAGTTTCTCCGGGATTGCTTCCAGGCCAACCGTATTCCCCGGGGCTGGGAAGTGGACGACGCCGTCCGCGAGATCGTCAAAAAAGCCGGCTACGCAGAATTCTTCATCCATCGAACCGGTCATAACCTGGGCCAGGAGCTTCATGGCAACGGGGTCAATTTCGATAACCTGGAAACCCACGACACGCGTTTGGTGATCCCTGGCGTCACCTGCACTATTGAGCCCGGGATCTATCTGGAAGGAGAGTTCGGAATCCGCAGTGAGATCAACGTTTTTTTTTCAGAGCAGGGCCCCGAGGTGACGACCCCGCCTCAGGAGGAGATCGTGTTGCTGACCGGGTGACCGGCGGACTGGATCTGAAAAGGAAATACCGTTCCCAGAGAGAGGGAGAAGCGCGCTTTGCACGCCTAGGGGCGCACGGGTGTGAGCCTTCCCGTTCAGGGTACGATCACCATCCCTTGTCAACGGTCAGTTGTTCGGGACACCACCATCTGTTCCCGATGACATCCAGAACTGTTGTATCTCCTCGATGATATTGACACCTTCAACCATGATCGGTTGGTTGACAGAATTTGCTCCTTCCATTGTCAATTTGTTTTTCAACCTTTCCAGATAGTGAATTTCTTCTACGCGGCGCTGCTTTTCCAACTGGAGCAGTTGAAAATCAAAGACAAAAAGAGTGGCAACAAGAACCAACCCCAACGGCCAATGAGTTGATGGAACTCCTTTACAATAGAGATGAGTTCCTAAACAACAGAGAAAAAGAACCGAGAAACTGAGATATCTGGGATCAATGCCTTTATAAAGGCCAAACAGCAGGATATTTGCCACGATGCCCAGACATAAAAATCTCACTTGGTGCTCACCGTGACGAGCAGAATGTGCCAGTCCGGATAGTCCAGCTCAAAGTAAGCACACAAATTGTCCTTGAAGCCCGCGTCAACGCCCTTGCAGGGGAGAACCAGGGCAACCGGAGGAGCGAACTTGGCTGGGGCTCGATCTCCGAAACTCCTAAACAGGCGAAGATACCGTAGTCCCCCATTGAACGCATACAAAGCCTCAAGAAGAGAGATGATTCCTGCCGCGATGAAAAAAGTAGCAAGAGTGATCAGCACGAGTACCCGCCCAATGGAATACTCAAGTCCCCAAATCCGCCAGATTCAGCAAACGCTTCCACTGGGACGGAGTCACCGGCATGACCGAAAGGCGAGGAAGTCTAACCAGGAGAAAGTCGGAAAACGTTGCATCGGACTTGATATCCTTCAAAGCGATACCCCGAGGAAGCGCCTGTTTCGCCTTCACGTCAACTACCACAAGTTTGGGATCCTTTTGTTTGGGATCTGGATAAGGATCAGAAACCACCTCAGCAACTCCCACCAAGATTCGCTCCTTACCGGTATGATAAATGAAGGCCAGATCTCCCTTCTTCATATTGCGAAGATACTTCAGGGCAAGATTATTGGAAACTCCGTCCCAGATCGTTTTCTTGTCCTTTATCAAGTCATGGTAGGAATAATTCGAAGGTTCGGTCTTCAGTAGCCAGTATCCGGGCATTGACGGTACTTCCTTTCCGAATCGAGTGCTTACGGCCCAGTAAAGGGATCTTCCCCGAAGAAAGACTTCTGTTTTTGCTCATACCGGTACTGCCGATCCATTTTTTCCGACTCGGTTCCAAAGAGTTGCAGTTCCTTGGCCAGCATCCCCCCCAGGACTCCTATCAACACGACAACTACCGCTGCATACTCGTTCAACTGCACCGTAAAGGCAAAAGCAATGATTCCCAGCAGCACGGTAACAAAGTAAAGAAGGAGCACCGCTTGCTTCTGGTTCAAACCTAAATCGATCAACCGGTGATGCAGATGCTCCCGATCGGCAATCGTAAATCCCCTATGGCTCAAATAGCGACGCGTAATCGCAAGTGTCGAATCGAAGATGGGAACTCCGAAAATGATCACCGGGATAATGAAGAAAGAGAGTGTAAAGCTCTTCTGAAACCCGGTAGTGGAGAGACATCCCAAGCTAAAGCCCAAGAACATGCTGCCCGTATCCCCTAGAAAAACCTTGGCGGGAAAGCGGTTGTAGCGAAGAAAACCCAGTGTTGCACCCGCCAGTGCGATATACACATACGTCACGTATCCGGCCTCGGTGTTGACCGAGATAAAAAAGAGCGTCACCGAGGTAAAAAAAGCGATGCCTGAAGCCAGACCATCCAATCCATCAATCAGGTTCATAGCGTTGGTAAGGCCCACGATCCAAAGAACCGAGAGGGGAAATGCAAGCGTCCCCAGATCGAAGTAACGTTCCAGATCAACGGCACCGATTTCGCCCTCGACGAAACGGAAAGGAATACCCTCAGGAAGGTTAAAAAGAGAACCGTAGCGCTGAGTGGAAAGATCGTCCAGAAGCAAAACCGACTCCCAGTCACCTGGTCTCAGGTGGCGAATGAAGCGCGATCCGATATGCCCCAGAGCACCGGTCACCAGGAGTTTCATTGGGATTTAGCGTTTCTCCAGCTTGGTTTTGTTCGAAGTGTCATTTGATCTCCGGTCCCTTGAGCCAATCGTAGCCAATTTCAGGGTCATCGTGGGCAATTCGAAGTTCATCATCCGGATTGTAGATGTTCGACGTGACGTATAAGAGATTGGCGGGTCCGCTTATACATTTACAACCATGCGCTACGCCGGGAGGGATGCGCAGCACAGCTGACGGCTGCTCATCCCCCATCAGGCATTCATCCGTTGTGCCGTAGGTTGGTGACTTGGTGCGCCGGTCGTGCAAAGCGACCCTCAGCACACCGTTGCAAACATACCACCAGTCCACCTGCTTTTCATGCAGATGCCACGCCTTGATGACCCCGGCATACATAAGCGAATGACTCCATTGCCCGAATCCTTCGGGAAAAAAGTCGTCGCCTACTCGAATGATTTCCCGAAAGAAGCCCCGCTCATCCCTATGAGTGATCAACTCTTTTAGAACGACTCCCTCGATCGAAATATTACTCAATGCGCCCTCCCAAAAGCCTCCATAGCATCAATCACTGTTTCCAGTTGACATCATTTGAGCCGCTCCGTTTTGCAATCCCTTCCCCATTCCAGACCGAAGTTCCTCCAACCCTCCTATCGTCCCATGGCCTTGACCAACCCGTCTCGGGTCAATTTGAATTCATCCGGCAGGGCCTCTTCCACTTTGGCACGGAAACCCTTGACAGACCAGCCATGTTCCACAAATCCGGAAAGAATATGACCTCGAATCCGAGGCCGTTCTTCCGACTCCAGGTAACACTCGAGAATCGTCTCACGGATCTCATCTTCATCGTGAGCAAAAAGATAGTCCAAAGCGGCTAATCGAACATCATCCGCTTGATCCTCCAAAAACAGTCGTATCGTACCTACCAGTTCCGGAGTCTGCACTCCTTCCAGCAACCGGATCAGCTGGGCGGTCGGGTCTGAACTGGCAGGAGGACTTCCCCAGTGATCCCTTAACACTTCGTTCATTTTTTGGGAAAATTTGTGTTCGGACACGGATTCTCTCAGGGCCTTCACGGGCCAATACAGTTGCCTCTCTCTCTTCAGGAATCTCAAAAGAGGCTCAACCGCCTCCTCCCCCATCTGAACGATCCAGGACAGGACCTCTTTTTTTTCCTCCTCATCCTGACCCGAAGGAGACACATCGATGGTAAAACGGTCCAGCAGAGCCAAGATGGATTCAGGCGTACCCATTTCGCGCAGCCGAAGGGCTGCATTCATTCGGGTAGCCGAGTCGCCGTGGGGTTCCTTGACTTTCTTCCGAGACCGCTCGATCTGCTTTTCCGGCGAACTACGAAACAGCGCAAGTAAGTTCATGATGCAACAGAAGTCATAAGAGAAAGTGTTCAGCCAGTTAGCCGGTCACCACTACTTCATCCCATACCTTTTCATCTTCTTGATCAGACCTTGACGGCTCAGCCCCAGTTTGGCGGCCGTGCGAAGCTGGTTGTTATGGCACGCGTCCAGCGCCTCCAGGATCATCCCTTTTTCCAGATCTTCCACGGTATCGGCCACCACCTCTTTGAGTGAAGACTCCCCTTGTCGAACCGTTCGAACGCTCTTCCGGATGGCCTCCGAAAGATCTTCCTTCTTGATAACCCGTCTACGGCAGGAAACAACAATCCT
>Ga0310345_10005251_pt1 | contig 11557 bp, 10 predicted proteins | sample HC15DNA20500_MG_FD_204667 | JGI IMG/M metagenome (GOLD analysis project Ga0310345, IMG submission 204667) | Marine microbial communities from station ALOHA, North Pacific Subtropical Gyre - HC15-DNA-20-500_MG | ecosystem: Environmental > Aquatic > Marine > Oceanic | place: Pacific Ocean: North...
TCGAGCACAGATTGTTCGGTCGCGCCGTAATGCGGGTGACCAGCATCCCTACCCGCACAACGACGCGACTGAACCGGAGCCGACCTACGCCTGCGCGCCGCTGCCGACGACCTCACGGCGCGTCTGGAGGCGGCATCCGGGATCGAAGACCAGCTGCTCGTCTTCCGCCGCTTCGCGCACGAGCGGCCCGAGGCGTTCCGGCTGCTGTTCACCGCGACGGTGGATGCCGACAAGCTCGCCGCCACGAGCGCGCCCGTCCTGCGGGCGACCAGCGCCACCGTCGGCGCGGATCACGCGCTCGACGCCGCGCGGCTGCTGACGGCGTGGGCTACCGGGTTCGTCACGATGGAGCTCGCGGGGGCCTTCCGCCTCGGCGGTGATCTCGACGACGCCTACGACTACGGCATCGCCCACCTGGTGGGCTCCCTCGTCTCCGACTAGCCGCGCGAGCAGGCGTGGGGCCGCGCCGTATTCTGGAGCCGTGTCCTCGCCCGCTCGCACCAGCGCCGACGGGCCGAGTGCGGCATCCGACGAGACGCAGATCGGCGTCGGAATCGGGCGGCAAGTGCGGCAGGCGCGCACCGAGAAGAAGCTGTCGATGCGGGCGCTGGCCTCGGCCGCAGAGATCAGCCAGCCGTTTCTGAGCCAGATCGAGTCGGGCCAGACGATGCCCTCGCTGCTGACTCTGTACCGCATCGCGAACGCCCTCGACATCTCGCCCTCGGCGCTCCTTCCCGCAGACCCCGACCCCGAGGTCGTGCACGTGTCGCGGGCGGCGGATGCCACGTGGGTGCCGGTCTCGGAGGCATCCGACACCGCCCACACCCGCGTCATCCACGCCGGCGAGACCTCCCTGCAGGAGTACGCCATCCGCCCCGGCGAGCAGGTCGGCGACTGGTTCGAAACGGATGGCGAAGTCATCCACTACGTCATCGAAGGCGCCATCGCCCTCGAGATCGAAGGCCTCGGGATCTGGGAACTCGGCGCCGGGGATGCCGTCGCCCACCCCGGTGCGCTGCGGAACCGCTGGCACCTTCGCGGGGATGGGTCGGCACGGGTGGCGTTTGTGTATACCGGCGGGGCGTAGAACACTAGCTACGCGCTCGCGTCGAGCACCTCAAGGAACGTCTGGGCGCCGATCGCGGCATCCGTTCGAAGTTGCGCTTCTGTGGCGGTGTCGCCGGTTGCCACCATCGTGTCCGCGAACACTCCGGCCCACGCACCGTCGGGCTCGACGAACTTTGCGATCGCTGCACGGATAGCACCCGGGTCTGCGACGTCGCCTGCCAGACCCAGTTGGCGCGCTACGGCGGTCGCCGCACCCGCTGCGCCTCCGGGATTGTAGAGCGTGACATACATCAGGTCGTACTTGTCTTTGTGCAGCATCCGCGATTGCGCCGCAGCCGCCTTGGCGAGGAGATAGCCGCCGAGGTTCGCGAATCGAAGGGTCACGGCATCCGTCTCGACACCAAACTGTGCGCGAACGGATGGCGGCACTGGCAGGTCGCGCAGCTCGGGGTCCACGAGCGCTGCGGCCGGTCCCGCCAGCTTGGTCGCGACCGCAGTCCGCGAGCCGGGCAGCGATACGGTGTCTGCAGTGTGATCCCAGACGTCCGCGAGAAACTCGAGTCGCACCCGCGCGTCGCCGAGGGTCGCGTTCCACCGCCACCGATTCTCCGAGGTGAAGTCGCCTTTCTCGAGAGCCACATCGAGCCACGAGAAGTCATGTTCGGCGCCGGCGAGATCCCACCCGATCGCGAAGAGCAGGTCGACATCGGTTGTTCCCTGGTGGGAGACGGGAGCATCGGTGGCGAGATACTCAGGATTGAGGCCGCCGATGACGACGAACTCGTCGGTGTGTCCCCCGGCGAGCAGCGCGAATCGCACGAGCGCCTCCTCTGCGCGGGCGCGCGCCTCCCGGGTTCGGGACTCAGAATCCAATGGCGGTCTCCCGCAGGTATTCGGCGGCTTCGGCGGTGCGCCCCCGGCCGCGCAATAGGTCGGCATAGACCCGCACCGGAGATACGGTGCGCACGTCCCGTGCTTCCCGTGTGAGTCGGAAGACATAGGGATCGGCGGCGGAAAGGCGGATGCGCCCTCCCGACTCCACTTCTCTGAAATCAGGATGCTGCGCCAGCCGCCCACGCGCGGGCTCGAGCTGCCCCGCCGGCACGTACAGATCGACCGCCGGCACACTCGTCAGATACGGGTCAATACGATCCGCCGCCGCCTCCCCGGTCAGCGCCCAATCCTGGCCATGCAGCGAACTTGTCAGCGCCTCGATCGATTGCTGGGGATCGCGCCAGGGAACGTGAAACTCGATGTCAGCTCCCGACCGAGGCGTGGCTGCGTAATGCGCCGCCCAGTCGCTCAGCATCCGTCCCGGATCGCGAAACTCGCGCGTTGCCGATGTACCACGTTCGGCTCCGGTCTTGGCCGTGTACCGCTGCTCGTCGAAGTGCCGCAGGATGCGAGCAGTGTGCGCCAACGAGACATCCGCGGTCTTCGCGATGACGCCAACCTGCTCGATGGGCATGGTCTCTGGCTCGGAATACTCCACCCGCCACCCGAGCAACGTCTCAGCTATCGCATCGGCTGCTGCCGACCATTTGAAGGCCCGCCCCGCATCCGCTCGAATTGGCTCCAGTCTCGCGATGTAAAAGCTCCCCGGCACCACGATGCGCGCCCGGCCGCTGGCGTCTGCCCATGACAGCTGTGCGTCTTCGAGGATCTCCCGCGCCCCGGGGCTCACCCGGCGGGCAGTCACGACGGGCACGACACCGTCGGTTCGTTCGGAGGCACCGTGGAAGAGTTCGGTGCGCGCCCTCCGGGCATCAGCGGGCAGGCCCTCCCCGATCCAGAGCGGCCGGAACAGCGATTCGCGCCCCTCGTGACGAATGCGAACGACGTGGCCATCCCACTCCGGCTCAAGCTCCGGGGGGATCACCCGAAGCAGCGCCGACACCGATGCGGTGTTTTCTCGCGCTTCCACGGTTTTATCGTAGCGAGATATAACCGTGTTTTCTCACGAATAGTGGCATTCGGCCTGACTGTGAGAAAACTCGGATCGCGTTCGCGTCGCTCTCCCCGAGGCGAGTTCTCGCCGGCGGGCAAAGCCGACGCTCCACGCCCACCCCGGGGCGCTGCGGAACCGCTGGCACCTCCGCGGCGACGGCTCCGCCCGGGTCGCTTTCGTGCACACCGGCGGGGCGTAGGAGACTCTCGTCAGTCCCTTCCTCTTTTGTGCGAATCTTCCTGCATGGAGCTTGATGAGATCCGGCGTGCGGAAATCGAACTGCTGACATCAGCCGTGCGGCGCGACCCGGCACGCTTGGCTGAACTCTTGCATCCAGGGTTTGTCGAAGTCGGTCGCTCAGGGAGGTTGTGGTCGCGCGACGAAACGATCGCCGCGCTGGCTCATGAACCGGGCCGGAAAACTCCGGCCACGAGTGAGTGGGCCTTGCACTCGGTGGCTCCTGGGCTCACCCTCGTCACCTACGTCGTTTCGAGGCCAGAAGGCGACAGTCGGCATTCCTCCCTCTGGGCCATGCACGACGGGAGGCCAGCCGGTTGAGTTGCGCGCACAAGGTGCGTCAAGTGCAGGACAGCGCGTCGCCCGAAGAGTCGGAAACACCCTCGAAACGTGATAGCCATGAGCAATCAATGATTGCCTCCTAGCATCGCGGTGTGACGAACACTGACGAGTTCACCCTGCGCCCGCGCGTGCAGGAGTTTCTGGCGTCGGGGCGCACGGAGCTACTGATCGACGGCGACTGGCTCCCGGCATCCGACGGCGCGACCTTCACCACGATCGACCCGGCCACAGGCAACGCCCTCGCCGAGGTCGCCCGCGGCACGGCACGGGATGTCGACGAGGCAGTCCGCGCCGCGAAGGGCGCGCTGCGCTCCTCCGCATGGCGCGCCATGCGCCCTGCCGACCGTGGCACGCTGCTGTGGCGCATCGCCGACCTCATGACCGAGCACCTGGACGACCTCGCACAGCTCGAGACGCTCGACCAGGGCAAGTCCTTGCGCACGTCGCGGTTCGGCGAGGTGCCGGCGGCGATCAACCAGTTCCGCTACTACGCGGGCTGGCCGACGAAGATCCTCGGCGACACGATCCCCACTTCCCTCTCGCGCACCCCTCCCGGCAAAGAGGTCTTCGCTTACACGCGTCGCGAGCCGGTCGGCGTCGTCGGGGCGATCGTGCCGTGGAACTCACCGCTCATCATGACGGCCATGAAGCTCGCCCCCGCCCTCGCCGCCGGCTGCACGATCGTGCTCAAGCCCGCCGAGAACACGCCCCTCACCGCGATCTACCTCGGCCAGCTCATGCTCGAGGCGGGCCTGCCCGCCGGGGTCGTCAACATCGTCACGGGGTACGGTCACGAGGCGGGGCAGGCTTTGGCGGAGCATCCGGATGTCGACAAGATCGCCTTCACCGGCTCGACCGCCGTCGGCAAACGCCTCGTGCAGTCGGCCGGCACGCGGCTGGCCCGCCTCACTTTGGAGCTCGGCGGCAAGTCGCCGTCGATCATCATGCCGGACGCCGACCTGCCCGCCGCGATCGAAGGCGTCTCGCGCGGCATCTTCGACAACGCCGGCCAGGTGTGCGTCGCCAGCGCCCGCATCTACGCGCACCGGGATGTCTACGACGACGTCCTCGCCGGGATGGCCGACTTCGGCAGCGGCCTGCACCTCGGGCACGGCCTCGCCGAGGGCACCGACCTCGGGCCCCTCGTCAGCAAGGCGCAGGCCGACCGGGTTGCCGGCTACGTCGACGAGGGCCGCGCCGAAGGTGCGCGGGTCGTGAGTGGCGGCATCCGTGAAGCCGACACCTTCTATACGCCCACCGTGCTCACCGACGTGACCCCGCAGATGCGCCTCATGCGCGAAGAGATCTTCGGCCCCGTCGCCGTCGTCACCCCGTTCGACGACCTCGACGAGGTGGTCGGGTGGGCCAACGACTCCCCGTACGGCCTGGCCGCGAGCGTCTGGACCGAAGGCCTCAGCAACGGCCACCGCATCGCCGCGCAGCTCGAAGCCGGCACCGTGTGGGTCAACTGCCACTCCTTCCTCGGCCCCGAACTGCCCAAGGGCGGCCACAAGGAGTCGGGCTGGGGCTACGAGAACGGCCCGCAGGGCCTCGAGAACTATCTAGAGACGAAGACGGTGGTGATGGTGCTGTGAGCGCAGATTCCCCGAAGCGCATATTGCTCGGCGCGTTCGAAATGATGAACCCCAACAACGGGATGCCGACCTGGACCGACCCCCGCGGGCGCGGCGACGACTGGGACGACCTGTCCTACTGGCTGGGGCTCGCGACGATGCTGGATGCCGCGGGCTTCGACTTCCTCTTCTTCGCCGACACCTACGGCTACGCCACGCTCGACGGACGGATGCCTGACGAGGTCGCCGCTCACGGCATTCAGTTCCCCGCCCTTGACCCGATGCTCGCGATCCCGGCCCTCGCGCACGCGACCAGCCAGCTCGGATTTGTCGTCACCTCGCCAACCACGGTCGAAAGGCCCTACGGCACCGCCCGCCGGTTCGCGACGCTCGACCGGTTCACCGCCGGACGCATCGGCTGGAACGTCGTCACCGGGTCGTCGCAGGCCACGACCGACGAGCTGTTCGGCGTGACGCAGAAGCTCAGCCACGACGAGCGGTATGACGCGGCCGACGAGTTCCTCGACACGTGCCTGCGGTTCTGGGAGCACTCCTGGGACGAGGATGCCGAGGTCCGCGACCGCTCCCGCGGTGTGTATGCCGACCCGAGCATGCTGCACCGCGTCGAGGTCGACGGCACCTATCAGCGGGCGCAGGGCATCTTCGCTGTGCCCCCGACGCCGCAGCGCACGCCCGTGCTGTTCCAGGCCGGAACCTCCGACCGCGGCCGCGCCTACGCCGCCCGTAACGCCGAGGCCGTGTTCATCCAGGGGCAGTCGATCCCGACCGCCGCCGCGCACGTCGCCGACATCCGCGCACAGGCCGTTGCGCAGGGCCGGCGCCCCGAAGACGTCAAGGTCATCACCGGGATGACGGTCACCGTCGCGCCCACCGAGGCCGAGGCGCGGGCGCTGCGGGCCGAGTACGAGGCGGTGCTGGGGCTGGATGACGCGGCGGTCATGTTCGCCGGGATCACCGGCATCGACCTCACCGGCATCGACCCCGACACCCGCGTCGCCGACCTGCACACCGACCTCGGGCAGACCCTCATCAACCGGTACGCGCGCACCAATCCAGACATCCGGGTGCGGGCGGTGCTCGACCAGTTCCGCACGAAGGCGATCCGCGGGTTCCAGATCACCGGATCGCCCGAGCAGGTCGCCGACGAGATCATCGCGATCGTCGACGGATCCGGCATCGACGGCATCATGCTCGAACCGACCTTCGGCGGACCCGCGTCGTACGAGGCGTTCATCGAGTTGGTGCTTCCGATCCTGATCGAGCGTGGGCGCGCCGGAACCCCGGAGGGCGCGACCCTGCGCGAGCGGCTTTCGGGCTCGCCGCGCCTCGCCCCCACCCACCGCGCGCATCGGCTTACCGCCACGGATGCCTCAGCCGAGGCATCCGTCACCGCGCCGCTCGCTGCCGCGACATGACCCGCCTTCGTGTGCCCCAAAACGCCCCGCGCCCCAGCAGCGCACGGCGTGTTGCGGCAAACGAAATGGCACGACCGAGACCCCAGTCCAGACACCCCATCCTCGTTTGCCCCAAACCGCTCCGCGGCCCAGCAGCGCACGGCGTGTTGCGGCAAGCGAAGGGGGACTGCAGAAACACCACCCCGCCGAGACGTCAACCCCAACCCGAAGGACTGCACGTATGAAAGCCGAAGCCGTCGAGGCGGTGATCCGCGGGCTCAAGCGCGCCGGGGTCTCCGTCGCGACCTACCTGCCCGACTCGCTCCTGAAGGAGCTGTACCCCGCGCTGGATGCCGACCCCGACATCCGCACGATCCCCGTCACCAACGAGGGCGAGGGCGCCGCGATCGCCGGGGGCGTGTTCCTCTCGGGCAAGCGCGCCGTGCTCGTCATGGAGAACTCGGGCCTGCGCGCCGCGACCGAACACCTCGCGCGCCTGGGCCTGGGCGCCGGCATCCCGGTCGTCATGATCATGAGCTACCGGGGCGAGCTCGGCGAAAACAACTGGTGGGCGATCCCGCACGGCATCACGATGGAGCCCCTCCTCGGAGCCCTGCGCACCCCGTACCGCATCGTGCGTGAGGTCGACGAGGTCGAGCAGGCGGTCGTGGACGCCTACGAAACCGCCTATTCGTCGTACTACCACGCCGCCGTCGTCCTGGGAGGAGGGCTCGTCCGATGAGCTACAGCAGATTCGAGGCCATGGAGCTTCTCGGCAAGCGCCTCACCGACGACGCTCTCGTCATCCTGTCCCTCGGCGGCGCCGTCGACGAGTGGTACAACGCCGCCCCGCACATGCGCGAGGCGAGCCTGTTCCAGCAGCAACTCGGATGCGTCAGCGGCGAAGCCTTCGGCCTGGCCGTCGGCCTGCCCCACCGCCAGATCGTCTCGCTCGACACCGATGGCGGCCTGCTGTTCAACCTCGGCATCCTCGCGACCCTCGGCAACGAGCAGCCCGGAAACCTCTTCATCGTCGTGTGGGACAACGAGCAGTACCAGTCGATCGGCGGACCCGCGACCCACACCGCGAAGGGACGCGTCGACCTCGCCGCGATCGCCCGCGGCGCCGGGGTCGAGAAAGCGTTCACGGCGCACACGCTCGAGGAGTTCGACGCGCACTGCGCCGCCGGCCTTGCCGCGACCGAGCCCTACATCGTGGTCGCGAAGACCGACGGCATCCTGCAGCCCGGCATCAAGCGCAAGCACTCGGACGGCCGCGAAGACAAGTACATCTTCGTGCGCCACGTCGAGAAGATCGAGGGCATCACGATCATGGGCCCCAGCGAGCACAACTGATGGGGTGCGGCTGATGGGCGTCGTCACGGCCCCGACCGGCGCCTACGACTACCTCGTCGTGGGCGCCGGCGCTGCCGGGTGCGTGCTGGCCGCGCGCCTGAGCGAGAACCCCGACGCGCGCGTCCTGCTGATCGAGGCAGGCCCCGATCATCGCGGGCTGCGCGAGATTCTGGATGCCGCACACTGGGATGCCCTCATCGGCGGCCGTCTCGACTACGGCTACCGATCGGCACCGACCCCGCATGTGCTGGGGCGTTCGATCGCGATGCCGCGCGGGCGGGTGCTCGGCGGTAGCTCGTCGACCAACGCGATGCTCTGGTACCGCGGCGCCCGCGCCGATTACGACGCGTGGGCGGATGCCGGCGCCACCGGCTGGGGATACGACGACCTGCTTCCCTACTTCAGGCGGTCCGAGACTCGACCCGGCGGTGACCCCGCTTACCGCGGGCTCCACGGACCGGTGCGGGTCGCGCCACTCTCGCGCGTGCATCCGATCGCGACGGCGCTCCTGGATGCCGCAGCCGCGCGCGGACTGCCGGTGCTGGATGACGCCAACGGCCCGTCGAACGAAGGCGCCGTGTTCGCCGACTACAACGCCATCGAGGGCGACGACGGATCGTTCGAGCGCTGGAGCACCGCCCGCGCCTACCTCGAACCCGCGCTGGCGCGGCCGAACCTCGACGTGTTGGTCGACAGCCCCGTGCACAGGATCGATCTCACCGGCTCCCGCGCGACCGGCGTGACGCACCTGATCGACGGACGCGAAGTGACCACGACCGCGGACCGCATCGTGCTGGCCGCCGGCGCCATGGACACCCCGCGCCTGCTGCAACTGTCGGGGATCGGTGATCCTGACCGGTTGGCGGCTGTCGGCATCCGTCCCCGGCATGCGCTGCCGGGCGTCGGAGAGAACTTCCAAGACCATCCGCTCGTGTTGGGCGTGAACTTCCGCGCCCGCGAAGGACTCGGGCCGGTCATCGGCAACGGGGGCGGGACGATGCTCAATTGGCGGAGCTCCTACGCCGAGCGCGGACCCGACCTGCACACGGTCATCGCGCACGGTTCCCGCGGCGATGAGGCCCTGCACGCGCGCTACGACCTCGGCGGCGATCAGATGTTCGCGCTCGTGCCCGGGCTCTACGGCTCCCGCTCTGTCGGGTGGGTGCGGGTGCGGTCGGCCGACCCGACCGTGCCGCCCGAGTTCCAGCCGAACTACCTCGCCGACCCGAAGGATCTCGTCGCGATGGTCGAGGCGATGGATGTCGCACAAGAGCTTGTCGCCGGTCCCGCGTATGCCGACCTGCATCCGGAACCGCTGACGCCTCCGCCGTCGATGACCGATCGCGCCGAGCGCGTGCAGTTCGTGCGCGAGAACGTCGGGAGCTTCTTCCACGGCGTCGGCACCGCCCGTATCGGCACCGACGAGCTCGCCGTCGTCGACCCTGGGCTGCGGGTGCGCGGACTCGAGGGGCTGTGGGTTGCGGATGCCTCGGTCATTCCGATCATCCCGACCGCGAACACGCAAGCCCCGACCGTGGCGATCGCCGAGCGCGCCGCCGAGCTCATCGCCGCGGACTGATTCCACCGTTCGGTCGCGCAGAAACGCGGGCACCCGGCATCCTCACCCCCACGACAGCGCGACCGAACGCTGCGCCACCCGACTCAGTCGCGCCATCGTGCGGGTTGCAGCCATGATTTCCCGCAGAACGGCGCGACTCAACGAGTAGCGGTAGCCCAGCGCACGAGGTCGCCGGCGAGCTCAGCCGGAGCATCCAGGTGCACGAGGTGACCGGCGCCTTCGATCAGGGTGAGGGAGGCGTGGGGGATGGCCCGCTGGAGGCGATGGGCGCGATCGACCGGAATCCAGGTGTCGTCGGTTCCCCACACGATGTGCACCGGCTCGTCGATCTCGCCGTACCGCGGTTCGATGTCGTTGGTGAAGCGTTCGGATGCCTGCGCGATCTGCCGTACGAACGCAGCCCGTCCCGCATCCGTCGTCCACGGTTCGACGAGCATCGCGAGGTCCTCATCCCGCAGGCCGCGCGCACTCGCACCCCGGATATAGGTTTCGACCATGCCGCGATGGATGGCGGGAGGGATCTGCTCGAAAACCTCGGCGTGATCTCGCACGAGACGGAAGAAGGGCGAACCCCACGGCGCGAGGGCGACAACATCCACGAGCCCCAGCGCGGCGTAGCGAGCCCCATGGCACAGTCGAGCCCGCAACGCGACCGCACCGCCGATGTCGTGCGCGATAACGCGCGGCCGCTCGAGACCCCAGTGATCCAGCAGCGCCGCGAACAGCTCGGCCTGCACACAGATGTCGACAGCATGATCAGGATGCATCGACGACTGTCCGTATCCGGGCATGTCCCACAGGTAGACGGTGTGGGTTCGCGAGAGCGCGTGTGCGATCGAACGCCACAGCTCTGACGACCACGGCGTGCCGTGAAGAAGAACGAGCGGAGGCCCGTCGCCGAGCCGATCCCAGGCGACAGTGCGACCGCGCCAGTCGAAGGAGTGCGAGAGAGGAGTCATTGTGCATCCACCGTTGCAGCGGCATCCGACATCCCGCGGAGCCACTTCGGTCGCGTCGAACTGCGGCCACTCGCTCAACCGACCCGCAACAGGGCGCGACCGAACGAAACCCGCTTCGCGCTACGCCTCGCCGCGCAAGACATCCCCCGCATGGATGCCGATCGCCACCCAGTCCGCGAGCTCGGCGTCGTCTGCCACCTGCTCGGCAGGAACCCGGAGCCAGGCATCGCCCATGACCCGGCCGTTGCCCATCGTGGCGGGGATCGCACCGCGCGCCAGGCGCTCGTCTCGCTTCACCGGGTCGGTCCGCACCAACGCGCTGCCGCCGCGCTCCGCGACGATCGCGAGCGCCTCACGCACCATGAATCCGACGCCCCCGAACATGCGCATCTCGCGGACGTCGACATCCGTGATCATCCCGCGGATCCGCGCCGCCAGCTGCTCCCGCTCGTCGGATGCCGACATCCCCGCCCCCTTCGGCCTCGCACCGTCTTGGCGCGAGCGTACCCTCCCCGAAACACCGACGCGATAGCGTTCGTACATGATCCCGATCGAGAACCTGCTGGCGTTCATGCTGACGTCGTTGGTGATCATCGTGATCCCCGGGCCGAGCGTGCTGTTCGTCATCGGCCGCGCCATTGCGCTGGGTCGCCGCGCCGGCGTCCTCAGTGTCGTCGGCAACGCGCTCGGCACGATCCCCGCGGTCATCGCTGTCGCTTTCGGCGTGGGCGCGATCGTCGCCTCGTCGGTCGTGGCGTTCACCGTGATCAAGATCGCCGGCGCTCTCTACCTCGTCTACCTCGGCATCCAGGCAATCCGCCACCGCCACGCGCACATCCCCGGCATCCAGCAGCGGCCGACCCGCACGCGTCGGCTCCTGGCCGAGGGCTTCATCGTGGGCCTCACCAACCCGAAGACGATTGCGTTCTTCGTCGCGGTGCTCCCGCAGTTCGTCGATCCGACGGCGGGCCCGGTCTGGCTGCAGCTCCTGCTGCTCGGTCTCGTCTTCGAGGCGCTGGCGCTGGCATCCGACAGCATCTGGGCCCTTGCCGCGGGCACCGCACGCGCATGGTTCGCTC
>Ga0310345_10005252_pt1 | contig 11555 bp, 8 predicted proteins | sample HC15DNA20500_MG_FD_204667 | JGI IMG/M metagenome (GOLD analysis project Ga0310345, IMG submission 204667) | Marine microbial communities from station ALOHA, North Pacific Subtropical Gyre - HC15-DNA-20-500_MG | ecosystem: Environmental > Aquatic > Marine > Oceanic | place: Pacific Ocean: North...
GTTCCTTTTCTCATCATGCACTCCCTTCCCTCTAGCAAAGGGACAGCTTTTCGCGCTGTGGCTAAGGGATTACCACAACCGGTACGTACCCGTTCGTCCAACAACAATGATATTCAAAAGACGCCGTCGAATAGATCGCCTGCACTCGTAGAAGGTACTCCCCGGGTTCACTAAATCTCGCCGTTGTCGTCGCCACGCCATCGGCCCGATCTACCTCCATCTCCGCCTCTCCAAATTCCACGTCGCCGGGTCCCTGATGACCACTCCATCCCACCCAACTCCTCGGCGCGGGATGATCCACCCAGACCGACAATTCGAGCGGCGCTCCCACAGCCACGGTACGCGGTGATGTCGTAAAACCGTTTCGCCCTTTGAATTCAGGACCGTTCGTATCAAACTTGAGTACAGGTGCCACGACGCCCCTGCCTCCTGAATCCGGTTCGTCCAAAACATAGGGTGGAATAACCTTACCCGGGACAGAGACCTCATCGCCCCGCGTGCGGAGCGTCCACACCACTCGGTTCTGCCCAAAGTCCTCGGGCACGGTGACGGTGAAGACACAAAACCGCCGCCGATAAGGCGCTTCCGGAACTGGGTCGAAGTGCGTCGGCTGCATCCCATCGAACTCATTCGGCTCAATGAAATTATCCGGGCCCAGTGGGATATCGACCGCCTCTTCAGTGTTGAGGTTGAAATAACCGAAGCAGATCCCGTACGTTCCGTCTGGATTCTCGTACCACCCGTCGTAAAGAGGGACGACGGGCTGCCCATCAGTCCGAAGCACCTGTTCGTTGAACTCTCTCTGATCGAGCGGAACCAACTGCGCCTCACTCGACGCCCCGCACAAGAACCCAACACCCACGACGCCAATCAACGGACGCCACCGCTGCATTCTGCCCTCCAGGCACAGGAACACCGTCGTAATTGCCGCGAGGATAGCATATTCTCCATTCCCATACGTATACACCGCTCGAAAGTTGCGCCGACTAGAGGTGCCGCTATAATTCAACGACTCTTCGAGAGACAAAGTAATCGGCCAGGCTCTGGCTTCGACCTCTTTGACGTCCCCGTCAGAATTCGACGAAGGGGGGAAACGATGTCCAAGGTTGCACGTCCGTTCCTCACCTGTGCCTTGTGGTGCTCTGCCATTACGTTCCTCCCTGCCCCAGGGCTGGCCCAATACGGTGCAACGAGCGGGGAGTGGCGTAGTTACGGCGGCGACAACGGTGGCACAAAGTACTCCCCACTAGCCCAAATCGACGCCAGTAACTTCGACGACCTGCGTATCGCGTGGCGCTGGAAGTCCGCCGACGCCATGCTTGCGCTCGAAGAGTTACGCTCCGAGCGACGGGGAGTATCGATCCGAGGACTTCAGGCCACTCCATTAATGGTCGGCGGAGTGCTCTATCTGTCGACCGCCATGTATCAGGTAGCGGCAATCGATGCCCACACCGGTGAGACACTCTGGGTATATGACCCGGAGGTCTATCGGGGCAACCCTCCGACCCACGGCTATGGGTCGCGCGGCCTCGCTTACTGGAGCGACGAGGACGAGGCCAGAATCTTCTGGGGCACCAGCGAGGGATATCTCCATGCGGTCGACGCAGCGACTGGACGGCCCACATCGGAGTTCGGTGACAACGGACGCGTCGACCTGACCGAGGGCATCCCCAGGGCTACCCGCGGCGAGACGAATTACCAGGGCCGGGTCCTCCTTGGGGTCAAGTCACCACCCATCGTGATTGGCGATATCGTAGTCAGCCCGACCATCATTTCTGACTACGTCATCCGCAAGGAAGCCCCACCAGGGTGGCCCAAGGGCGTGGACGCCCGCACCGGCGATACGAAGTGGACCTTCCGGACCATACCGCAAGGCGACGATTTCGGCGCTGACACCTGGTTGCACGAATCATGGCGTTACTCTGGTAACGTTAACGTTTGGCCACCCATGGCCGCCGACGACGAGACCGGCTACGTCTTCCTTCCGACCGGCACCCCCACCAGCGATTATTACGGCGGACACCGCCTGGGAGACAACCTCTTCGCGGAAAGCCTCGTGGCCGTCGATGGTGAGACCGGACAACGCATGTGGCACTTTCAAGCTGTACATCACGGTGTCTGGGATTACGATTTTCCCGCAGCGCCAAGTTTAATCGACATCACGGTTAAGGGGCGCCCGATCAAAGCGATCGCGCAGGCCAGCAAACAAGCATTTACCTATGTGTTCGATCGGGTAACTGGCGAGCCGGTCTGGCCGATTAAGGAACGACCTGTCGAAACAGACACCGACTTAGCGGGCGAAGTGCTCTCGGCGACCCAACCGTTCCCGACCAAACCGCCGCCGTTTGACTACCAGGGCGTTACCATCGAAGATTTGGTCGACTTTACACCAGAAATCAGGGCGATGGCCGTCGAGGCGGTTCAGAATTTCCGACTCGGGCCGCTGTTTACTCCTCCAATGCTCAGTATCGATGGTAGCCTCCAGGGCACGGTACAACGGCCACAGATAGGAGGCGCCGCGACCTGGGGCGGTTCAGCAGTCGACCCGGAAACAGGGCTTCTGTACGTGCCGTCCTCCAATAACTTTTCGGTCTTGAAGTACTACACGCCAGACCCCACCGAGGGTGGCAATCTCCGCTTCACCCAGAGCGAATTTGGCAGTGGCACCCAACCGGTAATGCCGCAGGGATTGCCGCTTTTCAAACCACCCTACTCACGGATGACGGCCATTGATCTCAATGCGGGCGAACACGCCTGGATGCAGCCAAACGGCGACGGTGATCGGTATCGTAACCACCCCATGCTACGAGACCTTGACCTACCACCGTTAGGCGGCGAGGGACGGAGCGGAGCGGTAGTGACAAAGACGTTGCTGGTGAGCGCGCTGACTGCCGGTGGCTCGGATAGCGGTCCGCGGCTGATTGCTCGCGACAAAACAACCGGCGAAATCGTCGGCTCGATCGATCTGCCGGCTGGCGCTATCGGCACACCGATGACCTACGCACACAATGGGACGCAGTACATTGCACTAACGATCGGCGGAGACATTCCGGAACTCATCGCACTGAGCGTACCGTGAGTGACAACCGTCCCCCCAATAGCATCAAGAAAAAAGGAAAGGAAAAATAGAATGCCTGCATCACGACGACAGTTTCTAATGCGCGCAGCCGCCATGGGTGGCGCTGCGCTTGTGCGTCCCGCTACAACCTGGGCCGCCTCTGCACCACGGACGACCGTTACATCCCAGACTGCAGCAGGCACATTCTCCCCTCCAGAGCTATTAGCTCGGCACGCCACACGTGCGCGGACCGCTGCCCAGCCAGCCGGACAGTCAGACAGGATCGCTGACTACGCCGCGATGTACCGCGACCGCCGCAACTGGGGCCGATGGGGCGCTAATGACCAAGTAGGCGCCATCAACCTCATCACGGCCGAGAAGCGTGCGTCAGCAGCTAAACTCGTGCGAAACGGCCGGACCGTCTCCCTCAGTCGCATCTTTGAGCCACCACAACACTTCATGCAGAAAACCGCGTTGGACGGGGGTGGCGGCTACGTCATGGACTACCTTGGCTTCATTTATCACGGCAGTACCGTGACGCACATCGATGCACTGTGTCACATCTGGGACCAGGATGGGATGTGGCAAGGCCGAGACCCAGACATCGAAATAACGACGGGGGGCGCCAGCTTTGCCGCTATCACACACTGGAGTGAAGGCATCATCACGAAGGGTGTGCTAATCGACGTTCCACGTCATCGTGGCGAACCCCATGTAACGTCCGAACGACCGGTCCACGGATCAGAGCTTGAGGAAATCGTTCAGGAACAAAGAGTTACCGTCGAACCTGGTGACGCGCTGCTGGTCTATAGCGGCTGGGAATCACACAGTCGAAGCGGCGACGATGGAGGCCCAGGCCTCCATCCGAGTTGCGCCGAGTTCATTCGAGACCATGACGTCGCGCTCCTTGGCTGGGACCTAATGGATGCCACGGAGGAATCGGCCAGCCTTCCGTGGCCTGTCCACGGCGTGCTTTTTAACTTCGGTGTGGCGCTGCTCGACAATGCCAGGCTTGAGCCGATCGCCGCCGCGTGCGCAGAGGAGGGACGTTACGAGTTCATGTTCATGCTGCTACCACTCAACGTAGCGCGGGGCACAGGAAGTCCGGCTAACCCAGTCGCGATGTTCTAGCGATCTCGAGCGGGTAGCGCTCGACCCTCACCGAACACCGGGCTATCAATTAAGGTGACGTGAGGTCGCGTTCGGTGGCGCGCGCGCCACGAAGAATATTCTGAACCGCCCGGTTGCCTTCGTGACAGGCGTACTCGTAGAGATCGTAGCCGGTGTCGCGTGTCAGCGGTAAATCCATTGTCCACGGCTGCGTGTAGATTTCGGGATCCTCAATCATGGCCTCCCAATTGAGGATATCCTCACTTATTCGAGTAAAGCGCTCCACGACTCTGAGATTGCGACTCACCGGCACCGCATGCATGCGCCCGGCGTTCTGGTTCGGCAGGATCCAGCCCTTTTCAGTAAAGTTCGTAGTTTCGACGACCAACGTCTCATCCTCCCAACGCCCTCGAGAATCCCCCATCCATAACGTGATGTTCGAATTAAGGTGTACTCGGTCGTCGAGAGGAATAATCCGAACGTCACGCATCATTTCATACACGATCACAACATAACCAGGCACCTGTAGGATGTAGTGTCCGGTGTTGTACGTATTGGGAAGCCACGAACCAGGCACACCACGGGTAATACAACGAGAGTAGACACTCATGTTCTCATACGAGTCGGTCCGGCTCGCAAGCAGAACATCGCGTCGCAGCTCAGCTCTCTGGCGTAACGGAACGAGTCCAGTCTCAGGAACAGCCACCATCGAGGTTCTCCTCGTGTGGACCATCCTAGTCCGAGGGTCACTCCAGAAAACGTTATAACCGCGTAACAACCTCTCTGCCGGTGACACAACCGCCGGGGTACTACCTGGAGCATTAGCGCGGGCGTGCTCCTCAACCGCACGTTCGATGAGCACCGTCGCCTCTTGCTCCGTAAAAAACGCTTTCGCCCCCAAGCTTTCTGGTCTCTCGAGCGGCGTCATAGTCTCGTTGGTCCAAGTTCCCTGGATGTCCGGCTGTCCATCCGGCGTACGTGGAACCGTCCAGATCCCGTTTCCGGGCGTCAGGTCCTGTCGTGCAGCTGGGGTAATGAGAGCCGACAAAAGAAAAACCGCAAGGGCCAACATCCCGAACCACCTCATAATCAGAAGCTCAGCCTTCGCATCCCGCGATCGATTGGCCCCACCGAGGTGATCTTCATTCTGTTCCCAGGCACCCTACGTCAGATCACTATCAGGGTATCAGTCCTACGGAAGCGCAAAGATGAAGAGGTTGTTGTTCCGACTAGGACGCAGCTCAGGTGTCAGACGCATGTTGTCTGTCGAACTGAGCGACGAGCCAGTACTTGTCGCGATGTACTGCTTACCATCGACCGCGTAAGTAATGGGAAATCCAGTCACCATCGATCCCAAGTTAATTTCCCACAGCACGTCACCGGTTTCCTGGTCGAACGCGCGAAACCGACCGTTTCCGTCACCACCGAAAACCAACCCGCCGCCAGTTGCCACCAATGAGGTCGTGCCGGCACGCTGCTCATAGACCCAAACGATTTCGCCGGTTTCTACTGAGATGGCTTGGATCGTCCCGACCGCCTCGGTACCAGGCGCGATCTGGACACGTTGCACAAGTGCGTAGAGTCGACCGCCGTCCTCGAGGCTCGGCATCATACGAGCACAAGCGTTACGCAGCGGGTAGTACATCAATCCTGTTACTGGACTAAAAGCCCCAGCTTCCCAATCTTTCCCGCCGGTGACGTACGAGGGGCAGACCAACGCCTCCTGTCCCTCCCTGGTGAAAACCAGCTCCGCGTTCTCGGTCACCGCCCCGGTTGCGCCATCGATGTCACTAACAACGTTTTGCGCGACGGTTTCTGTCGCCCAAAGGAACTCACCTGTCTCACGGTCGAGTGTATAGACGATGCCGGTCTTCCCGGGAATACCGGTAACGACCCTCCGCTCTTCGCCGGGCTGGAGCCTTGGGTTAATCCAACTCACGTGCGACGGATCCGGTCGCACGGCCGTGTCGATCAACAACCGCTCGAACGGGTGGTCAAGATCCCAGTGGTCGTTCAGGTGCTGGTAGTACCACACGATTTCACCGGTGTCGGCATCGAGTGCAAGTGTCGAGTTGTGATACAGGTGCTTGTTCTCAATTCCGCCGAGCATGAACTTTGGTGCGGGAGATGTGACCGACGTTCCGATGTAGACGAGATTGAGACGAGGATCGAAACTTGGTACCATCCAGGCTCCGACATGCCCACGCTCATCGAATGGCACGTTGCCCCACGTCTCGTTGCCAGGTTCCCCTGGTGCCGGAATTAGACGACGTCGCCAGAGTTCCTCACCTGTCATCGCGTCATGTGCAACGATCACACAGGCGTGCGGCCCGCCCTTTGGATCGCAACTTCGTCCAGAGACCACTTTGCCGTTCGCGATGATCGGTCCAGACGTTTGGTTGGCCGGGTTGACCCGGTAATCAAGGATCTCAGTCTCCCACACCAATTCCCCGGTCGTCGCATCGAGTGCAAAGACGTAGTCGTCACCGCTCGTATCGATAATTAGATTTCCGTAAATGGCTAAATTCCGGTTCGTGTCGATCAGGCTCCCGATCATGTAATCGGCCAGATCTTCCGGCCGAGGGCGACGATATTCCCAGATCAGATCGCCGGTCACCGCGTCAATCGCCTGAATGACATCCCGTGGGTTCGGCATGTACATCACACCCTTGTATACCAGAGGAGTGCCCTGTTGCAGACCGGGCTCCATCCCCCGTGACCACACCATCCCTATCGTGTCGACGTTCTCGCGATCGATTTGGCTGAGGGGGCTATAGCCCCATCCGTCCAACGTGCGACGCCACATCAACCAGTCATCCGGATCCGGATTCTGAAGAACCGCGTCGGTGACAGGGGTGAACTCTGAAGACGACTGTGCGTAACCAAATCGAGAACTCAACGTCAGCACCATAGCCGCGACACTGGAAAGCACCACAAATCGCCAGACGAAGCCATGTCCATACGTCTTCATCCTCTCCTGCGTACGTATATCAACCAGGTTTCTCAAGGCAATACTCCTCCCGCACCATTCGTCCGACCGTGAGACCAAGCAAACATGGCCCCACACCCCAAGCGCCAGCTTAACAGAGACAGTCGCTGGAAAACATCTGCCACCAGACGAAAAGAGGTGACGTTCAGTTCTATTCCGATACACACGAAGCATCCAGGCTACGCAGGACAGATCTCAAAACAACCACTCGTTGTCAATGTTTCCAACCGGGTCAAAGATATCTAACCAGGAGCCTGGCTTATCAATGTATAAAGCTCCTAATCTAATGAAGCTATGCACAGCCCTACTTTACGCAAGACACAATAAACGTGTACGGGTCGTATCCGAACACACGGCCGTCCTGGTATCTCTGGAGAATGAATCAACCATGACGAGACGATGCCTGTTTGCTGTACTTTTACTTCTCCTGACTGGCGAGACTATGCCCCCACTCCTGGGACAGACATCGGTTGGGCACACTCCGACTGCCTCTTTCACTCCGGTCACGCCTAAACGATTAATCAACGCCGAGACCGAACCGCAAAACTGGATGATGTACTGCGGAAACTATAAGAGCCAACGATACAGCCGCCTCGATCAGGTCAACCGCCTAAACGCGGCACAACTTGAGATTCAGTGGGTCCACCAGCTCCAGGCACTCGACCAGGCCGAGACCACGCCACTCGTCATCGACGGGGTGATGTACATCACCGAATCACCAAGCCCGTCATCGCAGTCGACGCGGCAAGCGGCAGACCATACTGGCGATACGAGCACGAACTACCTGACGAGCTAGTTTTCTGTTGTGGACGAAACAACCGTGGTGTCGCGGTTCAAGGAGATCGGATCGTCATGAGTACGCTCGATGCCCACCTAGTCGCTCTCGATGCCAGGACCGGAAGCGTCATCTGGGAAACCGAAGTCGAGGAGGCCTCGGCCGGTTATAGTAAGACTGCCGCGCCACTAATCGTTGGGGATAAGGGATTCACCGGCGTAGCTGGCGGCGAGTTCGGTACTCGTGGGGTGGTCGATGCATACAACATCAACACCGGAGATCGTCAATGGCATTTCTATACAACACCAGGCCCAGACCATCCGGACAGTCGCACGTGGTCTGGCAATTCGTGGCGAACCGGTGGCTCCGCAAGCTGGATGACCGGATCCTACGACCCCAACCTAAATCTCGTGTACTGGGGGACTGGGAACCCGGGCCCAGATTACGACGGGACCGTCCGGGAGGGTGACAATCTCTATTCGGACTCCGTGGTCGCGCTCGACGCTGACACCGGCGAACTGAAGTGGCATTTCCAGTTCACGCCCCACGACCTCCATGACTGGGACTCGACGCAGATTCCAATCCTCGCCGACACGGAATTCGAGGGTGAGCCCAGGAAACTGATGCTCTTCCCTAACCGGAACGCCTTCTTTTACGTCCTGGACCGCGAGACCGGCGAGTTTCTACTCGGTACGCCGTACGCTAAGCAGACCTGGTCTGACGGACTCGACGAAAGCGGACGCCCCCTTCTCCTCCCGAACAAGGAGCCTTCGACTGAGGGAACCGTCGTCTCTCCTGGCATAACGGGTGGATTCAACTGGTGGTCGCCCACCTACAGCCCGCGTACCGACCTTCTGTACGTAATGGCTTACGATAGCGAGATGCGGTATTTTATCCGACCGGTTGATTATGAGCGCGGTCAAAGTTATCGCGCCGGCGGCGGTGTAACCCCCGAACCCCCTGAGAGGTATCGTCGCGCTGTACGTGCCATCTTTCCGCAAACAGGCGAACGGCAATGGGAGTTTCCGGTCAATTCGCGGACCACGTCTGGCTTAATGTCGACCGTCGGGGACCTTGTTTTTGGGGGAACAGCCGACGGCTTTTTTTTTGCTCTGGATGCCGTTACCGGCGAAGAATTATGACACAAGAATATCGGGGGGCGAGTTCACGCTGGCCCGATGAGCTACGCAGTGAACGGGAAACAATACGTCGTCATCGCAGCCGGAAATGCGATCTTTGCGTTCGCGTTTACGGACTAACATTCGAGGTTCCCTAATGTCTTCTTTGGTTAGAACATACACGGGGCAGGCCGACCGTCAAAGGACAGACAGAAACAACATTCAGAAAATGTCCAGCGTTATTTTTCTTCTATCTCTTTTTTGGTTGTATCCAGGAGGAGCGGACCTTTGGGCCCAGACCTCATCTGGTATTCCGGAAAGGGATCTACGCTTCGAGGTTCGTGATCTGCATTCCCCTTGTGATATCCCTCCGTACGATTCCAGACAGGAATGGTCGAAACGCGCGGCCTCCCTTAGGAGCCAGATTCTGATGAGCGCCGGACTCTGGCCCCTTCCGCCGAGGACCCCCCTGAACCCTCAGATTTTTGGACGCGTGGACCACGAAGACTACAGCGTGGAAAAAGTCTACTTTGAAAGTTACCCCGGATTCTATGTAACCGGGAACCTGTATCGACCGCGTGGAAAACGCGGTCCGTTTCCTGCGATCTTGACTCCCCACGGTCACTGGCGGTACGGACGATTGGAAAACTCTGAAACGGCCTCGGTGCCTGCCCGTGCCATCAATTTCGCCCGTCAGGGCGCCATAGTCTTTTCCTACGACATGGTTGGGCATAACGACAGCTTTCAGGTAAGTCATTCGTTTCGGGGTGTTCAAGAGGAACTCTGGGGCGTAAGCGTACTCGGACTGCATCTGTGGAACAGCATCCGATCGGTGGACTTCCTTCTTTCACTTGCCGAGGTCGACAAGGAACACCTTGCAGCCACGGGTGCGTCTGGTGGGGCGACACAAACCTTCCTGTTGACAGCAGTGGACGACCGCATCAAAGTCTCTGCCCCGGTCAATATGATCTCGGGTCAGATGCAGGGTGGCGACGTTTGTGAGAATGCTCCCAACCTCCGCATTGATACCTGCAACGTCGAGATTGGCGCTCTGATGTGTCCTCGGCCGATGCTGATGGTTTCAGCTACCGGAGATTGGACGACCGATACGCCGCGCATCGAGTACCCCAGCATACGACACATCTACGAGCTATTCGGGGAAGTAGGCAGAGTTGCAAACAACCACTTCAGCGCGACGCATAACTACAATCTGGCGAGCCGCGAGGCTGTCTACACCTGGTTTGCCAGATGGCTGCTGGACATGGACCTCGAGGACACGGTGCAGGAAACGCCCTATGAGGTCGACATGCCCTCGGAACAGATGGTCTTCTTCAACAGGCCCACACCCGAAGGTGCCAAGACCCAGCAGCAATTGGTACAGTACCTGATTCAATCCGCCAGGAAGCAGCTAGAATCGCTCCGCCCAAGTAGCCCAGCAGAGATCGACCGATATCGTCGAACCTTCGAACCCTCTCTTCGTTACGCTCTGATGGCAGAGCAGCCTGACCCTGCTCATGTCTTAGCCGAAAGCAAGGTCTCAACCCCGGCTAAAGGAGAGATCCACGAAGACCTTCTATTGAGCTATCGAGGCAGTCGGATTCCTGCTGTGCTCTGGCTCCCGGACGGTTCCAGGCCAGCACCGGCAGTATTGATTGTTCACCCGCAAGGCTCCTCAATCCTCCGTGACACGAGTACGAACCGATCTGGCACACTCGTAAGAAGCCTACTACGGGACGGTTTTGCAGTTCTGGCGATTGACGTATTTAAAACGTCCCGAATCCCCGTAGACAGCCGCACGCCGGAAGAAGAAGAGTTCTTCACGACCTACAACCGATCCGATGACGCCAATCGGATTCAGGACATCCTGACCGCGCTCTCCTATCTAGGAAACAGAGGTGATGTCACCGAGGTCACCTTGGTAGGATTGGAAAAGGCTGGGCTCTGGTGTCTGCTGGCGCGCGGATTGGCACTGGGAATCGATGGCCTTGCGGCCGACACCGTACAGTTTGACGCCAACGATGACCGATCTTACTTGCGAGAATTATCCCTGCCCCTGATCCGCCGTGCTGGCGATTTCCGTACCGCCGCAACTCTCGCAGCACCGACCAGGTTACTGCTTCACAATACGGGCAGGAACTTTCCGGTAGATTGGGTCCAAGATGTGTACGAGGCAGTCGGACTCCAAAACAACTTCGAAGCCCACAACAACAAGATCTCTGAAACGGAACTCATTCACTGGCTCCGTTTAGGTAGGTAGCCCTCACCGCCCAGTGTCAGACCGACGAGCGCCAGGCCAACCTTCCAACTGATAACGCCCACCCCGCCACAACAGCGCGACCAGCCCTTAGTTCGTCACACGTGAATTCGGCAAATCGCACCGGGATAGTCGCTTTGATTAGCGGCGCCCCCCTGTGACATCGGCTTGAGGCCAGCGTCGCAATAGTACAGATATCCATCATGCCACGTCATGCCATGCGGATCAGGATCATCACTATTCAACTGAAT
>Ga0310345_10005254_pt1 | contig 11549 bp, 16 predicted proteins | sample HC15DNA20500_MG_FD_204667 | JGI IMG/M metagenome (GOLD analysis project Ga0310345, IMG submission 204667) | Marine microbial communities from station ALOHA, North Pacific Subtropical Gyre - HC15-DNA-20-500_MG | ecosystem: Environmental > Aquatic > Marine > Oceanic | place: Pacific Ocean: North...
GGCCGCTGGGATTACATTATGCAAACCAGCGCTGGAAATCGCCGGCATTCCCTTGATATCCGTCGCACACGTCACCCATTAACCGGCGAATTTCTTTTCCTCGTACTCGAATATGACTTTACTGAGCGCTATGATGCGCTAGAGGCAGCAGAAGATGCCCGTGCACGGCTGCACGACATGGCGATGAAGGATGCGTTAACTGGCGTCCACAGCCTGAATTTTATGCAGGAAGCTGTTCACAATAAAATCAATCATGCTGCCCAGAATCAGCATGCGTTATGGCTGATGTTCGTTGATCTGGATGGATTCAAACGTGTTAACGATAGTCTGGGGCATGCAGCCGGCGATAAGGTATTGCGTATGGCTGCCAGGCGAATTCAGTCAGTGATTCGTACTGAGGATCTTCTTGCCCGTATAGGCGGGGATGAGTATGTGCTACTGCTTTCTCATTCTCATACTGAAGAGGATGTCGAAGCAGTCGCAAAACGTATCGTGGCGGCACTCGAACAGCCTGTGGAAGTGCATGAGAATGATGTGCAGGTAAGCGCCAGTTTAGGAATTGCTCGCTATCCGGACAATGGGGTTAATTTGGATGAGCTACTCAAAGCGGCGGACATTGCCATGTATTATGTCAAACAACATGGTAAGAATGGTTATTCATTTGCTCAGAGTTAAGGCTTTCAGACCAAAGACAAACAATGCTCACCGAGATGTCGTCTATCTGGTCAATCGTTCGATTTTGAGGGAAGATGATGAGCATGGTTGAACATCAGGGGAGTTGTCATTGCGGTGCGGTAAAGTTTAAGGTGATAGCATCAGAAGACTTGAGCGTGAATGAGTGCAACTGTTCCATTTGCAGCAAATCGGGCTATCTGCATCTGATTGTTCCTGAGAATCGGTTTGAATTGCAGCAAGGCCATGATTCTTTAGTCACCTATACCTTCAATACCAACACCGCCAGGCACTTGTTTTGTAAAACATGTGGCGTAAAACCCTTTTATATTCCCAGGTCACATCCCGATGGCTATAGCGTCAATGCGCGCTGCCTGGATGGGCACACAGTTAAAAGCATGGAAATAAAACTGACAAACGGCAAAGAATGGGAAAAAGAGTACCCTTCTGGTCGTGGAAGCTACGATTAAATCTTTTTACAGTAGGTAAGTATTGATTGAAATAACTGAAAGGTTAACGTTCCTGGACTCTCACAGCCTAACGCTTGTCGTGATCGGGATGGGTGTGCTGGGTTTGTCGTCCTTATTGCATAACTTCAGAAGGTTGCCGTTTTCATTTCCAATTTTAGCGCTCGTCTTTGGATATCTTTGTTTTAAATTGCCGCTTGGCCTTACTCCACCTGACCCACGAAAGTATGAAACATTAACCGTCCATTTGACTGAAATCGGGGTTATCATTTCATTGATGGGTGTTGGGCTGAAGATTGCCAGATTTCCCCACCTGCGTGGTTGGTCCAGCACCTGGCGTATGATTGGCATTTGTATGCCATTAACTATTTTGGGCGTTGCCTTGTTGGGCTGGTGGATGCTTGGATTAGCCCCGGCTGCAGCAGTTTTGCTCGCCGCAGCTCTATCTCCAACTGATCCCGTACTGGCTTCTGATGTTCAAGTAGGAGAGCCTGAACCGGAAGTACTCGATAATACCGATACCACTGCATCCAGGTCTGATAAAGACTCAACTGAGAGAGATGATGAATTAAGGTTTACGCTGACTTCCGAAGCGGGTTTGAATGACTCATTGGCGTTCCCTTTCACATACCTGGCTTTACTTATGTTAGTGGAGGGGGCTTCGCCCACTCACTGGTTTGGGGAATGGATGCTCGTGGATGTTGCCTACCGCATTGCTGTGGGCTTAGCCGCAGGTATTACTGTCGGGTGGTGTTTGTCAACCATACTATTGCGTTTGCCAGTTAACACTGAGACAGAGAAAATGCGATCAGGCATGGGCGCATTGGCTGCAACACTGGTCTTATATGGTGTAACTGAAAGCGTAGGCGGTTATGGTTTTCTTGCCGTTTTCATAGGCGGCCTTACCATTCGCCACAAAGAAGCTACGCAGCAGTCCCATCAATCACTGCATACCTTCGCCGAGCAGACAGAACAATTACTGATGACCGGCATATTAATCGCACTGGGTGGTGCGATCGCTAATGGCCTGTTGATTCATTTGACCTGGCAAGCTGCACTGCTAGGCATACTTTTGATATTTGTGATTCGTCCCGTTACCGGGTTGATCGGATTGATAGGCTCAGAACGTTTGCCGATTCGCGATCGTTGTATTGTCAGTTTTTTTGGCATTCGGGGTATTGGCTGTTTGTACTATCTGGCATATGGTCTGCAAAACGGAGATTTTGTCGATGAAAATTTGTTATGGGCGACTTGTGCTTTTGCCATCGTTTTGTCAGTCATTGTTCATGGTATAACCGCATCGCCTGTCATGCAGTATCGAGATCGGTTCTTGCAGCATAAAAAATATTAAGACGAAGGAGCTTGTAATGCCAGGAAAGTACCCCGACAAACTTCGCACCTTACCTTTGTATGATGGCCGGTTCGATGCTTATAAACTGGCTGCAGACGGGGCAGATGTCTTGTTTGCTTCATATCCCGCCGGTACCAGTATCCCTCCTCACACCCATGAGACAGACAATCACGGTATTATTGTACGCGGTAAACTGACTCTTAAAATAGAAGGCAGGGTAGAGCACTACGGAGTGGGCGACTGGTATCACGTCCCCGCTGGTGTTGAACATGCCGCAGAATTTAACGTTGAAACAGATGAAATTGAATTCTGGTTTGAATCATGAAACGCATCATTTTTATTGTACTGTCGAATAACTGATAGCTTACACGACTACTGGGTGTATCTAACAATCAACCAGGAGGAAAGGCTATGACACAACAAGCCAAAAATATCATCTGCGTTTGGTACGATAAAGACGCTGAAGAAGCGGCACGTTTCTACGCAGAGACCTTCCCGGACACTTTCATAGGGAACATAACGCGTGCTCCCAGTGATTTCCCTTCAGGCAAAAAAGGTGATGTGCTGACAGTTGATTTTACTGTTATGGGAATCCCCTGTATGGGCCTTAACGGAGGGCCTGCATTTACTCACAGTGAGGCGTTCTCTTTTCAAGTGTCAACAGCAGATCAGGCAGAAACGGATCGCTATTGGGATGCAATTGTTTCAAACGAGGGTGAGGAAAGTCAGTGCGGCTGGTGTAAAGACAAATGGGGGATATCCTGGCAGATAACCCCGGCTGTTTTGACAGAGGCCTTATCTCACCCTGATCCAGCCACAGCCAAAAGAGCATTCGAAGCCATGATGACTATGGGTAAAATTGACGTTGCTGCGATTGAGGCGGCTATTCGCGGATAGATTTCGCCCCTGGCAGTTCCTTTACCGCAAACGGACATTTAATTGATCCACCAGCTCTGCCCAATCGGCATCGGCCTGGATTTGCTCCCGAAGAAATGTTCTTTGCGCTTCTGTCCAGAAAGTAGCTTCATAGAGTGCAACTTGCGGTGGCAGGGGACGGTGGTTTTCGATGAACGCATCGATATCTCCTGCAGAGCATGGCAAACCGAGTTGTTCGAAAAGGTCGCACAGTGTGTGTGTTGAGTCATCCATTATTCGATCCTCCTGTGATTTTTGAAAAAAAGTCTCAAACTCTAGTTAGGATAGTAGCACCTGAAAAAGGGACTATGAAGCGGTTATCAAAATCGCTATCTTACCTCATGGGGTAGTTTGTGGAGAAAGCGCCAACGCTTCAATTTCTTTATAGACAATAGATGTATTCATATATACAGAGCACTTGTGATGACTCACTCAGAAAGGCATCGCTCGCACCGTGTCGGCTGGCTCCGTGCCGCGGTCCTGGGCGCTAATGATGGTATCGTCTCGACAGCCAGTTTGATTATTGGCTTCGCTGCTGCAGATGCAGGTATCGATAATATTTTACTGGCCGGAGTGGCAGGGCTGGTTGCAGGTGCTATGTCAATGGCTGCGGGCGAGTATGTATCAGTCAGTTCGCAGGCTGATACAGAAAATGCAGATATTGCCCTGGAGAAAAAGTCACTGAAGGAGAACTATGAATCTGAGGTGGCTGAATTAGCAGGTATTTATCAAAGTCGCGGACTGGAACCTCAATTTGCACAACAAGTTGCTGAGCAGATGATGGCGCATGATGCATTGGGGGCGCATGTTCGTGATGATATTGGTATCTCGGGTAGCGGAAATGCCCGTCCGGTTCAGGCAGCCTTATACTCTGCTGCGACTTTTACGGTGGGGGCGGCTTTTCCATTATTGGTCTCCTGGTTGGCCCCCGAGTCTAAACTTATCCCTATCGTGTCTGTTTTATCATTGTTGTTCCTCACTGCATTGGGGGCGATAGCCGCCCGAATAGGGGGAGCTGCTGTGGCAGCGGGTGCCTGGCGGGTAACTCTGTGGGGTGGTTTCGCCATGGCGATGACGGCTGGGGTAGGTTGGTTGTTCGATATTGCGATCTAATCACTAAAAGTTTGATGTAAATCTGATTCTCATTTTTTATTTCCCTATAAATTGTTGTTAGTAATCTATAAGTGTTTTAACGGCAGTGAATGTCTCATTTAACCACGGAGTTTTCACGATGATTAAAAGACACGGAATATCCATCGGCATCGAACGAACGGGTCAGCATTTTTTCCTGTCCTTGAAAGCACAGGGCAAACTGACCCATGAAGACTATCAAACGATTACTCCAATGATAGATTCAGCATTGGAAGGGGTGAAGGATCCTAAGGTCAAAGCCTTGATAGATGGTACCGAGTTGGAAGGTTGGGAGCCGAGAGCCGCCTGGGATGACTTTAAACTTGGATTAAAGCATCGCAATGAGTTTGACAGAATTGCTATCTACGGCAAGGAAGGCTGGCAGGAGACAGCAGCGAAGGTTGCAGGCTGGTTTCTTTCTGGAGAGGTTCGTTTTTTTGATGAATTGGACGATGCGCTCGAATGGCTGAATGAGTCACGTTAGCGCTGATGTGCGGGAGCCTACTATTATGAAATGTAATGTCGGTAAAACGGATCGTATTATCAGAATCATCATCGGACTGGGTATCGTTGGTGCCGGGTTTTACTTTCAATCCTGGTTAGGTTTGATAGGGTTGATACCGCTGGTGACGGCGGCAATGGGTTGGTGTCCATTATACCTGCCATTGGGTGTCTCAACCTGTTCTAATCAGAAAAACTGACACGCCTGAATTTCCACGTTACGTCCTGTGTCGGCCTAGGTATAAAGACATGCTCACGTTCAGCCTTGTCGTAACGTTAATCTTTATGCTCTTCGCCGGCGGCTTGCTATTGGCATTGCGCCTGTGGGACGCCTACCGGGATCGACATGAGTGGCGACGCTTGTTAGCCACTCGGTCGCCATCCCCCCTCACATATGATGCTTCAATGGTTGCTGATCTGCCTGAGCCGGTCAGACGATTCTTTAACTATGTGATCATGCCCGGGACACGATTAAAGACAGTTGCTGAAATTAAGATGACTGGGGAGTTTGGCTTGGGTAATACTGACAAACCGAAGTACCGACGAATGGCTGCTCGACAGGTTTTGGCAGCACCGGCCGGGTTTGTCTGGCAGGTAAATATGCCAGGTGCTGTCTCGGTTTCAGGTTCAGATAGTGCATCGTGGACGCGATTTCGGATTCTGGGCCTGATTCCCGTGGCTCGACTGGGTGGCGGTGCTGATCACGCAAAATCCGCATTTGGACGATATGTGGCTGAAGCTGTTTTCTGGTCTCCGGCTGCGTTGTTGCCGGGGCCGGGGATCAGATGGGAAGAAGTCAATCCAGAAACGGCTCGAGTGACAGTGACACACAAAAGCCTCTCACAGTCAGTCGATATCATCTTGGATACAGAAGGTTGTCCCGGCATCATACGTTTCATGCGCTGGAGCAATGCCAACCCTGAAAAGGAACATCGACTGCAGCCTTTTGGGGGGCGCTTATCTGATTTTAGAGAAGCTGATGGATTCAGGGTGCCTTTTTATGTCGAGGCTGGCAATATGTTTGGAACTGAGGACGAGTTTATATTTTTTAAAGCCACCGTGAACTCAATCAATTATCCAGACTTCCCATAAAGGGAGAGCATCAATATGAGTTACAATGGGTCATGCCAGTGCGGAGAAGTTCACTATAAGGTGGAAGGGACGGTAACGGGCTTCTTTCTTTGCCATTGCAGATATTGCCAGAAAGACACGGGCTCAGCTCATGCAGCTAACCTATTTGTGCCTCAGGGTAAGCTAAGCTGGGAGTCTGGCTTTGATTTTGTGAGGACTTTTTGTGTGCCCAATACACGACACCAGAAAAGTTTTTGTATTCAGTGTGGCTCAGCGCTGCCTAATGAGCAATCAAAGGATGACGTTATCGTCATTCCTGCGGGTAGTCTGGATGGAGAATTTGCAATAAGACCCAACGCGCATTTGTTTTCAGCAAGCCGGGCACCCTGGGATTATAACCTGGAAGAGTTACGGGTGTTTGATCAGTTACCTTTATAGTAAATGCTGGTTAATGAAGAAGCAGGTATGACAGTTCAAAAGAGGTCATTGTTATGACATTGATCGCAAAAACACCTAAGCCACCATACTACGCCGTGATATTTACATCCCTTCGCACAGACAGTGATGATGGGTATCAGGCAATGTCTGAAAGCATGCTTGAGCTGGCTGAGTCCCAGCCGGGGTTTCTTGGTGTTGAGTCAGCCAGGGAGGACGTGGGCATTACCGTATCTTACTGGTCAAGCCTGGAGGCGATTAAATCCTGGAAAGCCAACCTGGAACATAGAGACGCACAAGAAAAAGGGCGGCGGCAATGGTATTCGAAATATCGCGTAAGAATATCCAGAGTGGAGCGTGAATATGGCATATAACTCATAGCCCCAGATAGCCGTTCGACATTAGCGGTTCTTTTACCTATGATGGTTGAGCATCAGTAAATCAGGGAATCGAGGTTAATGCACTTCGAGTAGCCATTCGTGACTGAGAAACCGGACTCTTCAGCATGCTGTCATTGTTAACGCTTTTCACCTGCCTCATCCTCATTGCGACACTTTTGCCGATATCCAATAACACGCACTGGCTAATCCGGGGGCTGGACTTCCCTCGTTTGCAAGTTGCCATATTAGCGGTGCTGCTAATTTTTGCGGATTTGTTTTTGCTGGATTTTAACCAGCCTTTCTCACTACTGCTAATTGCTATCTCAATCTTCTGTGTGGCCTGGCAGCTATGGTGGATACTGCCCTATACAGTACTGTGGTCAAAAGAAGTCAAAAAGGCCAACGCAAACAGTTCACAACCCCGCTTGCGTATCCTGACCTCTAATGTGCTGACCTCCAATCGCAATTCACAAGCATTGATATCTCTGGTTAAAACGCATAAGCCCGATATTCTTGTGACATTGGAGTCAGATCAATGGTGGGAGAATCAGCTGGATGTGCTCAGCACAGACATGCCGCATGCAATCAAATGCCCTCTGGATAATTTATACGGCATGCACGTGTATTCACGCCTGCCTTTATCTGAAGCGGAAACGTGTTTTTTAGTGGAAGATGATGTGCCTTCCATGCATGCATCCATCATGCTTTCAGATGGCACCAGTGTGCGTGCCCATTTCCTGCACCCCTCGCCTCCAAGCCCAACAGAAAATGAGGAATCGAAAGAGCGTGATGCTGAGTTAATCGTAGTCGCCAAGAGTATTGATGATTACACAAAACCAATTGTTGTCACGGGTGACCTTAATGATGTGGCATGGTCGGCGACAACCCGGCTATTTCGGAAGATTAGCGGGTTATTAGACCCGCGTATTGGCAGGGGCATGTTTAATACCTTTCATGCTGGGTATCCATTGATTCGCTGGCCTCTGGACCATCTTTTTCACAGTGATCATTTCACAGTAAAAGACATTCAACGTTTACCTTCTATCGGCTCTGATCATTTTCCCTTGTTGACTACGCTGATTTTTGCGCCTCAGAATAAGCCGCTTAATGATGGCATTGATGCAACCAAGGAAGACTACACGCAGGCTGAGAAGATTATTAGCAAGGAAAGTGTGAAGGTGAGCGATATTCCCAACCCCGGTGCATAAGAAGTCAGTGTACCGACGACAAAGATATCTTCGATAGTGAAGAGGTGGTGAATCATGTTTGAATGGATTGCCAGTCCTGAGGCCTGGGTAGCGTTAGCAACCCTTATGGCGTTGGAGATTGTTCTTGGTATCGATAATATTATTTTCATTTCGATCCTAGTGAGTCGCTTGCCAGATGGACAACGGAGCAGGGCCCGCCAAATCGGTATCTCGCTTGCCATGATAACTCGCCTTTTGCTGTTATTTAGCCTGGCATGGGTAATGGGACTGGTGGACCCGCTTTTCTCTGTCTTTGGCGAAGAGGTTTCCGGACGGGATATCATACTTGTTGCCGGAGGTCTGTTTTTGCTTGCCAAATCTACACACGAGATACATAGCAGCTTTGAGGTTGAAGAACATAGCAAAAAACAGCTGGCAGCTTCAGGGTTTGCTGCCATCCTGGTGCAAATAGCGGTGCTGGATCTGGTTTTCTCACTTGATTCAGTCATTACAGCTGTCGGTCTGGTCGATCATTTAAGCATCATGGTGATTGCCATCGTCGCATCCGTTGGTGTGATGTTACTGGCTGCTAAATCCATTGGTGATTTTGTTGATGCGAACCCGACAATCAAGATGCTAGCACTGTCATTCCTGATCCTGGTTGGTTTTACGCTTATTGCAGAAGGTTTCGACGTACATATCCCGAAAGGGTATGTTTACTTCGCCATGGCATTTTCTTTCGTGGTGGAAATGCTTAATATCAGGCTAAGAGCACGAAAACGTCAGGAAACCCGAACGCTGCACTTATCAAAAAAAATTGCTGATAAATGAAGTTGCTTGCTTTATCTGGGAGCCTTAGGGAGGCCTCCTACAATACCGCTGCTATCCAGGCGCTGAAATTGTTAGCGCCACCGCATATTGATATTACGATAGGTTCGATAGGAGATTTGCCGCTGTTCAACCCTGATCGTGAAAAAGAGCTGATTCCGGCACTAGAGGACCTGTCTAAACAACTGAAGAAGGCGGATGGGCTGATACTGGCCAGTCCTGAGTATGCTCACGGAGTGAGCGGCCCTATGAAAAATGCACTTGACTGGTTAGTGGGTGGATCAGAGTTTCCCTATAAGCCGATTATGCTAATCAATACATCTCCTCGGGCAACTCATGCACAGGAGTCTTTGCGAGAAATTATTAATACTATGTCTGGTGTTTTGATTGAAGATGCACATGTCTCTATTCCCTTATTGAGTAGTGAATTGGGTATTAAAGGCATTTTGGGAAATCATGAAATGGTTCTGAGGTTGAGAGCAGGCTTGCAGGCATTCTGCCGTGGAATAAACGAAAAACAATTGAACCATCCGCTTAATTAGTGGTTGTGTACATACTTTAACTCGACAAAGAAGAGTCTACAGTGAATATAATAAAAAATATGTTATGGCTGCCAACATTACTAGTCATGGTTGGTTGCGGAAATAATATGTCGAAAATGCAGAGTGTGGACGAAATTTTTGAGACTGAAATCCTTGATAATGACACAAAGTTTTTTACTTTCAGGCTTATCAGAAGAGCTCTACCTTCGCCCGGTGTGATGCCTGCGGGTCGCCCGAGAGACGATCTGACAATGGCATATTTGGAAGCCAGGCTTGAGGCAAACCTGGCCGAGAATGGATATTGCCGTGATGGGTACCTGGAACTGGACTCATCGTTAGCAATTAGCCAGACTTTCATTAGAGGTGAATGTCGGGAAGCAGCGACTCAAGCCGATCGGCAACGATTCTCTCAGTAACTGAGCGTCAAGGTGTATCGGGTGACACCTGATCATGACTGAAACCTAATAACGCTGCTCCGCGCACACCTGATGAATCGCCGTGTTGCGGGGGCGATAGCCGTGTTTTTATCGAGTCAGAAAAAATATAGCGTTTCCACAACAGGGGAACGTTAGCGTAAAAACGTTCGACTTTGGATAACCCACCGCCAAGCACGATGACATCCGGGTCCAGCACATTAACAATCATGGCCAGGGATTTTGCCAACTGTTCCTCATAACATTGCAGTGCGATCTCAGCATGAGGGTCATTGCTTGCTGCCAGTTTGACAATATCTTCTGCTGTTTGTGTATTTCCACTAATATTTTGGTAGGTGGTCGCCAGCCCAGGGCCAGACAAATAGGTTTCAATGCAGCCAGCCCGCCCGCAATAGCAAGCTTTGCTGCTATAACGCCCTTGTTTAAACTCATCCTCATTAGGGCTGGGCAAGCTGATGTGTCCCCATTCACCGCTGATTTTATTGCTGCCGCTGAGCAGTTGCTTGTTTATTACGATGCCTCCACCCACGCCGGTGCCAAGTATGGCGCCAAAGACGGTGTTGCCATCTTTAGCGGCGCCATCAACCGCTTCCGAGAGCACAAAACAGTTGGCATCATTTTCCATGAAAACGGTTCTTCCTAAAACAGCTTCAAGGTCTTGACGGAAAGGCTGTCCGTTTAATTCAACGGTATTGGCATTTCTCATCACACCGTTAACGCCCAGTGAGCCGGGTGTGCCAATGCCCAGCGTCCAGCTTGCATTGACCGGTTGCGTAAAGTCATGAATAAAATCACAAAGACCTTTTATTAATGTTTGGTAATTTCCCCGTGGCGTCTGTATGCGCTGTCTAGCCAGCTCAATACCATGACTGTCCAGCAGGATGGCTTCTGTTTTGGTGCCACCAAGATCAATGCCAACATGTCGTGTGGGAGTTGTGGTCATGCAGCGCTAGTCCTGAGTCAGGTTTTGTATTAGTTTAACGTTATTATTTCACACGGATACGATCACTTTGTTATGAATTCTATTTTCCATGGTATTTCAGTAGCGCTTCAAGTTTCTCTTGTCTCGCTGTTCTCTACGCAGCCTCTGCTTGCTAATGATAATGATCCTCGTGCCCGTGACGCTGGCATAACACCGGGCATCTATGCGCCAGGTCCGCTCAATGCCATTACTGATGTGGCTGGCGTAAAAGTGGGGCATGTCTCACTGAATGAAGGAGATGAAATCCGTACTGGTGTCACTGCGATTTTGCCGCACAGCGACAACCTCTACCAGAATAAAGTGCCAGCCGGTTATGCGCAGGGCAACGGTTACGGAAAAATGATGGGGACGACTCAGGTGATTGAGCTTGGGGAGCTGGAAACGCCGGTCTTGCTGACTAATACGTTGTCGGTACCTGAAGCTGCGGCAGGCAGTATTGAGTGGACATTGGCTCAGCCAGGCAATGAAAGTGTCAGGTCGGTGAATGCTGTGGTCGGTGAGACCAATGACGGTCGAATCAACAATATTCGGCTTCGTTCCATCAAGCCAGAGCATGCCATCACCGCGATTACCAATGCTTCAGAAGGCCCGGTTGCTGAAGGCAGTGTCGGAGCGGGCATGGGTACCGTAAATTTTGGCTGGAAAGGAGGTAT
>Ga0310345_10005255_pt1 | contig 11549 bp, 13 predicted proteins | sample HC15DNA20500_MG_FD_204667 | JGI IMG/M metagenome (GOLD analysis project Ga0310345, IMG submission 204667) | Marine microbial communities from station ALOHA, North Pacific Subtropical Gyre - HC15-DNA-20-500_MG | ecosystem: Environmental > Aquatic > Marine > Oceanic | place: Pacific Ocean: North...
ATCGAGGAGGAGGTCGATACCGAGATGAGCCGCAGCGCCGGCCATGTGATCGGGGAGGTCCGCTGATGCTGATGCTGTTGATCTTCGTGGCGCTGGTGGCGCTGATCTGCATCAACGTGCCGATCGCCGTGGCGCTGGCCATGGCGGGGGTGATCGGCCTTCTGGCCACCGAGGGCGTCAACTCGCTCGCGGCGATCGCGCTCGACATGTATGGCGGCGCGACCAAGTTCTCGCTCATCGCGATCCCGATGTTCGTGCTCGCGGGCGCGATCATGAACGCGGGCGGCATCACCGACCGGCTGATCAACTTTGTCTCGGCGCTGATCGGCTTCGTCCGGGGCGGCCTCGCCATGGTCAATATCGGCGTGTCGCTGTTCTTCGCCGAAATCTCCGGCTCGGCGGTGGCCGACGTGGCGGCGATGGGCTCGATCCTGATCCCGCAGATGAAGAAGCGCGGCTATTCCGGCGCGCTCTCGGCGGCGGTGACCTCCTCTTCGGCCTCGCTGGCGATCATCATCCCGCCCTCGATCCCGATGATACTCTACGCGGCTTCAGCCAACACCTCGGTCGAGCAGCTCTTCGTCGCGGGGCTCGTGCCCGGCGTGCTCGGCGCAGCCGGGTTGATGGGCGTCGCCTACTGGTTCGCGCGGCGCTACAACCTGCCCACGGAAGAGGCGTTCAACATCCCCCGCGTCAGGGCCACCTTCATCGACGCGCTGCCGGCCTTTGCGCTGCCGGTGGTGATCCTGGGCGGCATCTTCGGCGGCTACGTCACCGCGACCGAGGCGGCGGGGCTCGCTGTAATCGCCGCGCTGGTGGTCTCGGCCTGGTACCGCAAGGTCGACCTCAAGCACTTGCGCCAGGCGATGCTCGACGGCGGCATGCAGACGGCGGTGGTGATGCTCTTGGTCGCGGCCTCGGTGCTGATGGGCGGCTTTCTTACCCGGGCGCAGATCCCGCAGCAGCTGGCCGAAGGCATCCTGGCGATCACCAGCGCGCAATGGGCGATCCTGCTGATCCTGAACGTCTTCTTCCTGGTGATCGGCTTCTTCCTGCACTCGGCGGCGGCGATCATCCTGGTGGTGCCGATCGTCATCCCGCTGATCCAACAGGCCGGCATCGACCCGGTGCATTTCGGCCTCGTCGTGACGCTCAACCTCGCCATTGGCCAGCAGACGCCGCCCGTGGCCTCGGTGCTGATCACCAGCTGCGCGGTGGCGCGCGCCAACATCTGGGAGGTCTCGAAGGTCAATGTCTACTTCGTGGCAGTGCTGCTCGCGGTGCTGATGCTGTGCACCTATGTTCCTTCGGTGCCACTGTTCCTCGTGGAGTATTTCTACAGATGAGTGATGAGCTGATCACGGAGCGTCGCGGCGCGACGCTCCACATCGTCTTCAACCGTCCAGATGCGCGCAACGCGCTCACCTTCGACATGTACGAGGCGCTGGCCGAGGCTTGCGCCAATGTGCCCACCGACGGCTCGGTCCGCGCCGTGGTGATCTCGGGTGCGGGTGGGCGCGCCTTCGCGGCGGGCACCGACATGACCCAGTTCCGCGGCTTCGAGACGACTGCGGACGCGCATCGCTACGAGGCACGGATTGCCGAGGTGCTCGGCACGGTCGAGAGATGTCCGCTGCCGACGCTGGCGGCGTTGAACGGTGCCTGTACCGGGGGCGGGGCCGCGATCGCGGCGGCCTGCGACCTGCGGATCGCGGCAGCCAGCCTGCGCTTCGGCTTTCCGATCGCGCGGACGCTGGGCAACTGCCTCTCGGCCGCCAACCTCGCGCGGCTATCAGAGCTCGTCGGCGCGGGACGGCTGCGCGAGATCATCTTCACCGCCCGGCTGATCGAGGCCGAGGAGGCCCGCGCCATCGGCCTCGTTTCCGAGTTGCTGCCCGACGAGGCGGCGCTGATGGCGCGCGCGGACGAGATCGCCGAGACGCTGGCGGGCATGGCGCCGCTGACCCTGCGCGCCACCAAGGAGGCGATGCGCCGCAACCGCGAGGCGCGTGCCGTCGATGACGGCGACCTGATCGAGATGTGCTACATGAGCGAGGATTTCCGCCACGGGATGGAAGCCTTCCTCGCCAAGCGCAAGCCGGACTGGAGGGGCAGATGAGCGGCAAGGGACCCTTGGCGGGCATGAAGGTGGTGGAGCTCGCCCACATCATGGCGGGCCCGGCCTGCGGGCTGATGCTGGCCGATATGGGCGCCGACGTGATCAAGGTCGAGAAGCCCACGGGCGACGACAGCCGCCGCTTCGTGCCGCCCGAGATCGCGGGCGAGAGCGCGGCCTATCTGATGATGAACCGCAACAAGCGCGGCATCGCGCTCGACCTCAAGCAGCCCGAGGCGGTGCAGGCGCTGCGCGACCTGCTGGCCGAGGCCGACGTGGTGATCGAGAACTACCGCCTCGGCACGATGGAGAAGCTGGGCCTCGGCTATGAGAGCCTGCGCGAGATCAATCCGCGCCTCGTCTATTGCGAGATTTCCGGCTTCGGCCGCACCGGGCCCTATGCCGGCCGCGGCGGCTTCGACCTGATCGCGCAGGGTATGTCGGGGCTGATGTCGATCACCGGCGAGGGGCCGGGCCGTCCGCCGGTCAAGCCCGGCGCGCCGATCACCGACATCACCGCCGGCATCCTCGCCGCGATGGGCTGCTGCGCCGCCTATGCGCAGGCGCGCGCGACCGGGCAGGGGCAGAAGGTCGACACCTCGCTGTTCGAGGCGGGGATCACGCTTACCTACTGGCAGAGCGCCATCGCCTTCGCCACCGGCGAAACGCCGGGGCCGGTGGGCTCCGCGCATCCGCTGAACGCGCCCTACCAGGCCTTCGAGACCCGCGATGGCTGGATCAATGTCGGCGCCGCCAACCAGCAGAACTGGCTGCGCCTGCTGCAGGTGATCGAGGCGCCCGAGCTGGGCGAGGACCCGCGCTTTGCCACGAACCGCGACCGGATGCAGAACCTCGCGGCGCTGGTCGACCTGCTCAACGATTACCTGAGACAGCGCGACACGGCCGACTGGCTGAGGCGGATGGAGGCGCAGGGCCTGCCCGCCGGGCCGGTTCTGAGCATTCCCGAGATGCAGGCCGACCCGCAGGCGCTGGCGCGCGGGATGATCGTCGAGACCGAGCACCCGATCGCGGGCCGGGTGAAGGGGATCGGCCACCCGGTGAAGTTCTCGGCCGCCGAGGCCGAGACCGCGACGCCCGCGCCGCTCCTGGGTCAGCACGGCCGCGAGGTGCTCGGGGAGTTGGGCTATGCGTCTGAGAAGATCGAGGCGCTGATCGCGGCGGGGGCGCTGATCTGCCCGGCGGATGCCGTTATGGCATAGGAACAGGGTTGGTGGCGGGGCCTCGCCGGGACTTGCGGTCGGCCGGGCCCCGCGTGAGCGTGCAGCCCGACCGCGCCTGCGTCCTCCTGCGGCCCTCCCGAACTCCTGCGCCCAATACGGTTTCGACTGATCGATGGGCTGGCCGAGGCGCGTCGCCCTAACGCTCAGGCGCCAGGCGAGGTTCTCCGGGCTTCGCCACGAGAAGGGGCTTGTTTCTCGACCGCCTCCCCGAAGGTGGCCTCGACCTCGCGGATGGCGGCTTCCATGCCGAGCCGCACCACCTCGGCGATGGGCAGCTCCTTGCCGTTTGCCTCGCAGATCCGCCGCGCCGCGATGAATCGCTCGACGAGGGCCGCCTCGACGCGGACGCTGACCTGACGGGTTTCCGGCTCGTCCGGGCTCGATGGATGATCTTCCGTCTCGCCTGCCACTCGATCCTCCACGCATCTAATCCCGCGAGGATCATTAGATCGCGTTTCGCGCGTCGGAGCCAGAGGGCTGCGCAACCAATGCGGGCGGTTCCGGGCAAATGCCGCCCCAAGGGCCTCAGGGCCGGAAAACGGGAGGGGGGCGCAGCCAGTCCTTTGCACTTTGCAGCCAGCCCTCTACATTTTGTGGTGCAGATGAGTGATACCAAGGCTCGGAGCGCAATGTTCGCTTCGAGCCCTTAGTATCCGTTACCTCAATACTGTGCTATTGGTCAGCATGATCCGAAATCTTCAGAGACTCATTGAGCGCCAGATACAGAAGGCGAAGCTGCAAGGTCAGCTTGAAGGTCTTGAAGGCGAAGGCAAACCACTGCCTGATCGCTCAGCGGATGCTTTTGTGGATGCGGGAGAAGCTGTGGGGTTCCGCATCATGGCTCAAGCCGGTGTCGTGCCGGAAGAAATCGAACTCAAGAAGAAGATGGCTGCGCATCAGAGCCACCTCGCCACACTTGCGAACGGGCCTGAACGGAAGGAAGCGATGGCTGAACTCGCTCGCCTTGAACTGCGATACAATATCGCTCGTGAAGCTCGCCAGAAGTTCATGCGCAGATAAATTCTACTCCCCATCTTTTTTGGAAAGCACCGCGAGCACTTCTCCTGATCGCGCACCCTCAGCGAACGTCAGCTTCGTCCGCATAGCTGACATCAGTCAGAGGCTCCCGAGGACTTTTTTTGGGGAGGCTTTGATTGCCATGCCTTCGCACTCACAGGGGCCTTCGTCGGAGGCTGCGCCACGAAGTGCAAAGGGCTGGGGTTCGCAGTGGATTGGCCTCAGCCCCCTGCGTTTTGGGGCGATGGCTCGGGGGTGACGCGCAAAGCGGTCGCGCCGCCGGGCGCCATGGCGCCCGGCGGCCTCGGCGTCAGAGCCGGATCACGAAGCGGGCGAAGCCGTCGGGGCCGTCGCCTGCGGGCGCAATCTGCACGCCCTTCACGTCGTTGAGGTATTCCGCCGCGCGCGGGCCGGTGTCGAACAGCACCGTGGTGCCGTCCATCGGCGTGAATTGCCAGTTGGCATCGGCCGAGGGGCTGATCGTGCCCTGCTCGACGATGTAGCGCACGATCACGTCGCGGTTGGTGTCGGGGGCTTCGAACACGATCGTGGAGCCGTCGGCGCCGGGGAAGGAGCCGCCCCCCGTCGCGCGGTAATTGTTCGTCGCGATGATGAACTCCTGCTCGGGGTCGATCGGCTGGCCCTCGAATTGCAGGTTCTTGATACGGTTCGCCTCGGGCGCCACGGCGTTGCCGTCGCGGTCGAACTTCGCCGGTTCCGACAGGTCGATCTCGTAGGTCACGCCGTCGATCACGTCGAAATTGTAGGAGGGGAACTCGTCATTGAGCAGGACCTGATCCTCGCGGCCCGGCTCGATCTGGTTGAACATCCCCGCCGAACGCTCGAGCCAGTCCTTGACCTCGGCCCCGGTCACCCGCACCGCGCGCACCGTGTTGGGATAGAGGTAGAGATCGGCCACGTTCTTGATCGCGACGTCGCCGGTGGGCACGTCGGTGTAATAGTCCGGGCCGCCGCGCCCGCCGGCCTTGAAGGGCGCCGCCGCCGAGAGGATCGGCAGCCCCTCGTGCTCGGTGCCAGCGAGCATCTGCTCGATATACCAGGTCTGGGCGTTGGAGACGATCTGCACGCTCGGATCGTCGGCCACCAGCGCGAAGTAGCTGTGCAGCGGCGCGTCGGTCTTGCCCACGGCGCGGCGCACGTAGTCGAGCGTTTCCTGATGCTCTTGCGCCACCGACTCCAGCACCGGCTCGTGGCTCTCGACCAGCGGCGTGATCGAGCGATCCTCGCCGCGCTCGTAGATCGGCCGCGCCTCGACCTCCGATCCGGCGACGCGCCAGCCTTCGCCGTCGCGCTCCAGCATCAGGTCGACGAGGCCCATGTGGGAGCCCCAGAAACCCGCCATCACGCCCGGCTTGCCGTTGATCGTGCCGGCGGCCACGTCGACGCCCTCGTGATCCTCGTAATCGGGGCCGGGGAAGACGAGGTGGCTGTGGCCGGTGAGGACCACGTCGATCCCCTCGACGCCCGCCAGCGGGATCGCGGCGTTCTCCATGCCCTCGGTATGCTCGACCGGGCCGATGCCGCTATGGCTCAGCGCCACGATGATATGCGCGCCTTCCTCCTTCATCTTCGGGACATAGGCCTCGGCGGCGCGCACGATATCGCGCGGCTCGACCTTGCCCTCGAGATGCTTGCGGTCCCAGTTCATGATCTGCGGCGGCACGAAGCCGATCACGCCGATCTTGATGGCATGGGTCTCGCCGGCGCCGTCGGTGATCTCGCGGTCGAGGATCACGTAGGGCGGCACGAGGGTCTCGTCGCCGGTGATCTCCTCGCCCATGCTGGTAACGACGTTGGCCGAGACGATCGGGAAGGCGGCGCCCGAGACCGAGTTCATCAGGAACTCCAGCCCGTAGTTGAACTCGTGGTTGCCCAGCGTGGAGGCGTCGAAGCCCAGCGTGTTCATCGCCTCGATCACCGGGTGCATCGCGCCTTCGGGCATGCCGCGCTCATAGGCGATGTAGTCGCCCATCGGGTTGCCCTGCAGGAAATCGCCATTGTCGAACAGCACCGAATTGGTGGCCTCGGACCGGATGTCCTCGATCAGGCCGGCAGTACGTGCGAGGCCGACGGTGTCGATTTCCTTGTCGGCGTAATAATCGTAGGGGTAGACGTGGACGTGCAGGTCCGTCGTCTCCATGATGCGTAGATGCGCCTGATTGGCCTGCGCGCGCACCGAGAAGGGGTGCAGCGCCAGCATGGCCGAGCTTCCGGCGAGAAAGCCGCGGCGGTTCAGGATCAGTGCCATTGATCGTCTCCCTGGTGTCGGGGGTCGTTCCGCCCCCGTAATTGGTGGCCGCAGGGTAGCGGCTTCGCGTCACAGGGGAATGACCTTTCGCGGGCTGCCGTGGCGGAAGCCTGCGCGCCGGCCCGGCTGGCGGCGCCGGTCAGGGCCGGCACCGGTCGCGCAAATGCGGCGATCTGCGTGCGTGGGCGGGGGCAGGGTGCCCGTGTCCGGCGGGGTGACGGCAATGAAGGATCATCGACCGGGACATCGCGCGCCGGGCGCGCGGCCGGGCCGGTTCAGCGATCGGCGGGAAAGGCGAGCCGGGCCACCAGCCCTTCGCGCTGCCAGTCGAGCTCGAGCGTGCCGCCGACGCCGGCCACCAGCGAACGGATGATGCCGGAGCCGCTGCGCCGCTCGGGCGCCACCACTTCGGGGCCGCCGCGCTCCGTCCAGCACAGCCTCAGCCCGTCATCGGCCGAGACCTCGAGCGCGACCCGGCCCTCATGGGCGCCCAGCGCGCCGTGCTTCACCGAGTTGGTCGCCAATTCGTGGACCGTGAGGGTCAGCGCCGAGATGAGATCGGCGGGCACCTGCGGGTCGTCGCCCTCGAAGGCGAATTGCGCGTCGCCGCGCGGCGCGTAGGCGTCGAGGATCGGCCGCAGCAATTCGCGCAGCCGCGCCGCGCTCTCGGAGCTGTCGCCGATGGTGCGGAAATGCGCCTCGCTCAGGGTCTTGAGCCGCCCGTCGACGATCCGGGCCAGCGTCTGGACATCCTCGGCCTCGCGCGCCGACATGCGGATCATCACCGACATGACGTTGACGATGTTGCGCAGCCGGTGGCCCAGCTCGCGATCGGCCAGCTCGCGCGCCTGACGCTCGCCCTCGCGGCGCGAGGAGGTGTCGAGTTGCGAGCCGAAGAACAGCACCGGCCTGCCGTCCTCGCCCATGATCGGTCCGATCTGCAGCGCGTTGACGAAGCTGGTGCCGTCCTTGCGGTAGTTCAGGATCTCGACCGTGTCGACCTCGCCGCTGGCGATGATCTGGCGGATCCGGTCGATGCTGGCCTCGCTCGTGTCGCGGCCCTGCAGGAACCGGCAGTTGCGGCCGACCACTTCTTCGATCGGGTAACCGGTCAGCGCGCAGAACGCCGCGTTGGCGAAGACGATCGGGTTGTCGGGCAGGGTCGGATCGGTGATGCACAGGGGCAGCCGGGCATGCCGGATGGTCTCGAGCAGCCGCTCCTCGTTCAGCCGGTCGGTCTCCGGCCTCGTCGTCGTGTCCGCTTCGATATTCACCGCCCGTCCATCTCCCGGTCGTTGCGCCCATTGCCCGAGCGAGGCCGGACGGGCCCGGCACTCGAGTACAGTCGGATCATATAGGCCGCCGCCGGGGGTGTCAGTAGGGGGGAAAGCGTACCGACCGGCGACACGGCGTCGCGTCCGCGACGGTCCCCTATCGTGTCCCCGAAAATGAACATGGCCGCGTCTTTCGACGCGGCCATGTCCTTATGCCGGTTCAGGCGGGCTTCAGCCCTCCTGGCCCTCGTCGTCATTGGCGGCGCCGCCGATGTCGTCGAACAGGCCCTGGATCTCGAACTCGGCGGCGGCTTCCTCTTCCGCGGCCAGATCCTGGATCGACTTGCCCGACGCCTGCAGCTCGGCCTCTTCGGGCGAGCGGGCGACGTTGATCTCGATCGTGGCGTCCACCTCGGGGTGCAGGACCACGGTCACCTCGTAGAGGCCGAGTTCCTTGATCGCGCCGCGCAGCACGACCTGCTTGCGATCGACCGAGAAACCATCGGCGGTCGCGGCTTCGGCGACGTCGCGGGTGGTGACCGAGCCGTAGAGCGAGCCGCCGTCGGAAGCGGAGCGGATCACGACGAACTGCTGCCCGTCGAGCTTCGCGGCCATCGCTTCGGCCTCTTTCTTCGACTCGAGGTTCTGGGTCTCGAGCTGGGCTTTCTGCTCCTCGAAGCGGGCCTTGTTGGCCTCGTTCGCGCGGAGCGCCTTCCCTTGGGGCAGAAGGAAGTTACGGGCGTAGCCGTCCTTCACCTTCACGATTTCGCCCATCTGGCCAAGCTTGGCCACACGTTCCAGAAGGATCACGTCCATGAGTCGGTCTCCTTATTTCACGGCGTAGGGCAGCAGCGCCAGGAACCGCGCGCGCTTGATCGCCTGGGCGAGCTTGCGCTGGTTCTTGGAGCCGACGGCGGTGATGCGCGAGGGCACGATCTTGCCGCGCTCAGAGATGTAGCGCTGCAGCAGACGCGTGTCCTTGTAGTCGATCTTCGGCGCGTTCTCGCCCTCGAAGGGGTCGGTCTTGCGGCGACGGAAAAACGGTTTGGTGGCCATTCTCTTATCCTTTCCTGGAGGCGATCAGCGACGCTCGCGGCGCTCGCCGCGCTCTTCGCGCTTCTGCATCTGGACCGAGGGGCCCTCTTCGTGGGCGTCGACCTTGATGGTCAGGACGCGCATCACGTCGTCATGCAGGCGCATCAGGCGCTCCATTTCCTGCACGGCGGGCGACGGGGCGTCCGAGCGCAGGAAGGCGTAGTGGCCCTTGCGGTTCTTGTTGATCTTGTAGGCCATGGTCTTCACGCCCCAGTACTCGTTCTCGAGCACCTTGCCGCCATTGTCGGCGAGGACGGTCGAGAAGTGCTCGACGAGGCTTTCGGCCTGCGCGTTGGACAGGTCCTGACGCGCGATGAAGACATGCTCGTAAAGCGGCATGTGAACTCCAGTTCGATTTCCGGGCGCATTTCATAGAACGGGGCCTTGGCCTTCCGCTCCCCGTTCACGAGAGTCTGCGCGGTTCATGCGAATGCGCGGAAGGATGCGGCCTTATACAGATCATGCGGCGCGGCGCAAGCGGCGTGGGCGAAACCGCGTTGAAAGGCCGATCCGCGCCCGGACCCGGCCATAATCCCGCCCTTATCCCTATGGAAGCTCGACCTGTCCGATTGCACAGGTTCCAAGGTCGCGCCTCATGAACGCATCCCACCAAGCCCGCTCCGAACATGCCCCACTCGTGCTCGGCTGCGGCCCCCGATGCCGCCGGCTGGCCGGTCTGGGCCTCCTCGCGATCTGGGCCTTCGGCCTCGGCGTCACCGCGGCGGCGGGGGCGGTCTGGCTGTCGCCGCTGGGCCAGCCGATCGACGCCACGCTCTGGGCCAAGCTGGCGCTGGCCGTGGCACTGGGCGGCGGGCTGCTCTGCTATGCCGGGCTGAGCAGCCGCAGCGAAATGCATTTCGACACCGAGCGGCGGCTGGTGCGCGAGGTACTGCGCCGTCCCGGCGGCCGGGTCGAGCAGGTCGCAAGCTGGGGCTTCGACGAATTCCGTGGCACCGAGATCCGCGACCGCCACGACGCGCGGCGCATGGCGCTGCGGGCCGAACTGCGGCTGTCGGGCGAGAACCTCTCGGTGCGGGTGGCGCAGGGCGATCTGCACGCGATCTCCGAACTGGCGCGCCGCATCGAGGCCGATCTCGGCCTGCCGCAGCGGCCGGGCGTGCCGCTGTTCCGCCGCGCCGCCATCGGCTGAGGCTTTCTTGTCGAGGCGGGTCCGAGCCGTTATGCGGTGGCGCAACGCACCGCATCACAAGGGAGCAGGGCCATGCGCGCATACGTTTTTCCGGGGCAGGGATCGCAGACCATCGGCATGGGCCGGGCGCTGGCCGAGGCCTATCCGGCCGCGCGCGACGTGTTCGACGAGGTCGACGCGGCCTTGGGCGAAAAGCTCAGCACCCTGATCTTCGAGGGCGAGATCGAGAACCTGACCCTCACCCGCAACGCCCAGCCGGCGCTGATGGCCACCTCGATCGCCGCGATGGAGGCGCTGAAATCCGAGGGCATCGGCGTCACGGACGCCGCCTACGTGGCGGGCCACTCCCTGGGCGAATACTCGGCGCTCTGCGCCGCCGGCGCGCTGCGTCTCGACGACACGGCGCGGCTGCTGCGACTGCGCGGCGAGGCGATGCAGGACGCGGTGCCGGTGGGCGAGGGCGCGATGGCCGCGCTTCTGGGCCTCGATCTCGCCGCCGCGCGCGAGGTTGCCGAGGCCGCCGCGCAGGGCGAGACTTGCCAGGCCGCCAATGACAACGATCCCTCACAGGTGGTGATCTCGGGCAGCCGCGCCGCGGTCGAGCGGGCGCTCGACATCGCCAAGGAAAAGGGCGCCAAGCGCGCGATCCTGCTGCCGGTCAGCGCACCGTTCCACTGCGCGCTGATGGCGCCCGCCGCCCGCGCCATGGCCGAAGCGCTGGAAAGCGTCGACATCCGCGAGCCGGCGGTGCCGCTGGTCGCCAATGTGCGCGCCGACGCGGTTTCCGACCCGGCGCTGATCCGCACGCTGCTGGTCGAGCAGGTGACCGGCGCGGTGCGCTGGCGCGAAAGCGTGGAGTTCATGGCGGCACAGGGCGTCACCGCGTTCTGGGAAGTCGGCGCCGGCAAGGCGCTCTCGGGGATGATCCGCCGCATCGCCAAAGGGGCCGAGACCCGCGCCATCGGCACGCCCGAGGATGTCGCGGCGGCCAAGGGCTGAGTTCGCGGCCACTTTGTTCCACAAATACGCAAACCCGCGCGCACGGCGATGCGCGCGGGCGGTGGTCCGGGCGCCTCGCCGCTGCTAGACCCGTTGCCAACCGCTTACGCAGGAGACCACACATGTTCGATCTGACCGGGAAATGCGCGCTCGTCACCGGTGCCTCTGGCGGCATCGGCGGCGCCATCGCCACCGCGCTGCACGGGGCCGGCGCCACCGTGGGGCTGTCCGGCACCCGTACCGCGCCGCTCGAGGAACTGGCGGCGTCCCTGGGCGACCGCGCCCATGTCCTGCCCTGCAACCTCTCGGATGCCGAGGCGGTGAACGCGCTGCCCAAGCAGGCGATCGAGGCGATGGGCGGGCTCGACATCCTCGTCAACAATGCCGG
>Ga0310345_10005256_pt1 | contig 11549 bp, 10 predicted proteins | sample HC15DNA20500_MG_FD_204667 | JGI IMG/M metagenome (GOLD analysis project Ga0310345, IMG submission 204667) | Marine microbial communities from station ALOHA, North Pacific Subtropical Gyre - HC15-DNA-20-500_MG | ecosystem: Environmental > Aquatic > Marine > Oceanic | place: Pacific Ocean: North...
GCTTGATCTGATCGTCGGTCAGGCTGTCGTTGTTCAACCGGCCCCGCAGATCGGCTTCGGAGCGGAGGGGGCGTGCCGACAATGCGTCGTCATCTTCCTCAGTCTCTGGCGTGACCGGAGGCTGGGCCACGACGATATCGGGCGATACGCCAAGCGCTTGGATCGACCGGCCCGAGGGCGTGTAGTAGCGCGCCGTGGTCAGGCGCATGGCCCCGTCCCCGCGCAACGGCATCACGGTCTGGACCGAGCCTTTGCCAAAGCTCTTGGTGCCGATGACGATGGCGCGGCGGTGGTCTTGCAAAGCGCCCGCGACAATCTCGGAAGCCGAGGCCGAACCGCCGTTGATCAGCACGACAATCGGCTTGCCCATCGCCAGATCACCCGGCGTGGCGTTCACCCGGTCACCGTCTTCGATATCCCGACCCCGGGTACTGACGATCTCGCCTTCCTCAAGAAAGGCATCCGAGACGGCAATTGCCTGATTAAGCAGGCCACCGGGGTTGTTGCGCATGTCGATGACGATGCCGTTGAGATTCTCAATGCCGCCCGCCTCTTCGATCTGCTGCTCCAACCCTTCCTTCATCTTCGGATAGGTCTGCTCGTTAAAGGTGGTCAGGCGCAGCACGGCGGTATCGCCCACGGTGCGGGCCCGCACGGCGGTCAATTGGATCGTGTCACGCACGATGGAGACGTCAAAAGGCTCAGGCTCCCCTTCCCGCACCACGGTGATCAGGATCTCGGACCCGACCGGCCCGCGCATCATCTCAACCGCATCGTCGAGGCCAAGACCCAGCAGGCTTTCGCCATCGACATGGGTGATGAAATCCCCCGCTTCGATCCCGGCCTCAGCAGCCGGCGTGCCGTCGATGGGGGAGACGACTTTGACAAAACCCTCTTCTTGGGTGACCTCAATGCCAAGGCCGCCAAACTCCCCACGCGTCTGTTCGCGCATCTTCTCGGCGTCTTTCGGCGAGAGGTAGGACGAATGCGGATCAAGCGAGGTGAGCATGCCGTTGATGGCCGCTTCAATCAGGTCGCCGGGATCGACATCTTCGACATATTGGGCGCGGATGCGTTCGAAAATATCACCGAAAAGATCGAGTTGTTCGTAAACATTGGTCGTCTTCTCGGCCTCTTGCGCCAGCAGCGGCCCGGCGATCTGGGTGGTGGCGACCACCCCCGCCACCGTGCCTGCAACGGCTGCCATCACGAATTTCTTCATCTGCTATCCATCCTTGTCGGTGCGGAACCAGTCTGCCGGATCCTGAGGTGTGTTGTCTTGCCTGACTTCTATATAGAGCGTTTCCGTCCGGTCAGTGCCAGTGGCTTCACCATTTGGTGACATCTGAGAAGTTGTGCCGCTTTCCGGCCCGCCCATCAACCCGATGGGGGTGCCACCGGCAATCACCTGCCCGGCTTGGCCGTAAACCACATCCAGCCCCGCCAACACGAAAAGCGTGTCGACCTGCGGCTCAAGGATCACGACATTGCCCAGATCAAGCAGCGGCCCAACATAGCGGATCGTCGCCGCCGAGGGGCTGGTGACGATGGCACGCGGGCGGGTGGCAAGGATCATACCGGGCCGCGTCACGCCCGCCGAATCCGTCTCTCCGGCCTTGCGGATCACCAGCCCCTGTGCGGGCAAGGGCAGATCGCCCACCTGCCCGTCGAGGTTCACCGGCGCAGGCTCAACCGCGCCGGTGGTGATCTCGGACAGGCCGCTGGCAAAGCCGTCCAGCGTCTCGGTCGAGGCGATAAGGATCGCAGTGCGCACCGGATCTTCGGTAAAACGCATCGGCAGATCGGTGCGGGCGGCCATGGCCTGATTGAGCGCGGTGCGCGCGGCCTGAAGCTCGGTCAGCCCGTCTTGCAGGCGCTGCGCTGCGTCGGTTTGGAGCGCACGCAGGGTCTTGATGTCCTCATAGTCCTGCCGCAGCGCATCGGCGCGGGCGTTCAGCGCAGGCGTCAATTCAGCCAGCAACATGCCCGCGCGGGCGGTGCCCATCGGGCCATCGGGGTGCAGCAGCACCACGGGCGACGGGTCACCGCCGATGCTTTGCAAGACGCCCAAGAACTGCGCCACCTCACCCTCGCGCGCCTGTAGCTTGCGGCTGAGCTGCGCCTCGTTGATCGCCGCCTGCCGCAGCCCGGCCCGCATCGCCGCCAGACCTGCCTCAAACGCCTGAATCGTCTCGGTCAGCGCCTTGACCCGGTCGCGCGCGCCATCGGCTTGGTCCAGCCGCGCCGATGCCGCCTCCAAGGCGGTCGCGGCTGCGCGTGCCTCCGCGGCGGCCTCATCGGCCTGTGCCTGTGCCATCAGGGGCAGACAGGCAAAAAGGACAGCCGCGGCAAGATGTTTCATGAAAGCAGGCTTTTCCCGGTCATTTCTTCGGGCTGCGGCAGGCCCATCAAATCAAGCACCGTGGGTGCCAGATCGGCCAACCGCCCATTGCGCAGCGCCGCCCCTTCGGGCGCGCCCACCGCCACCACCGGCACGGGGTTGAGCGTATGGGCCGTATGCGCCCCGCCGGTCTCGGGGTCGATCATCATCTCGCAATTGCCGTGATCCGCGGTGACGATCATCGCGCCGCCTGCGGCCTCCAGCGCCTTGAGCACCCGGCCCAGCCCCGCATCCACCGCTTCACAAGCCGCGATCGCCGCCTCCAGATCGCCGGTATGGCCGACCATATCGGGGTTGGCGTAGTTCACCACGATCAGATCATAGCCCGCCTCGATCGCCTGTACGAATTGATCCGTCACCTCGGCAGAGGACATTTCCGGTTGCATGTCATAGGTCGCCACATTAGGCGATTTGGGCATGTTGCGGTCCTCCCCCGTGGCCGGAGTCTCAACCCCGCCATTGAGGAAAAAGGTCACATGGGGATATTTCTCGGTCTCGGCCAGCCGGAACTGCCGCAGCCCCTGCTGCGCCACCCAATCGCCCAGCGTGTTCTTGATGTCCGGCTTGGGGTACATCGTGGTCATATAGGCGGCGTGGTCTTTGGAGTATTCCGCCATGCCCATCTGCGCCGCCCAATCGGGGCGCGGGCCGGTGTCATAGGCGTCAAAGCCCGGATCGCCCAAAGCCGCCATAATCTCCCGCGCGCGGTCAGCGCGGAAGTTGAGGCAGAAGAACCCGTCGCCAGAAGCCGCCCCCGCGTAGCCCTCGATCACGCTGGCGGTGATGAATTCATCCGTCTCGCCCCGCCCATAGGCCGCCTCAACCGCCGCGCGGGGATCGGGGAACCTCTCCCCTTCGCCATGCAGGATCGCCGCCGAAGCCTTGCCGACCCGGTCCCAACGGTTGTCGCGGTCCATCGCGAAATAGCGCCCCGTCACGGTGACAACCTTCACGGCCTCGGGCAGCGCCGCCTTCAGCGTCTCGAAATAGCCAAGGGCTGAGGACGGCGCCACGTCGCGCCCATCGGTCACCGCATGGATCACCACCGGCAGCCCTGCCGCATCCAGCGCGCAGGCGGCGGCGATCATATGGCTGAGATGCCCATGCACCCCCCCGTCCGAGACGACGCCCATCAAGTGCGCGGTGCCGCCGGTTTCCTTGAGCTTGGCGATGAAATCTTGCAGGCGCTCATTCTTGGCAAAGCTGCCCTCTTCGATGGCCAGATCGATCTGCCCCAGATCCATCGCCACCACCCGGCCCGCGCCGATATTGGTGTGGCCGACCTCGGAATTGCCCATCTGCCCGCGCGGCAGCCCCACATCGGGGCCATGGGTGATCAACTGCGCCTGCGGCCCCGCCTGCATGATCCGGTCGAAATTTGGCGTCTTGGCCAGCAGGGGCGCGTTGCCTTCCCGCACCTCGCTCAAGCCCCAACCGTCAAGGATGCACAATACGACAGGTTTGGGGGCGCTCATCAGACTGTTGCTCCGGATTGGTGGCTGTTCAGCGCCTTTTACCCCTTGTGGGCTGGCACTTGAACCACTTTGTGCACAAGCCCCCCATTCCCGCGCAGAGCCCTTGCCCCGCGCGGCTGCTTTGGTCATAACGAGTGGCAACTTTCGCCTGAGCCGAGGACCAACTCCATGACCCTGCAAGCGCCCGAAACCCGCATCGTGAACACTTGGCGCGTGGCCTGCGACGGCAGCGAAGGCGCGCTTGGCCACCCGCGCGTCTGGCTGCAAATCCCCCAGGATCGCGGCTGGGTCGAATGCGGCTATTGCGACTGCAAATTCGTCCATGCGGATTTCGAAGGCAAAGTCTGAGCCTTCCCGGCCCCCATCTGAACATCTGAACCGACGGCACGAACCTGCCCGCGCGGCGCATTGGCGTCTGGCCGTGGGCCATGCTTCGTGGCAAAAGGGTCGCCAACCCAGCGGAGCATTCCTATGACATTCGGCAAAGGCCACCACCTGCATCTGATCGACGGCTCTGCCTTCATCTTTCGCGCCTATCACGCCCTGCCGCCGCTGACGCGCAAATCCGACGGCTTGCCGATTGGCGCCGTGGCGGGCTTCTGCAACATGCTGCACCGCTATGTAGAGGGTAACACCGGCCCCAACGCGCCCACCCATGTTGCCGTGATCTTTGACAAGGGCAGCCATACTTTCCGCAACGACATGTACGATCAGTACAAGGCCAACCGCGATGCGATGCCCGAAGACCTGCGCCCGCAGATCCCGCTGACCCGCACCGCGACCGAAGCCTTCAACATCGCCTGCAAAGAGCTTGAGGGATATGAGGCCGATGACATCATCGCCACCCTCGCCGTACAGGCCCGCGCCGCCGGGGGGCGTTGCACCATCATCAGCTCCGACAAGGATCTGATGCAGCTTGTAGGCGACGGGGTGGAAATGCTCGACGCGATGAAGAACAAGACCATCGACCGCGATGGGGTGTTCGAGAAGTTCGGCGTCTATCCCGAACGCGTGGTCGACGTGCAAGCGCTGGCGGGCGATTCGGTCGACAACGTCCCCGGCGCGCCCGGCATCGGGATCAAGACGGCGGCGCTTTTGATCAATGAATATGGCGATCTGGATGCGCTGCTTGAGCGCGCGGGCGAGATCAAACAGCCCAAGCGCCGCCAGACCCTGATCGACCACGCCGAGCAAATCCGCCTGAGCCGCAATCTTGTCCTGCTGGATGAGAACACGCCGCTCGACTTCACCATCGACGATCTCGAAGTGCGCGACCCCGATGCGGACCGCCTGCTGGGGTTCTTGTCCGAGATGGAGTTCCGCACCCTGTCGAAACGCGTGGCCGAGGTGCTGGGCCGCGAGGCCCCGGCCATCCCCGAAGCGCCCGCCCCCGCCGTGGCCGATGCGCCGCAGGTGGCCGACGTGGCCTTTGACCACAGCAAGTACGAACAGGTCGGCGACGCCGAAGCGCTGCGCGTCTGGCTCAACCGAATTTACGAGCGGGGCTATGTCGCGGTGGACACCGAGACCACCGGCCTCAATGAGATGACCGCGGAACTGGTCGGCGTTTCGCTGGCCGTGGAGCCCGGGCAGGCCTGCTACATCCCGCTGACCCACAAAGCCAGCCGCGACGATGACCTCTTCGGCGGAGAGGGGCTGGCCCCCGGTCAGATGCCGGTCGAAGAGGCGCTGCAACTGCTGACCCCGATGCTTGAGGATCCCGCGATCCTCAAGATCGGGCAGAACATGAAATACGACAGCAAGATTTTCGCCCAACTGGGCATCGCAGTCGCGCCCATCGACGACACCATGCTGATGTCCTATGCGATGCACGCGGGCCTGCATGGCCACGGCATGGATACGCTGTCTGAGCGCTACCTCGGTCACACACCGATGCCGATCAAACCGCTTTTGGGCAGCGGCAAATCCGCCGTGACCTTCGACAAGGTGCCGCTGGCCGATGCCGTACCCTATGCCGCTGAGGATGCCGATGTCACCCTGCGCCTCTGGCAGCTTTTCAAGCCACAGCTGCACCGCGCCGAGGTGACCAAGGTCTACGAAACGCTGGAGCGCCCGCTGGTGCCGGTCTTGGCGCAGATGGAGCGGTCAGGCATCGAGGTCGACCGCGATACGCTCAGCCGCATGTCCAACGCCTTCGCCCAGAAAATGGCCGGGCTGGAGGCGGATATTCACGCGTTGGCGGGCGAGAGCTTCAACGTCGGCTCCCCCGCCCAGCTTGGCGAAATCCTCTTTGGCAAAATGGGGCTGCCGGGCGGCAAGAAGGGCAAGACCGGGAAATACTCTACCGGCGCGGATGTGCTGGAAGACTTGGCGACCGAACATGACCTCGCCCGCCGGGTGCTGGACTGGCGGCAGCTGTCCAAGCTGAAATCGACCTATACCGACGCGCTGCAAGACCATGTGAACGCCGAGACGGGCCGCGTGCACACCTGCTATTCCATCGCCGGGGCGGCGACGGGACGGCTCGCGTCGACAGACCCCAACCTGCAAAACATCCCGATCCGTTCCGAAGAAGGCCGCCGCATCCGCGAGGCTTTCGTCGCCCCCGAGGGCAAGGTGCTGGTGGCGTTGGACTACAGCCAGATCGAGCTGCGGATTCTGGCGCATATCGCCCAGATCGACGCGCTCAAGGAAGCCTTCCACCGTGGCGATGACATCCACGCCATGACGGCGTCCGAGATGTTCGACGTGCCGATGGATCAGATGACCCCTGAGATCCGCCGCAACGCCAAGGCGATCAACTTCGGCGTGATCTACGGCATCTCGGGCTTCGGCCTTGCGCGCAACCTGCGCATTCCGCGGGCCGAGGCGCAGGGTTTCATCGACCGCTATTTCGAGCGTTTCCCCGGCATCCGGACCTATATGGACGACACCAAAGCCTTTGCGAAAGAGCATGGCTATGTGCAGACGCTCTTTGGCCGCAAGATCAACACGCCCAACATCGGCGCCAAGGGGCCGCAGGCCGGTTTCGCCGCCCGCGCCGCGATCAACGCGCCGATCCAAGGCACCGCCGCCGACGTGATCCGCCGCGCCATGGTGCGGATGCCCGAGGCGATCGCCGATCTGCCTGCGACCATGCTGTTGCAGGTGCACGATGAACTGCTGTTCGAGGTCGAAAAGGGTGCCGAAGATGCGCTGATCGCCGCCGCGCGCGAGGTGATGGAGAATGCCAACGATCCGGTGGTGAAGCTCGACGTGAAGCTGATCGTCGACGCCGGTGTGGGTGCCAATTGGGCGGAGGCGCATTGATGGAAGACGCGGCCCTTCCCGCAGACCTCGCCCAAGCGCTGGAAGAGACCGGCGCGCAGGCCGGTTGGGACAGCTACAGCGACGCGCTGCGCGCCGATGCGCTGGCGTGGATCGACGCGGCGCGGACCACGACGGCGCGGTCAAAGCGGGTGGATGACGTGGCGCGCTTTGCCGGCAAGGGGCTGCCGCCGACGCCGTTTCAGTAGGGTGGAGGGCCATCGCCTGCCCGCGGGTTGGCGATCCAAGCTCAGTTCCTGCCACTTTATCTCTCAGCCATGATGTGGGGCCTCAAGGTTACGCCCAGCCTCACCAAATCGCCTACCCGGTGGGGCGGGCAGGCGATGGCCCGGCGCCTGCGGCTTGATTCCGGGCCGCCTCCATTCTCGGGCGATGGCCCTTTGTACACGCGTCCCCCATGCGCTAGATCATGCAGCATGACCCCGATCCTCTACTCCTTCCGCCGCTGCCCCTATGCCATGCGCGCCCGCCTCGCCATTGCTGCCGCGCAAACCCCTGTCCACCTGCGCGAAGTCGTCCTGCGCGACAAACCGCAAGCCTTCCTCGACGCCTCGCCCACCGCCACGTGCCCTGCCTCGTCACCGAAACCGGCCCCATCGACGAAAGCCTCGACATCATGAAATGGGCGCTGGCCCAGAACGATCCCGAAGGCTGGCGCGACATGCCGTCCGAAGGCCACGACTGGATCGCCCGCGCCGACGGCCCGTTCAAAGACGCGCTGGACCGCACCAAATACGCCACCCGCTACCCCGAGGTGGACCCCGAAGAGCAACGCGCCAAGGCGGCAACCTTCCTCCATGACCTCGACGCGCAACTGGGGGACTGGATCTTTGACCGCCCCACGCTGGCGGATTACGCGATCCTGCCCTTCGTTCGGCAGTTCGCCTTTATCGACCGCGCTTGGTTCGACGCGCAGAACTGGCCCGCGCTGCGCGGCTGGCTCGACCGCTTCCTCGCCTCGCCCCGCTTTGAAAGCGTGATGGACAAATACCCCCAATGGCAGCCCGAAGATACGCCGGTGTCATTCCCCTAAGGCGGACACCCACCCCAAGGACTGCTCCGTCGGGCCGCCCGAAAAATACTCCCCGCTGACAAAACCGTCATAGCCTGCCCGCAGCGCGGCAAAGAGCCCGTCGAAGTCGACATCACCGCTGCCCGGCGCCCCGCGCTCTGGCGCGTCGCCTAGCTGCACATGGTGGATAAGGAAGCGATATTCCTCGAAAACCGCCACGGCATCGCCATGGATCATCTGCGCGTGAAAACTGTCGAATTGCAGTGCTACATTTGGCGCATCTACCGCCGCCAGCAGCTCCGCCGCCTGGGCGTAGTCGTTCAAGAAATACCCCGGTTTGGCCTGCGGGCAGAGCGGTTCGATCATCAAGGTGACCCCCGGCGGCGTCTCTGCCGCGGCATGGCGCAGGTTCGCCACGAAAGCCTTTGCTGCCGCTGGCCCCTCGGCCTCCCCGGCCATGACATGCACCATTCTGGGTCGCAGCGCCTCCACATAGCGCCAGACCCGGCGCATATCATGGGCGAAACGCGCCTCCCCTCCCGGCAGGGCGGCGAAACCGGGCGGACCGCCCGTGTAATTCGGCGGCGGCGCGTTGATCAGGGCGAGCGCTAATCCATTGCGCAGCAAGGCGCGCTGCGTCTCTTTTGCGGGCATGTCATAGGGGAACAAAACCTCGACCGCGCCAAACCCCGCCTCCGCCGCCGCGTCGAACCGGTCCAGATAGGGCAGTTCGGACCAAAGCAGCGATAGGTTGGCGGCGGCGGTGATCGGCATTCGGGTCTTTCGGTGAACTTACGGCAGGTCTTCCGAAGGGATGATGCCAAAGAATTCCCCACCCGACCAGACACCAAACCAGCCATCGCGGTGCTGGCCCAGATCGACCAAGCGGTAAAAGCTCTTGCGGTCGATCAGCGCCTCAAGATTGCGGCGCACCAGCACATAGGGCGCAGGTTCGCCCGTCTCTTCATCGCGGACCACGCGGATCGGATGGGCCGGCCCTGCCTCGGCCACATCGCCCAGATTGGTCAAAAACCGCAACTGCTGCGCCTCGCCTGCGCCCTCGGCCTCGAAATCCACGGCGACGAATGGGGCATCTTCGACGGTAATGCCGACCTTTTCCACCGGGGTTTTCAGGAAATAATCATCCCCCTCGCGCCAGAGAATCGATGCGAACAATTTGACCATTTCGATCCGGCCAATGGGTGTGCCTTGATAGAACCACGTCCCATCGCGTTTGATCTGCATGTCCAGATCGCCGCAAAATTCCGGGTTCCACTTCTCAAGCGGCGGGGTTCCGCGCGCTTTTGCGGCCTTGGCGGCTTCGATCAAACTGTCTGCCGTGGGTGTCACGGTATTTTGTCCGCTCATTGGTTTTGCCATTCCCTTTGGTCGCGATACACTTACACCTGAAAGATATAACTCCGGGGAAAGAAATGTCATGGCCGAAGCGGATGATCTGATCGCGCAAATCGAAGCGCTGACCGAAAAGCTCGCCGCGGCGAAACAGTCGATCACCGGGCGTTTCGTCGGGCAAGAGCAGGTCGTCGACCTTGCGCTGACGGCGCTGCTCTGTGGTGGGCACGGCCTGCTGATCGGGCTGCCGGGCTTAGGCAAGACCCGGCTGGTTGAGACATTGAGCACGGTCATGGGCCTGCACGGCAACCGCGTGCAATTCACCCCCGATCTGATGCCCGCCGATATTCTGGGCTCCGAAGTGCTCGACACCGCGCCTGATGGCAGCCGGGCCTTTCGCTTTGTCGAAGGGCCGATTTTTTGTCAGCTCTTGATGGCCGATGAGATCAACCGCGCCAGCCCGCGCACGCAATCCGCCCTGTTACAGGCGATGCAAGAGAAAACCGTGACCGTCGCGGGGCAAGACCGCCCGCTTGGCCAGCCCTTCCATGTGCTCGCCACGCAAAACCCGATCGAGCAAGAAGGCACCTACCCCTTGCCCGAAGCGCAGCTTGACCGTTTCCTCGTGCAGATCGACGTGGCCTACCCCGACCGCGCGACAGAGCGGGACATTCTGCTGGCCACCACCGGTGTCGAAGAGGGCACTGTGCGGCCGGTCTTCACCACCGAAGATCTGCTCTCTGCCCAAAACCTGCTGCGCCGGATGCCCGTGGGCGACAGCGTGGTGGAACTGATCCTCGATCTTGTCCGCGCCTTCCGCCCCGATGAGCCTGAGGCCACCCAGCCCGTGCGCGACAGCGTCGCTTGGGGCCCCGGCCCCCGTGCCGCGCAGGCGCTGATGCTGACCGTGCGCGCCCGTGCGCTGCTGGAGGGGCGGTTGGCCCCCTCCGCCGAAGATGTGCTCGCCATGGCCCGCCCAGTGCTGAGCCACCGGATGGCGCTGAACTTTGCCGCCCGCGCGAGGGGCGAAAGCCTGCAAAGCCTGATCGACGCCACCGCCGGTCAATTGATCGGGAAAAAGGCCGCCGCGTGACCCATAGCCCCCTGTCCCTCAGAGCCAGCGCCGAGGGCGAAGCGGCCCGGCTGCCCGCCCTGCTGGCGCGGGCCGAGCATTTGGCCGGTGCCGTTCTGCCCGGTGCCCATGGCCGCCGCCGCGCGGGGACGGGGGATGATTTCTGGCAATACCGCCCGGCACAGATCGGCGACAGCCGCCGCATGGTCGACCACCGCCGCTCGGCGCGCGGCGATCAGGAGTTCGTGCGCGAGCGCGAGTGGCAGATCGCGCAGTCCGTCATGCTCTGGGTCGATCAGGGGGCCTCGATGCGCTTTGCCTCGGACAAGGCGCTGCCTGACAAGGCCGACCGCGCCCGCCTTTTGGGCCTTGCGCTGGCAATCCTGCTGCTGCGCGGGGGGGAGCGTGTGGGCCTGACCGGCACCGCCCTGCCCCCACGGCGCGGCAATCCGCAGGTGCTGCGACTGGCCGAATTGCTCTGCCAAGACGATGGCCAAGACTACGCCCCGCCCGAACATCGCGGCATGATCCCCCATGCGCGGGCGGTCTTCATCTCGGACTTCATGGGCGATCTCGACCCGGTGCAGACCGCCCTGACCAAGGCCGCCGATCGCGGCGTGCGTGGCGTGCTCTATCACCTGCTCGACCCGGCGGAGGAGGCTTTCCCCTTTGCGGGCCGTACCATCTTCGAAAGCGTCGGCGGCAGTCTGCGACATGAGACGCTCAAGGCGAACGATCTGCGTGATCGCTACCTCGACCGGCTGGCGGCGCGCAAAGGCGCCTTGCAGCAACTCTGTGCCCGGACCGGCTGGCGCTATGGGCTGCACCACACCAACGCCACGGCGCAGTCGGCGCTGCTCTGGCTCTATGGCGCGCTGGACGCGCGGCAGGGGAGTGCGGCATGAGCGTCTTTGGCGGCATCGGTTTCACCGCGCCTTGGCTGCTGCT
>Ga0310345_10005257_pt1 | contig 11549 bp, 8 predicted proteins | sample HC15DNA20500_MG_FD_204667 | JGI IMG/M metagenome (GOLD analysis project Ga0310345, IMG submission 204667) | Marine microbial communities from station ALOHA, North Pacific Subtropical Gyre - HC15-DNA-20-500_MG | ecosystem: Environmental > Aquatic > Marine > Oceanic | place: Pacific Ocean: North...
ATTAAAAGGTCACGAAAATACACCACAAAGGGGGGGAATACATTGAGAGGCCGTTCAGCAGCGGTCCCTCCATTCCATCCATACCCCTCTATCCCCTCGTCTGTCTTGACCGTCACTTTATGCAACCTACCAGGCCCATAAAAGTGGCCTCCATTCCAGATACCCGGTCTTTCCCATTCGAAAACTTCACTAGTTATATCAGTTATTTTCATTGTATTCTCACACAGACGTAAACTTTATAAATATTTTACAACCATTAAAAATTACTTGTTTGGTCATTCCTTCAAACTACCTTTTTGTGATCTTTCTTTCATAGAATTGAAGTAAGCTTCTCCCCCAAAAACCAATGCACCGACAACAATTAAAAGTAGTCCAACAAGAAGGCCCGACCCAGGATCTTCATTCAATACCATCCAGGCAAACAATACGCCGGCAGGCGGTTGGACGAAGGAAAAAAATGTAATCGTTGACGGCAAGAATTTCTTCAACAGCCAAGCGTTTGCCAAAAACCCAAAACCAGCTATGACGAAACCTTGATAGGCAAGCGCCAGAAAAAAGCCCATTTTCATGGACCATACCGGATTTTCAAAAAGCTGGCTAGCTATAAGGAGAAGGATCGTCCCCATTATCAGTTGGCCATACATTATTTTTATCTCAGACATTTTTTGAGCAAAGTTCGACATCAATACAAGCCGAAATCCTAACAACGCAGCTGATATAAGGCTCAGCACGTCCCCGCGAACCGATACTCCTGCTATAGCATCACTGCTGTCTTTTAGAACCAAAACCAATATCCCCAAATACGAAAACACTATGGCCGCGATTTTCCAACGTGTCAGACGATCATTTGGAACAACAAAGTTGGCGATGATAGCCGCCCATATAGGATATGTGGCATTAAGCGCTGTGGCGTGTCCAGCCGTAGTGTAAAACTGACCCATATTCATAAAAATAATCTGTACAGTGAATAACAAACCAATGAAAAATATGGGTTTTGCTTCTGTCTTTGAAATCTTAAACGATTCTCTTTTGAACACCATGTAACTCAAGGTGAGAAAGCCTCCTAAAACGAAACGCAACCAACCAACTTGCATCGGAGGAGCGTATTCTAAAGAAACTTTTATGCTTACGTGATTCCCGCCCCAAAGCAAGGAGAGAAAAACCTGAAAAACACTGGCTAAAAAGGTGGCTGGTCGCCTAATATTTGATTGCTGTTGAGTGAGATTTTGCAAGCTCAAAATTAACCTTTTTTATGAAACCAAACACCCTTATTTTTTCGAGCGTCGACAACAAATTTTAATTCGATATCTTTCTGATATCCTATTCCCACAACACATAGATAATATGATTAATGAAAACGATATAAAACTTACGGTAGTGGATCAATCCCCCATACGACGTGGGGACACGGCATCCAGCGCCCTCAAGGAATCTGTAGAGTTAGCCCAACACGTTGAATCGTTAGGCTACCACAGATATTGGGTAGCAGAACACCACAATTCCACTTCATTTTCTGGAACAAGTCCGGAAATATTGATTGGGCAAATAGCGGCCAACACCAAAGAGATTCGCGTAGGTAGTGGGGGTGTTATGCTCAGTCACTATTCCGCGCTTAAAGTGGCCGAACAATTCAGCATGTTGGACTCATTTTATCCAAATCGTATAGACCTTGGCATAGGAAGAGCCCCCGGCAGCGACAGAAAGACCGCAGTGGCTCTTGCGTACCCGAGGACTGTCATGGACGTGCAGCAAGACTTCCCACAAATGGTGCAAGATCTCACATCCTTTTTAAATGAAGGCCCTATTGGCAATCATCATCTCAATGGAATTTCAGCCCAGCCAGGCAAATTAAAGGAAACCTCTCCCGCCATTTGGCTGCTTGGTTCAAGTGATTACAGTGCAAGACTTGCAGCTGAGATGGGTTTGCCCTTTAGTTTTGCCGATTTTTTTGGGAATACCTCAGAATATGGTCCACAGATAACAGATTTGTACAGGAAACTATTTGAACCTTCCAAATTTCTTGCAGCACCCATCGTTAACGTTAGCCTACAAGTCACATGCGCACCTACAGAGCAAGAGGCAAGATTTGTGGGATCGTCCCGGAACCTGAATAAGATAATCTCCCGTCTCGGACTCTCAACGCAGGGATTAATTCCACCAGAAGAAGCCATGGACTGGCCTCTGGATAGCTATGCGAGGGAATATATGGAGCAATCAAGCCAAAGCAATATTGAAGGGGAACCAGACCAGGTAAAGGAACGAATTCTGATGGCCGCTGAGAGGTACCAGACAGGAGACATCGGTATCGTTACCAACTGTTACGATTTTGAACACCGCAAACGATCGTACTCACTTGTAGCAGAGTCATTTAGATCACAAGAAATAGGGAATCCTGCACCGATTGGGGATAATGCAGATACAAACATATAGAACGTAACATTGAAACTTTTTTACTGATCCTGCATATTAACTCTTCCGGGAATATTCGGCTTAGTTGCTAGCAGAAAACAAAACCCACCTATAGCAGCTAAAACCCCCAATACCCCGAAGGCTTGAATGTAATCACCTCTAACGTCCCTCATATATCCAGCGAAAATCGGACCAATCAAAAGCAAAACATTCATAGGGACCTGCGATGCCCCCATTATCTTCCCAAAGTGTTTCCTACCGAAATACTCTCCTCGAATGGATGAAGATATGGGACTCCTACCTCCAAATCCCATACCGAAAAGCAGCGCAAATATATACGCTGTCGTCAATGTGGCAGGTCCAAGAACAAGACAAAATACACCAATTGCTTGGATCAAAGAAAAAATCATGAGAGCCATATTCTTGGGAATTTTGTCTCCGGCTATCCCGCCCACCATTTGAAACACCATGGAAACAGCCGTGTACGCAGATACCACAAAGGCTGCAGTCTGTAGACTGTATCCCATATCAGTCATCATGGGGGCCAAATGTAACATCAAGGCTAGAAGAACCATAGAGGTGAATCCATGGCCAATGCCTATTAACCAAAAAGCTCTCGTTCTTAATGCCTGAGAGACCGTAAAGTCAAAGTTCTCAACAGACGGAACATTTTTTACAGTGCCAAGGTTTCCTTCTGATTCTGAAGAAGATTCTCCATCTGGTAGTAGCCCATAATCTTCCGGACGATCCCTTATTATCCTTGTGATTGGAAAAGCTAAAATCACTACTGATATTCCTATAACCAGTGCGGTGTTGCTCCACCCAAACCGCCCCGGAAAATCCGGGTCTACGAGCCAGGCGATTAATGGTACAAGAAACAAAGATCCCAACCTCGACACTGAATTAGCAAGCCCCATGACCATAGAACGGCGTTTTATAAACCAGTTATTTAACATGGTATGGAGTGCCAACCAACTTCCAAGCCCCTGTCCCAAAGCTATAACTAGGTATGCAAAATAAAAGACAAGTAAATGATTAATACGACTGAACAAAACCCAACCCAATCCCATAATTACCATCCCAATGAGAACCATTCTTCTTGTACCAAATTTGTCTATAAAATACCCCTCTATTGGACCGAGGATACCTCCTTCGATCCTCGTGAATGAAAGCGCCAAAGAGAGTTGCGTTCGATTCCACCCGAATGCCCTTTCAATTGCAACAGCCCATATACCCATCGCATGAAAAAGTGGAGTGGTCGCAACCAACATGACAGCCCCAAAGGCGGGGATAAGATACCAGCCATAATAAACATTTCTGAGGCGTTTCAAATATCCATCGGTGAAACCGTTAAGACGAATCATTATGGAGTTACCATAAACCGCAATTATTCAAATCAAAAACTCGCGACGCGAAAATACAGATCCAAAAGTTTCAAATATCACCAACCTTTATTTGGCAAAAACACCTGAAGAAGACGCCCTCATAGAATCAGGCCATAAGCAGGCAATTACAGGAATTTATTTTCATATATTAACGCAAGTCCAACAAATCAGTCCACCTAAATATCATCACAGAATTTCGCAACCAGTACAGGTTTCAATAAAAAGATTTTAATTAGCCTATAATTGCCAGATCATCACAGGGGGCCTGGTATTTTTGAATAAAAAGCCAAATTTTGTACTAATTCTCGCTGACGACATGGGATATTCAGACCTGGGATGCTACGGCTCTGAGATCAACACCCCCAACCTGGATTCACTGGGAAATACAGGTATCCGATTTTCCCAAATGTATAATTCAGCGAGGTGCTGTCCTTCGCGGGCGGCTCTTCTTACAGGATTGAACCCACAACAGACTGGCGTAGGTCATATGACTTCCAATTTTGGGATCGCAAATGAATTTGACGTACCAGCCTATCAGGGATACCTGAATCAGAACTGTGCAACTATCGCGGAAGTACTTAAGGATTCAGGATATACCACACTAATGTCGGGAAAATGGCATGTGGGAGGGGGTTACGATTTACTTAACGATTCCTCGTGGTCACCAGGAGATGAAGAACACCCAGTACCAATACAACGAGGTTTTGACGAGTTTTATGGAATTGTCACAGGTGCGGGAAGTTTTTTTAATCCCCGTACACTTATGAAAAATGACAAGTTTGTCAACGTAACTGAATCGAACTTCTATTTCACAGATGCTATTACCGATAATGCTATAACAATGATTGAAGGGGCAGCCGAAGAGAATGACCCATTCTTTATACACATAGCATACACAGCACCCCACTGGCCCCTACATGCGCTGGAAGAAGACATCGCAAAATATGAGGGCAAATACCTAAAGGGATGGGATCAACTTCGTATGAATCGGCACGAAGAACTGAAAAGTATTGGGATTTTGGATTCTCAATGGGATATATCACCCCGAAACGAATCCGCAAAATCATGGGATATGAGTGAGAACAAGGACTGGGAAGATCTCCGAATGGCCGCCTATGCCGCCATGATTGCCAGAATGGACCAAGGGATAGGTCGAATACTCAGTAAGTTAAAGAATCTTAATCTGGAAGATGATACTGTAATAATGTTCCTATCGGACAATGGAGGCTGCGCCGAATTTTTTGCAGAGGATAGTGATCAAGCAAATCCAGCACAATATTCCTCTCCAACAGTAGATGGTCGTCCAATGCAGGTAGGAAACATCACAACCCTACGCCCGGGTCCAGATGATACCTTCATGAGCTACGATTTACCTTGGGCAAACGCCAGCAATACCCCTTTCAGATTATTCAAAAGATGGACACATGAAGGCGGCATTTCAACTCCATTTATCATCAACTGGCCAAAAAAAATAAAACACTCTTCGGTCATTCATGAACCAGCTCACATTACGGATATAGCCGCTACGATTTATGACGCCGCAGGTGCGCCGTATCCAAAGGAATACAAAGGACACCCAATCAAGGCTCTGGAAGGGCAGAGCTTCCTTGAAGCCATAGAGAAAGGTAAATGGGAGCGTGGTCAAGATATATTTTGGGAACACGAAGGCAGTAGAGCTATGAGATCAGGAGAGTGGAAGTTAGTCTGCGAAGTGAGTGGGGAATGGGAACTATACAACATGAATCAAGACAGAACGGAATTGCACAACATGGTGCACGGGGAAAAAGATCGCGTAGAGATCATGAAAAAAACCTATCTCGAATGGATGGAAAAATGCGAAGTACAACCATGGCCCTTACCTGGACACATTTGGGACCCATCGCTTATTGCACATTATGCCCATAGCGTAGGTAACTCACCGCATGGCAAAGCAAGAACGAATTTCAGGTAATTTGTACAGCAACAATTTACTACTCTTGATTGCGAACAACGGGAAACAGTACAAGAAACAACCCTGCTATTAATATAGCGATTAGACCCATTGTTCCAATTGTCCATCTGAGTGATGTGAAATCCGTCATCAACCCTACACCAATACCAAAAATAACAACCATCCCTGCCACGACCCTGTATACACTCATTACCCTAACTCTGTAGGAATCATCGGTAAGAGTCTGTGTTAGAACTCCGGTTGTGGTTCGAAAAGCTGTCTGTGTTGCTCCAAAAGCAGCCAAAACAAAGAAAGCCAACGGAATCCATACGGTTTGACTGAGCAACAAGGTAAAGGAGGCGCTTATCAAAGCCGCAATAATACACAACAACCCTCTTTTAGAAGGAAATCCAAATGCAGAAAGGAAAAGTACCATAAAGAGTCCTCCCGCTCCATTAACCGCCAATAGATAACCTCCAAAATCAGCACCTCTGTTGAGGACAGAGGCAGTGTACAAAGGCAGCAAAAAAAGGACAGGCTGACAAATAATATTAGGAACAGAGGAGAGTAATATAAGAAATGATAGAGATTTTTGCTTTTGCCACAGGTATTTGAATCCATCGAACACATCGGGAAACATTCTCCTCAGATTGAATGTTTGCTCTTCCGTCTTGGTTCCCGCGTATTCGATACTCATAGGCAACAACCAAAGTGCAGTACCTAGATAGAGAAAAGCTTCGATTGTAAAATTCCAGAAAAATCCGAAGCTTGAAACAATAACCCCTCCTATAAATGGTCCTATCATACGAGTTCCAGGAATGGTCAACACACTGGTAGCAAATGCATTACTAATATCCTTGGGAGGCACAGAATTAGCTACGAGCGCATGCCTCACCGGCATTTTAATCGATTCGCAAGAACCGGCGATCAATGCATATAGGTATGCATGCCATATCTCTATCAAATTCATATGAACGAGTAAGGCGAAAACGAAAGCAAGTATTGCCATAAAAACATCGATCACAATTACGAGCTTCCTTCTATCAAGGCGGTCTCCAAGAACACCCCCCAACGGCCCGATAAAAATCCCCGGAAGAGCCACAGCCCCTCCAATACCGATTACAAGAAGTGCCGAGTTAGATCCATCCTCTGACAAATATTTCACCAACCACCCCAGAGTGAGCAGTTGTAGCCAATGAGCTGTGTTAGAGCAAAAATTAGCTGCCCACAAGAATCTGTAGTTTCTGTGTGCTCTCAAAGAATCAAGAGTTTGAATTCTGGGAATAGAATTAAGGATTTTAAGCAAAAGTTAGTTACTCTAGGGTGCCGTTGTGTCCCTTGCCAAGCATGTTCCAATCTATCTCATAACCAAGTCCAGGTTGGGTAGGTGCTGTCACAAAACCGCCATCAAGGTTTATGTCTTCAACCAATCCAAACATGTTAGCCCCGGTACAGGGAAAAAACTCAAAAAACTCACAATTAGGGATCGCCATAGTCACATGCAAATTCGCCACATTATTCAATGAATTTCCCCCGTGATGTATCTCACATTTCATATTAAAACCTTCTGCCAGGTGGCTAAGTCGCACTAAAGGTGTGATCCCGCCAGTCACTGCTACATCGCCCCTCAGAATGTCGGTTGCAAACTGGGTTATCCATTGTGTCATACCATAGTATCGACCTGGAGCATATTCGGTAGACATAATGGGTATATCAAGCTTCTGATGAAGCTTGATATAATTGTAAATATCCTCTTCCACCAGAGGGTCTTCGTACCAGTAGAAATTCAAATCCTCAATTGCTCTACCAACCCTCATAGCATCTTCATACTGATACGCCCACATCGAATCCAGCATCAGCTTCATCTCATCACCAACCGCTTCTTTAACAGCGCGTGATATCTCTATATCATAGTCAGGGTCACCGTGGGGGTGTATTTTATGAGCAGTCCACCCCATATCCTTAAATCGAATAGCCTCTTCAGCATACTCTTCTTTAGTCTCATGATAAGCGGTACTTGAGTAAACAGGAACTGAGTCCTTGCAAGTTCCAAGCAGCCTGTGAATGGGCTGACCGGCTATTTTTCCATTTATATCCCACAAACAGATATCGATCGCACCAATTACGTAAGTAGATACGGATCTGTTCATCTTCCAAAGATCCCACCATATGGATCCAATATCCTGCGGGTTACGACCCATAATAATCGGCTTAATGAACTGTATCAGCCCTGGAGCAAAATGATCTGCTCCTATGCGAGAAGAACCCAAAAAAGCATTTCCTGTTATCCCTTCATCAGTCTCAACAGTCACCACACCCAATTGATGGCCTTCTCCAAAGCGTGTGCCGACCCCTGTTTTCCAAGGTTCTGCAACCCAGTCAAACATATCTACCTTAACGTTAGTTATTTTCATTGAAACCTAACTCCTTTATCACCTTTTGCTGGATGAACTTTCACTCGCACGCAGCGGGGATCTTCTTCCAAAACCCTGTCCTGTCTTCAAAAGCTTTCGCCAACTGGAGTACTCCAAAATCATCACGATATCGCCCAACTATCTGCACCCCTACGGGTAACCCATCCACTGTAAAACCACAAGGAACGGAAATTGCGGGATGCCCGGTTGCGGTAATGTAATAACAAGATTTCATCCAGCTGATGAAATTATCCATTTTGACCCCGTTTATTTCTGTAATCCATTTCTGTGTAACATCGAAAGGCGGTCTCTGGCTAACAGGACATATAAGGAATTCATATTTCTCCATAAAACGATGCATGCGTTGGAATAGTTGAGTTCTTTTCGATTCGGCAAGACCTAACTGAGGTCCAGTGAGGTTAACTCCCTGTTCAATATCCCAAATCATTGTATCTTTAAGTTGGTCTCTATTATTTCTGAGATAGTCTCCTTGATTGATTTCTCTGCCCCAACCTCTCCAAGTCAAAAAAACTTCGTCAGCATCTCCGAAATCTGGCTCATCTTCATCTACAACACATCCAATATCTGAAAAAACATGTTTTTGAGATTCTAAAACCTTGGTAGTTCTTTCATCGACCGGAAGACCATTTAAATCCCGGCTCCACGCAATTTTCGTACCTGAAAAATCCCTTGCCAGTGAGTTCATGAACATTTCACCTGGGTCTGTGATAGATATTGGAACTCGCCTATCTGGACCGGAGATAGCTGCCAGCATTAATGCACAATCCTGGACTGTTCGTGCCATCGGACCCTGTACGGAAATTGGGCTCCAACTTATCTTCGATGGATACATGGGCACCCGTCCCGGGGAGGGCCGAAACCCCACTACATTACAAAAATTTGCTGGATTTCTTAGGGAACCGCCTGTGTCACTTCCATCGGCTATAGGCAACATGCGGGATGCCAAAGCCACCGCAGCCCCTCCACTACTTCCTCCACATGTCTTAGAGATATCATATGGATTAAGAGTAGCTCCAAAAACTTCGTTGAATGTCTGAGATCCCGCACCAAATTCAGGGGTATTAGTTTTCCCAATAGTGATAGCTCCGGCGGCCTGCATTCGTTCAACAATAAGTGAGCTGATGTCTGGAACATAATTTGCAAAAAGAGGTGAACCATACGTGGTTCTTATTCCCTCAGTCAAAACCAGATCTTTATGTGCTGTCGGCAGCCCATGAAGAATGCCCAATGCATCACCCCTTGCCATTGCCTTATCAGCTAAATCGGCACCTTTAAGCCCCAGCTCGGCATGAAGAGTGACAATTGCATTTACTTTCGGATTGACAAGGTCAATCATTTCCAGATGTGCCTCCATCAACTCTCTGGCAGAAATATTTTTCGATCTAAGTTCTGAAACCATATCTGTGGCCGTGAGATTAACTGTTCCCAAATCTGTCATTCTTTCTCCTTTAGGTAATAGATAAAAATTTTGTAGAGGGTACCTCCGTTATCATCCATCCTATTCTCTTTCTACACCCTGCCAATCAGGAATAAGTAAGCGAGCAGGATTTTCCAGAAGACCGATGCTAACTGCACCTCCCAAACTCGCTACCAAAGATATCGCTATAGCCCAGTTATAGGAACCAAAAATATCGAAAACAGGCCCTCCTATCCACCCACCAAAAGCCATGCCCACACCGGCTCCAAGCATCTGGAACCCATGAACATCCCCCATGGGTGCATAACCGTAATATTTACGATTTAGGATCGGGAATCCTCCAGTTTCTCCTCCATACCCAATCCCGAAACATACCGCAAAAACCAAGAATACTGTGGGAAAAGTAACAACACGGGCAGACCCTGCATGACATAAAATATTGCCATCACGGTTCTCACACCATACCGTTCACACAATATTGGTGTTGCAATCCTAGTAGCTATACTAACCACAGACAAAATTGTTAAAACTAAAGATGCGTTTAAGAGCGTCAATCCCTGCTGAGTAGCCATAGGAATGATCCAAACAATGATCACGGCATGACCGACACATCCAAGAAAATGAATTGAACTCATATTCCAGTAAGCCTTCGTGGATCTCATATAAGCCTTGAATTTCTTCAACAACTCTCCCGGAGGAGCCTGTGTGTTGACAGGGCTATCGCCAATGAGCGTGCCATAAGGGTCCTGTGAAATATCCTGAGGACGATTGCGGAATACCATTACCATCAGCAACATGATTACAGTGGAAGCGGTCCCAAGATATATAAAGGTCATCTTCCACCCTGCGTTTGTTAACAAATAAGCAACAAGGGGAGTTGCCAGGGCCGGTCCAATTCCAAATGAGGCAAATATAAGTCCCATTGCCACCCCCAAATGTCGCCGAAACCATATCATTGCCGCTGGTATAAGGGGCACAAGAAATATGGCCTGAGCCACGCCTAGGACAAGCCCGTAAGTGAACCAGAAATGCCATATATCAACTACAAAAGCCGTCATTATCATGCCGGCAAAAAAAATGCCAGTGCCCACAAGCGTTGCAACCCTAACCCCATATCTATCTCCAAAGCTGCCGGCCCATGGAGACACAAACGCCGATACTAAACTCGTAATTGCGTATGCAATGCCAATATTACCTTGGGTCCAACCAAACTCCTCATTGAGTGGATCAATTAAAGCTCCAAATGCCATCCTAATTCCACTTGCCACAATCTCCATAACGACAATAGCAATTACTATGATCCAAGCATAATGCCAGTAAAAAACCCTGTCAGGCGATGGCAAAACATCTTTGTTCTTATTGTCCAATTGTGTTCACTTCCAACATTACTGACACCTTCCTTATTTACGCGTTTAATGAAGCGGACATGTCCAAAGAGCGACCTTTTCCCATTTTAGAGTTTCTTGTTTCTGGCCATCATTTAAATAGTTCGCTCGTGACTCTAGTCTAGCTGAAGCAGATGAGGCAGCAAGATAAATTGCCAAAAGAAGGCTAAGCAATAGCACAACCAAAAACTGGGAAGGTATCGGGAATTTAATCGTTCTTATGATATGGCTTCCTCTCCAAAAATTAATGTAAATCCCACAACTCAAAGTAAGATTCATTATATTACTGAAACAGGAAGAATTTACGTCCTTTTGTTTTGAAGGCGATTTTTGATACCCTAGCAATGGTTCAAGAATAATTGGGTAAGCATCATGGAGAAATAATGAAAGAAAACACGCTCCGAAAAAAATTACGGGCTGGAGAGCCAACATTAAGCACTCACATACATAGTGTCTGGCCATCAGAGATAGAAGCCCTAGGGTACACTGGGCTCTACGATTATGTTGAATTCGTAGCGGAATATGGTCCATCGGATCTGCATGACCTTGACAATATGTGCAGAGCAGCTGAACTTCACGGTCTTGGCA
>Ga0310345_10005259_pt1 | contig 11547 bp, 10 predicted proteins | sample HC15DNA20500_MG_FD_204667 | JGI IMG/M metagenome (GOLD analysis project Ga0310345, IMG submission 204667) | Marine microbial communities from station ALOHA, North Pacific Subtropical Gyre - HC15-DNA-20-500_MG | ecosystem: Environmental > Aquatic > Marine > Oceanic | place: Pacific Ocean: North...
CTCCGGCACCGCGATCCGCCCCATCGCCGCGGCGCAGGCGATGGAGGATCCGGTGACCGCCGCGAAGCCCGAGGCGCCGAAGATCGCCGCCACCGCGATGCCGCCTGGCAGCCGCGACAGCCACAGCCGCGCCGCCTCGAACAGGCCCTTGGTCAGGCCGGCGTGGAAGCACAGGAACCCCATCAGCAGGAACATCGGCACCGAGCTCAGCTGCCAGGTGGCGGTGAAGGTCCACGGCACGATGCCGAGCGCCCCCCAGGCCGCCCGCGAGCCGACCATGGCCCAGATGCCGGCGAAGCTGACCCCGATCAGCGCCGGCCCGATGGGGATGCGCAGCGCGATCAGCGCCAGCAGGAGGACGATGCCGACGTAGCCGATCTCGACGTTGCTCACGGGCGGGGCTCCGTTCCGGTTCGCGCGCGCATCAGAAGAAGCGGGCCTCGGGGTCCTGCGCGCGGCCGCGCAGGAGGGCGAGCAGCGCCTTGGCCAGCAGCGCCGCGGTCATCAGCCCCGCGCCCAGCGGCAGCAGGTAGCGCGCGGGCCAGGTCAGCAGCTTGACGTCGAACTCGATCTCGAAGGCGCCCACTTGCAGCGCGCGGCCGGCCTCGATCCAGGACTGCCGGGTCAGAGCGGCGAAGACCGCCGCGCAGAACAGCAGGGAGACGATGTTCAGAATCCGCTGCGCGCGGGGCGGGAAGCGGGTGGTCAGCACCTCGACCGCGATGTGCCCGTTGCGCCGCTCGGCGAAGGCCAGCGGCAGGAAGGCGACCAGCACCATGTAGTAGTTCGAGACGATCGTGATCGTGCCCGGCAGCGGCGTCCGGAACACGTACTTCGAGACCACGTCGATCGAGATGTGGGCCATCATCAGCACCACCGCCGCCGCGCCCACGAAGGTCGCGGCCTGCACGACCCAGCCCAGCAGCCGCACCGTCCGAGACGAGGACGAGGGTGCGGGTGGGGGCGCGGGCGGGGCCGCCGGAGGCGCGACCGCCGGATCGCGGATTTCGGGGGGCGGGGTCATCGGCGACGCTCCATCGACGGATCGGGAGAGGGCGTCGGCGCGGCCGAAGGGAGGGACGCGCCGCCCCTCCCCGGTCCTGCGCGCCGATCCCGGGGGACCGGACCGCCTCCGTCAGTCCATGCCGTAGACGGCGCGATCGACCTTGGCGTAGATCTCGGCCTTCAGCACGTCGCGGAAGCCCTCGAGGTCGCTGGGATCCAGTTCGGCCACCTTCGCCTTCCACTTCTCGATCAGGCCGCGCACCGTCTTCATCTTCTCGGCCACGTTCTCGATGCCGTAGAGGTCGGTGAACTGGGTCTCGATGGTCTTCATGTCGTCGTCGAGGAAGGCCTGCGTCGCCTCGGTGAAGCCGGTCTCGTCGGCGGTGACGATCGTCACGCCCGCGTCGGTCAGCGTCTTCTCGGCCTTCACGCCCTGGCGGTAGTACTCGACCGCCGTCGCGGCGGTCATCAGGGCGCCCGCGTCGATCAGGGCCGAGCGCGCGTCGGCGTCGAGGCTCCGCCACGTGTCGAGGTTCACGTCGAGCGAGGCCGCCCCCGCGAAGACCCCGCCGGGCGCGTTCTTGACGATGTACTTGGTGACGTCGGTGAGCTGGAAGTTGATCGCGTCCGGCAGGCCGACCATCGTGCACTGGACGACGTTCTGGGCCAGCGCCTCGTACATCTCCGAGCCCGGGATCGCGACCTTGATCGCCCCGAAATGCTCGGCCCAGCGGCCGAAGACCGAGGCTCCGGAGCGGAGCGACAGGCCCTCGAGGTCGGTGGGCGAGGCGATCTCGCGGTTGCAGACCAGCGAGTATTCGGTGCTCGCGCCGCCGCCCAGGAACACCTGGTTCTGCGCCTTGTACTGCGCCAGGCAGTCGGGACAGTCGAGCAGAACGTATTCCGTCATCGCCGCGACCATCGCGAGCCCCGGCGCCTTCACGCCCTTCTGGACCAGCAGGGTCATGTCGGCGGCGAGGTTGGTCTCGGAATACTCGGCCGCGAAATAGGGGGTCAGCACGTAGCCCATGTCGGCGATGCCGTCGCGGATGCCCGGCGACATCTCCGCGAGGGTGAGCAGGCCCAGGCTCTGCACGTTCGCCCGCAGGTCGCTGTTGGCCTCGAGGAACTTCGCCACCTCGTGGTGGCCGTATGGCGGCACGGCGGACTCGGGAAAGCCGGAGGCGACCGTCAGCGTGCGCTCCGCAGCCGTCGCGCCGGCCGCGCCCCAGCCCGAGATCGCCAGCGCGAGCGTCGTGCGCGCTGCGCCCTTCCAGACACCGTTTCGCGTCATCGTCATGCCTCCCTGTGACAGCTTTCGGTCCATCCGCGGACTTGTTATTGGTCCATCCATAAAACGAATAGAGCGTCGCTGTAAAGCGGTTCGCTGGGCCAAGGTTCCGCACATTCGCGCGGAGTGCGAGGCGCGGCGACAACCGAGCGGCACTCCGATCAGCGGATCGTGCGAACGCGGCGCGAGCCGCTCGTCGCCGGCTTGCGCGCGAAACGACGCCGCTAGCTGCGGCAACCGCGCGCCATGCCCAGAGCGCAGATCTCTCAAGAGCCTTTCCTTGTTCAATCCGCGCCAATTCGCTGTTCGCTCTATGCCCCTTCCCCGTTCCGCCGCACTGAAAATTGAAGGCAATCCCTTGCGGGAGCGCCGATCTTGCCAATGGATTTCGCGGTCGTGCCCCGAGAGGTGGTGTAGCTGAGGCGGTCATCGGGTTCCTCGGGCGGATCGGGTTGCGACACCAACCTGGACCCGAGGATGACCCCTATGAATAAACCCGTGATGGACCTTCGCGCATTGGTTGAGAAGAGCACGGACGCCGCTCTGCTGCGCGAGATGGTCGACGCATGTCGACGACGCGAGGCGGCCGAGCGGTTGATGGAGCTGGAGGTCGGTGCGAAGGCCGGCGCCGACTACGAGGAGAAATCCCCCGACCGGCTGGCGCAGCGCAACGGCTACCGGGACCGGGACCGGGACCGGGAGTGGCAGACCCGCGCAGGATCGGTCGAGATGCGCATTCCACGGCCACGCGCCGGCTCGTATTTCCCCTCGTTCCTGGAACCCCGCCGGGCCGTCGAAACGGCGCCGACCGCGGGGATCCAGGAAGCCTCCGTCCAGGGCGTGTCGACCCACGCCATGGACGATCTGGCCCAGGCCTTGGGCGGGACCGGCGTGTCCGAGAGCCAGGTCAACCGGCCGCTAGTGGAGATCGACGAGTGGGGCGACGCCTTCCTGACCCCTCCGATCGAGAGGGGGTAGCCCTGCCTCTGGATCGACGCCGCCTACCTAAAGGTGCATCAGGGCGGACGCATCGTCTCCGTCGCGGTCACGTTCGCGGTCGGCGTCAGCATCGACGGGGCTGCGCGAGGCGCCGGGTATGGCCATCGGCCCCTCGGAGGCGGAGCCGTTCCGGACCGATTTCCCGCGCGACCTGGTCCACCGAGGCCTCCACGGCGTGAAGCTGGCGGTCGGGGCGACGCCCACGAGGAAATCAAGGCCGCCACGGCCCGCGTGCTGTCGACCGCTTGGCAACGCTGCCGCGTGGGGCTGTTGACGAACCTGGCCGTTCGGCTGGAAGAGAGCTCTGTGAGGCTATCACGGCCCCGAGGACCACCCGCTCAAACAACCGATCGAAGGCGGCGCGCAGCCCGTTGCGGGCCGTCAGCCGAGATCGAGAACGGGATCGATGCGGGCGAGGACGTGGTCATCCGAAATAAGATCCCTCAGCAAGCCACAGACGAAGAACTCAAACTACCTGCGCTCCCTCGAACCGAGCATCCGCATTCTCCCACCGAGCTCCGCTCCCCCCAACGGAATCAGGAAGAGAAGGCTTCTTCAACAGCCCCCGCGTCCACTTCGAGCACAACGCCCTCGCCCATGCCGGCAAGAGCAGCCGGCGTATGGTATGCGCATTCATCGCCACCGCCTTCGCCCAGCCCGATCGCGCCACGGCCAAGACGCCGCGGCGGCTCGCCGCCGAACGTATGCGCGCCAAGCTGCCGAAGCTCGCCGCTCCGATGGACGGCGCCGAGGAGGACGTGCTGGCCTGTATGACCGTCCCGGCCGAGCACCGCGCGAAGTTGCGCTCGATGAACCCGATCGAGCCGCTCAACGGCAACATCAAGCGGCACACCGACGCCGTTGGGATCTTCCCCAGCGAGGCCTTCGCGCTCGGACAGGCGTTCGACACCATCGACTGGGCGACGGGCGAGCTCGCTCGCGATCAGGATCGTCATGTCCTGGTGATCCACGGCTCCACCAATGGCTCTGGACCGCGAGGAATTTCCGCGGCCCGGAACGACCCTCGCCGGGATGTCGATCCTCGCGCCGTATTTCGCAAAGCTGGCTGATCTTCCGGTCGTAGACGGCTCGGGCGACACCTATCGATGGTTGATCCAGAAGCGGTATCCGGGGTTGGAGATCCGGCACGTCGACCATGCCGGAAACTCGTCGGGCGTCGTTGACGGCGCCGCGGCGGTGCTGATGACCTCGCAGGACTACGCCAAGGCGCACGGTCTGAAGCCCCGGGCGCGGATCGTGGCCGCGGCGAACATGGGCGAAGATCCCACGCTGATGCTCAACGGTCCGGTTCCCGCCGCCCCAATGGTGCTCGCGAAGGCGAGGATGAATCTCGACGACTTCGATCTGTTCGAGGTCAACGAAGCCTTCGCCGCGATCGCCGAGAAGTTCATCCGCGACCTCGACCTGGATCGCGGGAAGGTCAACGTGAACGGGGGCGCGATCGCTCTGGGCCATCCGATCGGCGCGACGGGAGCGATGCTCGTCGGGACCTTTCTGGACGAGCTGGAACGCCGCGACCTGCAGTTCGGTCTGGTGACCATGTGCACCGGCGGCGGCATGGCGCCGGCGATGATCATCGAACGGGTTTGACAAGGCGCTCCCGTGCGGGCGGCGGTCAGTCGGCCTTCCCGAGCCAGCGGGCCCCCAGCGCCGCGGCCTCGAGCGCATCCTCCGCCAGCGCCTCCAACGGCGCTTCGCGAAAGGTGCGGGCGAACATGGCGATGGACATCGTCCCCATCAGGCCGCCCCTCGGATCGAACATGGGCACGGCGACCACGCCGACCCCCGCCACCCATTGCGCCTCGCCGTGCGCCCAGCCTCGCGCTCGGTCATCGACGCAGCGCCGCTCGAACGCGGCGACGGCCTGCGCGCCGGAAAAGCCGGCCTCGGCCATCCGCAGCCGCCGCTCAGTCGGTTCTCCAATACCGCCCCAAGCAGCGAAGACCCGCCCCACCACGCCGCCGAAGAGCGGCAGTTCATGACCGACCGGCATCCTCAGGCGGATCGCCGCCGTACTCTCGACGATGCAGGTTGAAATCAGCCTTGACGGTCCGAAGCGGCGCATCACGCCCAGGTTGGCGTTCCAGCGGTCCGCGATCGCGATGAGCGCCGGGCGCGCCGGGCCCAGCCGCTCGGGGTCGCCCAGAGTCTGGGTCGCGAGTCGCGCGAAACGGGCCCCGATCTCCCAGGTCCGGCCGGTGGCGGTGGGCTGGACGAGGCCGATGCGCGCCAGCGTCGAGACCACGTCGTGGCAGGAGCTCGGCGTCATCCCCGTCTCGCGCGCGATGTCGGAGATCTGCCGCGGCAGGCGGGATTCTCCTAGCAGTCGCAGCACCGCGGCCGCCTTGCGCAGTGATGCGACGCCGCTATCGCGCCGCTCGCCTGCAGCGTCCGCCTGCTCCGCCGGCTCGATCGCATCCGTCACGCGCGCGTCCCCCTTCCGCATCCGGCTCGTCAGAAACCGCCGCCAATCCGCAGATCGCCCAGCAGGGCGCCGACCTTGAGCAACTCGCCCGCGATCAGCTCGCGCGCCGCGGCGTCGTGCTGACCATGGAATGTCGTCGCGCTGAGCACTGCATCGATCCGGCCGTCGAGCGCCCGCACCCCAACCGAGACCGAGGAGATCCCGGCAGAGAAGCGCCCGTCGTCCTCCGCCCAGCCGCGCGCGCGGACGCCGTCGACTTCCGCCAGCCAGGCGTCGAAGGTCGTCGGCGTCTCCCAGCGCAGGCGGGTGAAATGGCGGGCGAGCTCACGCGGCTTCAAGTCGCCGAAGGCCGCCATCACCCGCCCCATCGCCCCGGCCAGCAGCGGCAGCCGCGCGCCTGCGTCGACATGCATCTGCGACGGCGAGCCGTTCTCCCACCGGTCGACCACCACCATGTGGCGCGCCGCCCGCCGCCAGATCACCAGCGTCGCCGCGTGCCGGCGCGCCATCTCGTCCAGGATCGGGTCCACCGCCCGCAGCGCGCCGCCAGGCGTCAGGTAGCGCCGCCCGATCGCGGCCAGCCCGTAGTCGAGCGCATAGGTCTTGGTCGCCGGGTCGAAGGAGAGCACCCGCTCCTCTACCAGCGTCTTGAGGATCGAGAAGCAGGAGCTGGGCGGAAGGTCCAGCCGCCGCGCGATCTCGGTCATCCGCGCGCGCGGGCGCGTCTCGCAGAAATGCTCGACCACCAGCGCCGCGGTCACCACGGCCGGGATCGCACGTCCCTCTATCGCAAGCTCCGCCAGCGGGGTCGTGGCCCGGGCGATCCGCTCGCGGGGATCGGGTTCGATCGGAAGATCCAAGTGCGCCGGTCCATGTCGCGGGCGAAAGAGCGTCATCTGGACCCGGGCCCGGGCTCAAGTCAATCGCGGCGGGCGGCCGATGATTCTCAATATCGACATTTTGTCGCATATCGGGAAAATGGATCCGCGGCGGCGATCCCGCCGCGGCGCGCCGGCGCGCAACCGGGGAGGAGACGAGCATGAAGGTCCACGAGGCGATCGCCGAGGTCCTGTCGCGACGCGGGGCGCCGCTGTTCGGCCTGATCGGGGACGCGAACCTGTTCATGGTCGACGCCTATGTCCGCCGCTTCGACGGGCGCTATCTCGCGGCCGCGTCCGAGGCGGGGGCGACGCTGATGGCGCTGGGCTGGGCGCAGGTCTCGGGCGGGGTCGGCATGGCGACCGTCACCCATGGCCCGGCCCTGACCAACGCGCTGACGGCGCTGGCCGAGGGCGCGAAGGCCCGCGTGCCGATGGTGCTGCTGGCCGGCGACACGCCGGTCGCGGCGCGCGACCACCTGCAGGACATCGACCAGCGCGCCCTGGTGCTGGCGACCGGCGCGGGCTTCGTGCAATTGCGCGCGCCGGAGACGGTCGAGGCGGACCTGGCCGAGGCGTTCCGCGCCGCGCGGCGCGACTGGCGCCCCGTGGTGATGAACATGCCGGCGGAGTTCATGTGGCAGGAGGCCGGCCCCCAGGAGGCGGCGACGGAATATCTCGCCCCCGGCGCCTCCGTCGCGGCCGAGGGGGAGCAGCTCGACAACGCCGTCGGCATCCTCGCCGCCGCCCGGGCGCCGATCGTGCTGGCCGGCCGCGGCGCGAGCGCGCCCGAACACCGCGCGGCGCTGCGGGCGCTGGCCGCGCGGATCGGCGCGCCGCTCGCCACCACGCTGCGCGGACGCAACCTTTTCCGGGGGGAGGCCTTCGACCTCGGCGTCTTCGGCACGCTCTCGACCCCGCCCGCGGCCGAGGCGATCGCGCGGGCCGACTGCGTGATCGCCTTCGGCGCCAGCCTCAACCGCTTCACCACCGCGCAGGGCGCGCTGCTGCGCGGCAAGCGGCTGGTGCAGGTCGACGCCCATGCGCCCGAGATCGGGCGCCGCCGCGCGCCCGACGCGGCCCTGGTCGGCGATCCGGCCGAGGTGGCGCGGCTGCTGATCCGCTGGCTGGACGCGGCCGGGATCCCGGCGTCGGGCTTCCGGTCTGACGACCTCGCGGCCTCGCTCGCCGGATGGCGCCCCGGGCCGCCGGGCGGGCCGCCCCCGCGGGCGGGCGCCGTCGACCTGCGCACGGCGCTGCACGCGCTGGACGCCGCGCTGCCCGCGGACCGGGTCTTCGTCACCGACGCCGGCCGCTTCGTGGGCGAGGCCTGGCGCTGGTTCGACGTCGGCCATCCGCGCGACTTCGTCTACGCCTGCGGCTTCGGCGCCATCGGCCTGGGCCTGCCCGAGGCGATCGGGGCCGCGGCGGCCGCCGGGGGGCGGACCACGGTGCTCGCGACCGGCGACGGCGGCTTCATGCTGGGGGGCCTGGGCGAGTTCGCCACGGCCGTGCGCCACGGCGCCGACCTGGTGATCCTGCTGTGCAACGACGGTGGCTACGGCGCCGAGCACGTGCAGTTCCGCGACCGCGGCATGGACCCGGGCGCCGCGCTGTTCGACTGGCCCGACTTTGCGCCGGTCGCCGCGGCGCTGGGGGGCGAGGGCGTGACGGTGCGCGGGCCGCAGGACCTGCCGGCGGCGGCCGAGGCGATCCGCCGCCGCCGCGGCCCGCTGCTGATCGACCTGAAGATCGATCCCGACCGCGTGCCTCCCGTGCCGCGCTGACGGCCGCCCGGCGGTCCCGCCCCGTTCAGCCCGCGGCGCTGCGCCCGCGGGCGATGGCGTCGCCCGGGCCGCGCTCGACGACCTCGGCGAACTCGGTGGTCAGGTGCGACAGCTGGTGGGTGTCGAAATGCGCCTCCAGCCCCGCGCGGAAGCCCGCCATGTCCAGCGTGCGGTTGAGCGACTTCTTCACCAGCCGCAGCGCGAAGGGCGGGGTCGCGGCGATCCGCTCGGCCAGCGCCAGCGTCTCCGCCTCCAGCGCCGCGCGGGGCACGACGCGCGAGACCATTCCGCAGGCCAGCGCCTCGGCCGCGTCCATCCGCCGGCCGGTGTAGAGCAGGTCCTTGGCCTTGCGCAGGCCCATCACCGTAGGATGCACCAGCACTTCGACCGCCGCCGCGCCCAGCGTGTTGACCACCGGGTCGGCGAAGAAGGCGTCCTCCGAGGCGACGACCAGATCGCACATGTTGGCGGTCATGAAGGCCCCGGCGATGCAGGCGCCCTGCACCTGGGCGATGGTCGGCTTGGGCGCGTCCCAGATCTTCAGGCTGAGATCGTAGTAGAGCCGCGATTCGCGGACATAGCGCTGTTCGGCCGTGACGCCCGAGCGCTCGGCCTCGCCCTCCTTCAGGTCGTGGCCGGCGCTGAAGTGATCGCCGACGCCGCCCAGCACGATCACCCGCACGGCGGGGTCGGCGACGGCGGCGTCGAGCGCCGCCTCCAGCTCCTCCAGCATCCGCGTGCCCTGCGCATTCCGCCGCTCCGGGCGGTTCTGCAGGATGCGGGCGACCGGGCCGAGCCGCTCGGAAATGATCTGCGCATCATCGTCCATGACGTCTCCTCCTAGGTTGGACGCCCTGCGTATTCCTCCCTGAATTCGAAATCCATCCGAGATTCAGAATTTTTTGCTGGCCTCGACGGGGAAGCTTTCATAGAGTGAACGACAAGTAAGCAAGCGCACAAGATTCAAATCGCGCACTGATGGGAGGAAGCCGACGACGCCGCGGCCGGCCGCCAGGCCGGCGCAGCGGCGCTTGAAAGCTCCTGCGAAATCGTGATGCGGCCCGCTCCTGGCGCGCCGAGCCCCGGTCCGGCCGGCCGCCATCCGCGCGCCCGACGGCCGCCTGCAGGGAGACGACGATGATGGCTGGCATTCGTGCGAAATCGACCCTGGCGACCTGTCTCGCCCTGACGGCCGCGACGGCGTCGGCTGGCGAACTGGTCTATTCCGCCTTCATGCCCGCCACCCATCCCGACGTGGCCAAGGTGGTGGGCGGCTTCGCAGCCGAGCTGGCCGAACACAGCGGCGGCGCGCAGACCCTCTCGATCACCGCAGGCGGGGCGCTGGCCTCCGCCGCGTCCACGCTGGACGCGATCGTGAAGGGCTCCATCGACGCGGGCGCCATCGTCTACAACTACTCGCCCGCGCTCGCCCCCGCCGTCACCCTGGTCGGGGACATGCCCGGAACGATCCAGCAAGTCTCGGCGGCCGCCGCGACCGAGACCCTGCTGCTCGACTGCGCCGAGTGCCGCGAGGAGATGAAGCGCGTCGGCTTCCAGGTGGTGATGAATCACTCGACGGAGTCGTTCAGCCTGATCTGCCACGGTCGCGAGGTCGCCCGCCTCGACGATTTCCGCGGCCTGAAGGTGCGGGCCACCGGCGCGCTCGCCCGCCTGGTGCAGAGCCTGGGCGGCACGCCGGTCAACATCACCTTCGCCGAGGTCTACGAGGGCCTGCAGCGCGGCCAGATCGACTGCACCGTCTCCGGCGTCGCCAGCCTGAGGGGCATGCAGTTCTGGGACGTCGCCGACACGATCACGACCGGCCTGCCGCTGGGCACCGTGCACGGCTACGGCCTGCTGACGGTCAACGGCGACGTCTGGGCCGACCTTAGCGCCGAGGACAAGCGCCTGTGGCTGGATCTCGCGGCCGAATATCTGGCCAGGGGGGCCCGGCAGACGCTGTCGGATTCGCACGAGGCGCTGCGCATCGCGCTCTCCGACAAGGGCATGAAGGAGGTTGCGGCCAACCCCGCCCTGCGCGCCGCGCTCGACGCCGCCTTCAAGGCGCAGGTGCAGGCGGCCATGGCCTCGGCCGCCGAGCGCGGGGTCGAGGACCCGCAGGCGATCGCCGACGCCTGGTTCGCCAATGTCGAGAAATGGAGCGCGATCTACGAGGAGATCGGCGGCGACGGCGAATGGACCGACGCCCAGTGGGCGCAGTACGCCGCCCGCGCCAAGGCCGAGATCTACGACAAGGTCCCGCTCGACTGATCAGCCCCCTCCGTTCCCTGTCAGGAGCCGCCATCCATGGACTTCACGCCTTCGCCCGAGGACGACGCCTTCCGCGTCGAGATCCGGGCGACCCTCGACCGCCTGCTGCCCGCCGACATGAAGGCCCGCCGCCTCGCCGACTTCGACACCGCCGAGGCGGATGCGCGGGCCTGGATACGGATCCTGGACGCGGAGGGGCTGGCGGTTCCCGCCTGGCCGGTGAAGCATGGCGGCAAGGACTGGTCGCCGGTGCGGAAGTTCATCTTCAACCAGGAGCTGTTCGCCGCCCGTGCCCCCGCTGTCGACCGCATCGGGACCGAGATGGTGGCGCCGGTGCTGTGGACCTTCGGCTCCGACGCCCAGAAGCGGGAGCTGCTGCCCCGCATTCGGCGGGGCGAGGACTGGTGGGGGCAGGGGTTCTCGGAACCCGGCTCGGGCTCCGACCTCGCCAGCCTGCGCACGCGGGCGCGGCGGGAGGGGGACGAATACGTGATCGACGGCTCCAAGATCTGGACCACCGACGGGCAATACGCCGACTGGCTGATCGCGCTGGTGCGCACCGACCCGCAGGTGAAGCCGCAGCGCGGCATCTCGATGATCCTGATCGAGACCTCGCGCCCGGGCGTGACCCGCCGGCCGATCGAATCCATCGACGGCGGCTGGACCCTGAACCAGTTCTTCTTCGACGGCGTGCGCGTGCCCGCCGCGAACCTGGTGGGGGAGGAGGGGCGCGGCTGGGACTACGCCAAGTTCCTGCTGACGAACGAGCGCACCACCTCGGCCGAGGTCCCGCACACGATGCGCGACCTCGAACAGCTCAAGCGCATCGCCCGGACCGCGATGGTCCGGGGCCGGCCGCTGATCGAGGAT
>Ga0310345_10005260_pt1 | contig 11546 bp, 8 predicted proteins | sample HC15DNA20500_MG_FD_204667 | JGI IMG/M metagenome (GOLD analysis project Ga0310345, IMG submission 204667) | Marine microbial communities from station ALOHA, North Pacific Subtropical Gyre - HC15-DNA-20-500_MG | ecosystem: Environmental > Aquatic > Marine > Oceanic | place: Pacific Ocean: North...
ACTTTAAGCTGGCAGAAAGGTTTGGCATCAATACCTAACAGCTGTGGTTAGCAATGATTTTTGCCGTCTTTGTCAGTGCCTTTTTAACCTTCTTTGTTTTTCTCCAACTTAGCTACCATTGGGGAGCTTGGCGAGGTGTCACCGGCGATACAGTCATCGAACGTTGGTTGAGTAAACCACAAGAGACCGATATTCCGTTTCTGATAGCAACGGGAGTGGGTTTGGCCATTGTGCTGGTCAATACAGCGCTTAGGCTACGTTTTATCTGGTGGCCACTTTTCATCCGCTTGGCTAACCCTTAGCCGGTTACTATCATTTTGAACGGCTGTGGTTTCCTTTCTTCATCGCTTGGCTGACGAAGTGGCTTTGCCTTCGACACGATGGTATCAAAACCTATCGCCGACGGCTACCCTTCTTTCTTGGTATGGTACTCGGCGAATTTACCTATGGTAGTAGTTGGGGAATTGTCGGTTTGATTGCGGGTGAACGAACTTATACCTTTAAAAATTGGTGAAATGCGGATCTATCTGCCATGATTAGGCCGATTTGAACCAGTTTTGTATTGACAAATTAACCCAACAGATGCACAATTAGGTCTTGAAATCTCGATCATAAAGTTATTGTAGATGGAGAAGGTACTCTGCTACCAAGGTCTAGAGATACCTTTTCTCAAAGTTGCGTTTGCCTTCGCTTAACCGGGCAAGCTAAAAAGGAGTTGAGAAACTTGAAAAACATTGCTGGATCGCTCTTGCTGGTCTTATTCTCTTTACCCTGTCTGTTGGCACAAGCTGTATTGCCACCCAACCAACAGGCATTAATTACTAACGGTGGATTTGAAGGGCAAGAAGGCAATTCCCCCACGGGGTGGATCTTATCTTCCAAGACAGAAGGCAAATGGGAGTTCAGCGGTAAAACAGGCCGAAGTATCAGTGTTTCTGGGGAAGGTCAAACCTCCAGTTACTGGAAATCTGAAAATAATCCTTTCGCCCCCAATACAACATATCGTTTAAGCTTTTCAGTCCAAACCAATGGCGTTGGGACTGCCATTGCAGGATCGCACCTGGCGAATATAGATCTGATAGATCTACAAGCCGATACTAGCTGGCAGAGTCGCGATTTTATTTTTACAACCCCACAGCACGTGACCGATGCTTTCCTGAGATTTGGTCAGTGGCAGTTTGATGGCAAAGTTTATTTCGATAATATTTCCTTGGTTAAGGTCACTCCTGTTCATCGCCATCGTAATAATTTGGAGTTAGGCAAAGGCGAGTTGATCCACGATGGAGAATATGTTTTCTACTCCGACTTTACTGAGATCGACGGTAATGTTTCGCGTTGCTTACTCCAACACAGTGCCAGTTTCAATACCGATCGCTGGATCTTATCAGCTCAGGACGAAATTGTCTATGCTCATACGTTGCCAGACCAGAGCCAACAAAGTGGGGTTATCAGGTTACAAGTTCAGAAACGCGACAATGCTACTCTTTTGGTAGAATGCGATGCCGACGGGAATTTCAGCACCGGTGCTATAACGGTAAAAGAGATCGATAAAAACGGACAATATCAGGTTCAAATTCCGACTCAGTTATTACCCTCCAATTCTATCTTTATTCGGCTGAAGTCGACAGGAGATTGCCAGATTATCGACTACCAGTATCAGGCACAACTCGAAGATGATGCTCTTCAATTTATCGGTGATACAAATTATGTCGAGGTCCTATCAGAGACAGGTGCAGTTGACGTTTCCTTCAAAACGATCGGAGATCTGAATAGCGGTGATCATAACCAGGTTGTCATCGACATTGCTAACCTGATTAACTACAGCTTAGAATTAGAAGCTACCCTGCAAATTACCCCTTTGGTATCTACGGATACTTTCGCTTCCAATGATGCAGATCAAGGTACCTCCCTCCAGACGATTACCCCTGGTCGGCGTACCTTCACTGTCGGGGTGGCCGAGACTTGGGAGGTTCATTGGACCGATTATAGGCTCCAACAAGTGGGCAATTATGAGATGCAGATTGAAGTTGCTGACCGATTTTACGGAGAACCGGTCTTTCTGGCTCGGATTCCATTCCATGTACCGATATTATATCAAGCCAACTATGGAGAAATAGTCTCTCAAGATTCGACATTAGCAACGGTCTGGTGGGCAGATAGCACTCGAAAGATCAGCCGGCAACAGGTGCCACCGACCAATCAAACATCGCTGATTCGCCTGAGTACCGCCAAAAACGAACATGAGCCCTTCCAACTGGTCATTCGCCCAAAGTACCGCTTATCACAAGTAACGGTGGCTTGTAGCAACTTCGTTTCGGATCAAAACGACCTGATTGAAGCAAATCGGGTCCAGATTAACAAGGTCGATTACGTTTTGGTACGTCATCCATCAGATAGTGTTGGTGTTAGAGGCTACTGGCCAGACCCACTTCTACCGCATACAGCACCACTGGAACTCGATTCCAGACAAAATTATCCGTTTTGGCTGACTTTTTATACCCCTTCTGATTTGCCGGCAGGCATCTATCGTGGATCAGTTATTATCAGTGGCACCTTAGGGACAGATGCTATACTCTCTGAGGAGAAGATTCGCCAACCTGTAGAAATCCGTCAGCAATTGAGTGCCACCAAGCAACGTGAGGCCTCGATCGGCTACCACCTAAACTGTATTGATGCCTCTGGCGCTCAGTCTCGTAGTGCCGAAATCGAAGTGGAAGACATCCTACTACCAGAATCAATGGCTGAACAAGCTAAAGTCGTCGAAGTTCTGAAAGAAGGGAGCATCTGGCAAGAGACGATTGAGGTCGAACTGGAAGTCTGGGACTTTACCCTATCTGACGAAGCACATGTCCGATCTAGTTTTGGATTCGATCCAGAAAATGTTAGAAAGTATCATTTACTGACCGACGATCAAGAGTTAGATGAAGTGTTGGAAAAGTATTATCAAAACTTTGCTAACCATCGTATCTCTCCCCAGAACCCGATGCAGACCAATCCTATTTTCACCGACTTTGAAGGAAACTGGTGGATTGATGGAGAACAAGACTCAACTGTTAAAATCGAGGGGAATCACAGCCTCAAAGTAGTTGATGACGATGCAACCGCCAATGTAGCCGCAATCAATATAAACCTGATTTCCATAGACTCGACTAAATCTTATGAGCTCAGTTGGCATGTCAAAACAGAAAAACTACAGCAGCCGTATCAGGTTTCCATCGTCTGTCTGGATCAGAACAGCGATATCTTGCAAATTATAGATTTACCTTTCGTTGGTAGTGGTACATGGGAAAAAGAGTGGACTCAAATTGGGGCTTTCCCCACTGAAACCGAGTTTATTCGTATAGGCTTCTTTCCCGCTAGAGCATCCGAATCAGGAACTAAGACTGGCACTGCTTGGTTTGATGCCACTTTACTAAGTGCTTTACCGACGGGTGAAAATCTGATTCCAGACCCAAATTTTGAACGTTCAATCACCGACTGGAATATCACATTGGATACCCAACGCTTCGAGCCTGTCGCCAAGCGTTATTTGGATCAATTCCACTTCAATACCTTTCATCTGCCACTAGAAGGCATGGGACATCGGACCTTGCAAGGGCACCGAGTAGGAGAAATTGAGGGACATCAAGTGGGAACGCCCGAGTACGAAATTTTGTTCAGTGGCTACCTGACCCAGTTGCAAAACTATTTGGAAAGCGGTGGGTGGCTGGAGAAAGCTTATGCCCACTGGTTTGATGAACCTGTTGCCAGCGATTACCAATTTGTCAAAGCAGGCATGGATCGGATTCATCAGGTTGCGCCCAAAATCAGCCGATTGTTAACAGAACAGGTCGAACCTGAGCTAATCGATAGCGTTGATGTCTGGTGTCCGATTGTCCCTAACTTTAATCCTAGCCGAGCCCAAGAGCGAAAGGAAAATGGGGATCAAGTTTGGTGGCATATACGCAGCGAGCCAAAAGCACCCTATGTGGGACTGTTCATAGATCATAATGCCATTGATCTACGTATGTGGTTGTGGCAAACCTGGTACTACGGCGTCGATGGCATTCGGATATGGCAAACCAACTACTGGACCAGTCAAGACAAGTTTCCAGATCAGGAAGCAGGGCAAATGCTACAAAATCCGTATCTAGATCCGATTAGTTATTCATCTGGTAGTCTACTGACAGAAACACAGGTGTCTAATTGGGGTAACGGTGATGGCCGTCTTATCTACCCGCCCAAATCGATATTGGCTTCTTATTATGATACCGGTCAACTGGCAAAATCCACCAGTGGGCCAATCAACTCAATTCGGCTGGAGATACTGCGGGAAGGAATCGAAGATTACGAGTATTTTTGGACTCTTCGAGATCTCATTTCACAAGAAAAAGCGGCTAGCCCAGAAAGTACAGTTGCCCGTGAAGCAGAGGGATACTTAGTTGTTCCAGATACCGTTCTAACCAGTTTAGTTGGCTATACTAAAGACCCAACTCCACTCTATGCACATCGAGCTGTGTTGGCACAGATGATCCTTAGGCTGACAAATGGACCATAATAGATCTAGGATTAGAAGCCGGTCAATAGGTCTAACTGTGGCAAGGTTCTCGGCTTCTAGCTTTTTCACCAAGAGGAAGGGATGCACCCGACTCTAGTCGGTGTGTGCCGCTTATCGCTTGTACGTCTGCTCCTGTCGATCTACATTTTTTTCTTGGTCGGGTGGATCGGTGGAGGCAGAGCCAAGATCCGTCAAGGCCATCAGCACTATATATCGGCTAACTATGATCGTGCCAAGCAGGACTTTGAGGCCGCTTGGGATCAAGAACCTTCGCTTTCCAATTTCAACCTAGGTGCCACCTACTATCAACAACAACAATTCGATTCAGCGGAGGCCTATTTTCAAAAGGCACTGATGGATCGAGCAGACCTGGTTAAATCCGATGTTCATTACAATATAGGCAATGTGCAGTTTCAGGCCGGGAAGATAGATCAGGCGATTGAGTCCTATAAATCTTGCCTGCGATTGAATCCTGACGATCTGGACGCCAAGCATAATCTCGAAGTGGCTCTGAATCAGAAGCGCAAACAAGAGACTGATCAAGGCCAATCAAACGATTTATCTGATGAGAACTCTCGGCTGAAAGATAACAAAAACGCTGACGATTCTCAGCCTGAGAAAAACGATCAGGATGTCCAGCAACAACGATCCAAGCAAGCAGATTCACCATCTAATCCATTCTATTCACCACAGCAACAAGACGCCGATCAATCACGGCTATCAAAAAGATCTGACCTTGTTAACCCTGAGATATCGATGTCAAAAGAGGAGGCTATACGGCTCCTAGAAGTACTTCAGAAAGATGAACAGGTGGTTCAAAAACAGTTTTTGCGGCGTCAGTTCGCCAATCAGCACAAATCTGATAAAGACTGGTAGATCGTTGCTTTGGCTTTTTGGTTGGCGTTACTTCAGCCATTATATTCCCGCTTTTTATCCGCGTATAATTTATTATTTGTGCCTCGTATTGGTCAATCTTTTTGTTCTGTTACGGCCGACTTTAGTTCAGGCCCAAGCGGTTCAACTGGAAGCAACCGTCTCTCCACAAACAATCTCTCTCAACCAGTCGACAACGCTGAAAATAACGTTGTCCGGAGAAACTCAACTCGGCAAAATCCAGCCTCCCCAACTGACTTCGGGGAACTCAAGCCTTTGGCGGGATCTATCGGTTTCTTATTTGGGTTCTTCCAATCAATATCGGCTAGTAAACGGACAGGTTTCGGTGCCGATGACCTGGTCCTATGCCCTGAAACCGAAAAAGGCCGGTACTTTTACCATCCCGCCAATCTCTATTAACTATGACGGGCAAACGCTGAGGACTGAGAAATGGTTACTCAAAGTTGTCTCTGGATCGTCAGCCCAAGCTAAACCGGACACTTACGAGAATCCTTTTTATGGAGGAACGCAAAGAGTTGAAGCAACAATCGATAATCCATTACCCTTTGTCAATCAGCAAATTACTTATACCTTTCGCTACCTTTATACGGCTAGATTACCCAATTTTGATTCTCCCAAGTACATTCTACCACCACTGCCTCGTTTTTGGAAGAAACAGCTAAAATCGGGGCCGAGTCAAATCGAAACTATCGATGGGAAACGCTTTCGGGTTGAAGAAATCAAAGTTGCACTGTTTCCAATGACCGCTGGACGTTTAACCATTGAGCCAGCCAAATTTCGGTTTCCAGCCTCTTTCGATCTAACCGGTCAGCAATCTTCTCAAACTTTGATCACTGATTCTGTCTCACTGGAGATACGATCTTTACCAGAAACGGACCAACCAATAAACTTTAACGGCGTCGTTGGCCGGTACCAAATTTCGGCTACTATCGACAAAAGCGAGGTAACAGTTGACGATGCAGTGGTGTTGACAGTAGTAATTTCAGGCTTTGGGAATATCGAAACCTTGCCGGATCTACAATTACCAGTCACAGAAACTCTAACTTTATACGATCCTAAGATTCAAGATACAGTTGAGGTCCGTCAAGGGAAGATCTATGGACAACGAACATACGAGTATGTTGTGATTCCGACCAAACCGGGAACTACAACGATCCCATCGATATCATATCCATATTTTGATCCAGAGACTGTGCAGTATCGGGTTACCAGTACCTGGGCAACCGCCCTAACTGTTCACCCCAAAGTCAATTCTTCAGTTGATGTCTCTTCACCGACGGATGGGAGCACGCCAAGTCAAATTTCTAACCGTCAAGACTCTACTTCAAGCGGCAGTAAGTATCTAGTCTACAGAGTTCTAGTCTGGGTCTTTGTATTGTTGACTCTCGGAGGTAGTGGATATGTAGGAATAAGAAAAATTCGACAACGGCAAGTCGTTCGAAGGCAGAAACAAAGAACAGTTGAACCTTTTCAAAACGCAGTCCGGACGATCGAGAGTGCCAAATCCTTTGGTGATCTGGCCATGGGAATTTACGGATATGTTGGCGCGATCTATGCCAAACCAGCGTTAGGTTTAAACCCGGAGGCCGTTCAGAAACATTTAACTGGAATCTCAGTTTTACCTTCGTTGATCGACCGGTTAGTTGAGATTTTACGACTCTGTGACCAGGAGCAATTTGCACCAACCTCTAACCAGACAGCACAATGGCAAATCCAGCTTGAGGTGCAGCAAATTCTAGAAAAAATCAATCACGAATTGACGTAATATGTCAATAGTTTCGCATATGAATTGAACTTGCATTTCGTTTTTAATCCATATAAAATATGCTTTGTTCAAAGGGTTTCTTTTCCTGTTAAGTGAGAGACTAAGTTAAAGTTCTCTGAACGCTAACATTAGACCGAAAACGGAGATAAGCAAGTATTGCAAAATCGAGAATCTCTAAAGATACCGATCCAAAGCAACAATGAAATCCAAGCTGTTTTTGGAGAGGCAGATATCCATCTCAGAACAATAGAAGATAGTTTTAATGTACGTATTCAAATGAAAAGCGATGGATTACAGATCGTTGGTGACGATTCTGATGGTGTTCATTGTGCTGCACGAGCTTTCGAATCCTTACTTCACTTGATTAGAAAAGGGCAACGGATTAGTGCTGGAGACGTTCGTTATGCCACCCGGGTCGCAAAAGACCATACAAATGCGCAATCGAAGGAAATCATCGGCGAGTCGATTCCCGTATTTTCCAAGCATGGGGTAGTTCGTCCAAAAACGCTTGGCCAACGCCGATACGTTGAGGCAATCAATAAGTACGATTTGGTCTTTGGGATTGGCCCAGCCGGCACAGGAAAGACCTACTTAGCAATGGCGATGGCAGTTGCAGCCCTCAAACGCGGGGAACTAAGTCGAATTATCCTAACCCGCCCAGCAGTGGAGGCTGGCGAAAACCTCGGTTTTTTGCCAGGAGACTTGGCTGCCAAAATCGACCCCTACCTTCGACCACTTTACGATGCGCTACACGATATGATGCCGACAGAGACCCTCGACAATTATATCGAACGGAACGTGGTTGAAGTTGCCCCCATGGCCTTTATGCGAGGGCGAACCCTAAATGACTCTTTTGTCGTCTTAGATGAAGCCCAGAACGCAACGATTGAGCAGATGAAAATGTTCTTGACGCGGCTGGGCTTTGACTCCAAAGCTGTTGTCACCGGTGACATCACACAAACAGATTTACCACTCGGAAAATCTTCTGGTCTGGTCGATGCACAACGGGTTCTAGCCAGCGTGGATGGGATTTCTTTCGTTCGCTTTTCCAAGGATGACGTTGTTCGACATGAGCTGGTTCAACGAATTATTGAAGCTTACGAACAACCGTCCCAAAATGATACACTTGATTAATAATTATAATAGTGATGACAGGCGGGCGGTCTGTGTGCTAGCGGTTGTCGAGACTGCAGCGGAAGCAACTCTGGCCGAGCACCAGGCAGAGGCTTATGAGGTGAGCATTCTCTTGACAGGCGATAGTCAAATGCGATCTTTGAGCCGACAGTACCGTTTAATCGACCAAACAACCGATGTACTCGCTTTTCCCATGCTGTCTAAAGAGGAAGGTAATCTTCAATTTTCTTCCACTAAAGCAGTTCCACCTCTGATTCTAGGTGATATTGCGATCTCGATCCCAACAGCTCGGAACCAGGCATTGACACAATCGCATTCGCTAAAAATGGAATTGGTAATATTAACCGTACACGGCATTCTACATTTACTAGGATACGATCACTTGGAAGATCAGGTGGCCGAATTCATGTTTCAGAAACAAAATCAGATCGTCCAAAAAATTAGCGCACAATTTAACCTATTGTTTACCACTTCTGATCCAGTACTTGATCCTGGTTGGCAATAAGGAGTATTTGGTCCCGGTTTGGATGAGATCGACAGCTTAAGAATTCTCGGTATCCTCAGCACATTGTTTTTGGCTGCGGTGTTTTCTATGGCTGAGTTGCTCCTATATCGGCTCAGCAAAGGCGAGATTATAGATGTCGCAGAAGCCGGTGGCGGAGAATACGAGATTCTTCATTCTTTACTACGCGCCCCGCAAAGATACCACGCTACGATTGCGATTATTAAAAGCCTGTGTCTTCTAGGTGGATTCGTACTTTCTCTCCACTTCTTCTCCGCTCAGCCAGAAATCGTGGCTGTAGCTGTTGCTAGCCTGGTCCTGGCACTCTTTACCGAACTAATTCCAAAAAATTACATCCGTAGCACTAACGTCGAATCAGCAATTCGGATGCTGTACTTTCTGCGCCCGATCTACTGGCTTCTATTTCCAATTGTGATGCCGATGATTTTTTTATCCCGACTTGGCATCCGTATTCTTGGTGGCAGTTCCTCCGCTGCCAATGACAGCCTAGTCTCCTCCGAATCTCTAGAAACTTTCGTTTCCATAGGGGACAGACAAGAGATCTTGGACCAAGACGAACGGGAAATGATCTCACGCATCTTAGATCTACCTGATAAAGTCGCACGGGAAATAATGATTCCTCGAACCGATATGGTTCGGATTGATGCAACGACACTTGCCGATGAAGTTTTACAAATAGCCATTCAATCTCGTCATTCTCGAATTCCAGTCTACCAAGGTCGAGTTGATCATATTATCGGCATTTTGCATGTCAAGGAATTATTAGATTGTTGGGCAGAGAAGAAGCCGATCGAACTCGAGAAGCTGGTCGCCAGTCGGCCACCATTTTTCACACCAGAAAGCCGAAAAATATGGGATCTGTTTCAGGATCTACAAGCCAATAAACAACATTTAGCCATCGTGGTTGACGAATACGGCGGAACTGCTGGGATTGTAACGCTGGAAGACATCATCGAAGAAATTGTGGGAGAAATTCAAGATGAATATGATACTGACGACGAGGTTGAGTGTATTCAACTCTCCGAACAGACCTATTCGGTGGACGCCCGAATGCACATTGATGATTTCAACGATATCTTCCAGACAGAATTGAAAGTCGAAAGTGTGGACACCATCGGTGGCGTCATGATAGATCACTTTGGTAAAGTTCCAGAAAAAGATGACTTCTTTGTACATCTTGGATTAAAGATTTCAATTTTGGACGCTGACGACCGGCGGGTATATCGAGTACGTGTTGATAAACCATAGTAAGGACGCAGGCGAGATAAAAGCCCTTATGATATTTTCTCAACCACCTGATTGCAACTCGATGCTTGAATTCAAGTTTCCTTTTCTTCGCTTTCTTGACCTAACAAATATGGTCGCTGACTGATCGCGAAAACTCCTATCTTTTGATATCATTAAAGGACTTTGGTAGCCATCCTACCTAATCACACTCAGATCACCTTTTTCTACTACTGTTGCCTCATTACTCTTCTCGCAACAATAGATACGTGCTCAGGCAACGACTGAGCGGTAAAATCAACGCAGAATGTACAGACAAACAGCCGTCGATTCACCCGCGGGCTTCTGATCGTCTCTCCTAAATTGGCGACTCGTGACCGATGCGGGGCCTTCAGCCTACCCTAACTGAACTGCAAACGGCCCTGGACGTGCTTTGGGATCATTCTCAGAAAACTTCCCAGTGGTAGTAACAGGCAGATGTCCGGGGTCTGCTGTGCTTCATCGTGGTTTGCAGCAACACCCAATCCATATTCACCATTAAATCATAATTCAGACAGTAATGGATTCCTGTCTAAAGATTATAAAATGCGTTTTTTGTGAGGGTAGCATTAAATCTCAAAAAGTAACCCTTATTTATGATCTGGAAGAGGGTTGTTTTTTGATCAAAAATGTACCGGTAGGAGTTTAATGTCAGCAGTGGACTCAAGCAACGAGCAACTCTTTGAACCGGAAATGATTATAATCCCCGCTGGTTGGTTTCCGATGGGGGGCAACGAGCACGCCTCGAACGAGAGTCCAGTCCACCAGGTCTGGCTAAGTGCTTTTCAACTTGCGATTTATCCTGTCACCCGCGGTGAGTACTTGCGCTTTTTGGACGCGACCGGTCATTCGCCTCCCCCTTATTGGGAAGAACCAAAGTTTCAACTGCCAGATCAACCGGTAGTCGGTACCAGTTGGTACGATGCTATCGCTTACTGCAATTGGATGGCGTCGGAAAGCAGAAAAGGATATCGACTACCAAGCGAAGCCGAACGAGAAAAAGCTGCTCAAGGCGGCAAGGCAGATCAGGACTATCCTTTCGGTGACAGTTTACCAGTTGATTGTCGGGGTGGACGGGATACCGAACTCAAACTGGTCGGTAGCGAAGGTCCCAACGGCTACGGCTTGTTTAATATGTCAGAAGGGGTCCACGAATGGTGTGCCGACTGGTTCCAGGCTGATTATTACGTGGAATCACCGGTTAAGAATCCGAAGGGGCCAGAGTGTGGAGAGCGTCGGGCAGCGCGAGGCGGATCCTGGAGACATCGTGTGCGTTATGCCCGTTGTGCGGCCCGAAGTGCCCTGGCCCCGGACAGGACCTTCACCGATTTTGGTTTTCGGTGCGCCTTAAGCTAAAGACCAATCCATCGAACACGAGGTTCCAGTATTTCAACCAAGACCACGCCAGTTTATCGCTCAGCCCGTCAGAC
>Ga0310345_10005262_pt1 | contig 11543 bp, 8 predicted proteins | sample HC15DNA20500_MG_FD_204667 | JGI IMG/M metagenome (GOLD analysis project Ga0310345, IMG submission 204667) | Marine microbial communities from station ALOHA, North Pacific Subtropical Gyre - HC15-DNA-20-500_MG | ecosystem: Environmental > Aquatic > Marine > Oceanic | place: Pacific Ocean: North...
TGACCCAATCTTCCCACCAACAGCATCAGTCCAAGCTGTCTGAGATTGGTCATAGACAAAAATTTTGTCAGTGTCGGACTCAATGAATAACCAACCATCCTCTAGACCAGAAGTATTGCTTCCAGCCGATGGTTTAGTATCTCCACTCTCCCCTACATATTGTGCGCCCCAATATCTAACTGCCATATTTAATTATCCTCTAAACCGCATAAGTTCCTTTAATTCAGTAAAGGTAATGCTATCATCTGCTAACTTAGCTTCTAATTCATCTATCTTGGAAGTTTTAGCATCACGAATTTTCTTTTCTTCTTCCCAAGCTACTTCTCGTGCATCTTGGGCAGCTTCTTCTTCCTCAGTATAAGGAAATGTTTCACCATCTATATTTTTATATCTAGTCATAAATTATTATATCCTAAGAATAAGCTAATCCATAAACGGTTATTCGACCAGTTTCTATTTGACCGCTGGAAAACATGAATCGTACTCTGTCTAAATCAATGGTAGATAATGTCTGGGCTTGAAATATTCCACCATCTGCTTCACCTAAATAGGTTTCAGCACTAAATGTTCCATGTACCTGAGTACGACAAGCTTCAGAGGTTCTATTATAGTGTAACCATATCGCAGCACTCATTCCTTCCCCAGTAGCAGAACCTGTACCCCTTCTATGCAATATTATGTTTGCAGCTTCACTACCACTACTGTACGCAGTATGTATTGGTGTAGCAGAACTTGCCCTAATTGCGAAATGATGCCAAGCATAACTATCACTTGCTTCAATAATTCCAGCGGAGGTTCCCAAGTGAAGTTGAGCATATGGCCCATCTGCTGTCGGAATCATACTTGAAAGAACTATTAAATGGGTATCATGACTAGTAAGCCCTGTTACGGTAACACTACCAGTACCACTCGTTATAAGAGTTGAAGTTTTAAGCACTAATGAGCCACCACCAGCAGCAGCCCAAGATAATACTCCTGACGAGTTTGTAGATAACATTTCTCCATTTGAACCATCAGCAGGGGGCCAAGTATAGTTCACGCTAGACGTTGTAGTAGCATGTGCAGCTAACGTGAAATTATGGCTACTATCACCGTCATTAAATTTAGCAGTTCCACTACTACCAGTAATAAGAGCCATTACGATACCTCAGTCAAATTGAACTTAAATTTCTTTCCTGTTTTATTATTCACAATAAACAGGTCTTCTTCACCTTCTTGAATCGTCCAATCTCCCTTTGTTCCGTCTATCGAGTTACCTTCATCTCTTAATGTGTTGTTCAAGTGAAAGTCCTGAGTATAGACATTTCGCCATTGATAGCTAGTTGACCCTAAATCATATGTATTTTGAGCCGATGGCAAAACATGTCCACCAATGGAACCACCTGTCATAAGGTCATTAACAACTGTTAAAGTGCTTCCAGCCCCACCATCTGTAAGGGTGATTCCAGAACCACCAGTTAATACTCTTTCAACTGTTAATGTCGCATTAGTTGCTAATGTCACATACTGAGCATCATGAGGAGCGGTAGCTGAAGCGGAACTAATTACTTCACCTCTGAAGTGAGTAAGTATCATTTCAGTAGATTGATTGGTTACTACCGCAAATGGTTTTGATACCTGTCCAGCCGTAGAAGGTTCCGTTGCAGTAAGCGCACCAGAAGAAGAGGCAGAAAGGAACAAAACAGTTCCAGCAGCCACATTTGGTACAGCAGCAGCGGTATCTACTATCCCACCCCATGCTCCTGTGAATGTGTTTGAATCGGCAACCGTTACCACTATTCCAATAGCTTCCGCATTTGCAGCAGTTGAAGCTACGGCTTTCTGATATTGTCCGTTAGTTCCCGATGACCTAATTACATCCCCAACGGCGAATCCATGAGAATTTTGAGTAACGGTAGACTGTAATTTTTCCGTTGTTATTGCATCTGCGCCAATTGTTTTTCCTCTTAGATTTAGGAAAAGCATTGAATCATTGGCATTTGTAACAATCGCTACTGGTTTTGAAATCTGTCCATCAGTGGTTGGTTCAGTAGTGGTCAATGCACCAGCCGTAGAAGGAGATAAGAACAGAACACTTCCAGCCGTATTGTTTGGAACAGCAGCAGCCGTAGTTATATGACCATTTGTCACCATTATAAAATTATTGCTATCGGTAACAGTCTTAACTATACCGACAACTTCTGCATTTGCAGCAGTAGTAGCGAGTGCTTTTGCATAAGTATCATCAGCACCAGATGACCTAAGAATATCTCCAACGGCAAATCCATGTGAACTCTGTGCAACCTCTACAAGAACTTGGTCAGCAGAACCACCAGCATCAGCCCATTCGGGAGCAGTTGCTCCACTATTCATTTTTAGTGCTTGACCAGCAGTTCCTTTAGCCAATTTAGTTAAAGTGGTTCCAGTAGCATAATAAACAATATCACCAGCGGTATAGCTGGCTAGTCCAGTTCCACCATAAGCAGTAGTTACAGCCGTACCTTGCCAAACACCTGTTCCGATTGTTCCAACAGTTACTAGATTTGCAGCAGCAGTAATTGCAGCTTGAGTTCCACCAGTTACAGTAGCAGCCGTTCCAGAAGCATCTCCAGTTAAAGCCCCAGTAACATTCCCCTCAATATTGGCTACTAGAGTGCCTGTAGTAATTGTGAGATTACCAGTAGATGCTCCTGTAGCCGTTGTGGTTCCTGCTATAAATTTATCTGCACTCTCATCCCATACAAATATGGCATTATCACCAGTAGAGCCACGTTCAATCACTATTCCTGAGTCATTAGCATTAGAACCAGCACCATTGTTTAGTTCAATTAGATTGTCTTCTACTACCATATTGGTTGTTGAAACTGTGGTAGTAGTTCCATTAACCGTCAAATTTCCAGCAATGACTACATCATTGGGTAGACCAATGGTTACCGTCCCAGAACTTTCGACAACAGTAGTCTCATTTGCCGTTGCAGCAAATGTTACTGTCCCGCCTAATGCAACAGCAGAAGTATTAGAACCATCGGAGACAGTAATGGATGAATTAGCTAATTTACCATTAGCTATACTTCCAGCCAACATAGCATTAGTGACACCTAATGCCTTAACATTCAGGGTATTGGACGCTAATTGAAGTGAACTATCATCCACAACGTTAGCATTAAGCATTGTTCCCGTAATTCCAGCAGCCTTTACATTAAGCGTATTTGAAGCTAATTGAATGGAACTATCGTCAACCGTATTGGCATTTAACATTGTGCCTTCTACAGCATTTGCAGCAATAGTTATAGCACCAGTATCAGCCATCGTAGCATCGCCACTTATTACATTATCAATCCATTTTGCGGTAGCGGTATCGTAAATTAAGAGGCTGGCATCAGCAGGAGATGTAATATTAGTATCGGTCATACTATCTATAGTATTTATGATAGCCCCATCTAATCGCACAATCTCAAAAGATGTTAATTCTTGGTCACCACCTATGAGATTAGTGGCTGCATCTCGTTGATGAGTCACATACGCAGCAACCCAAGCACTTGCAGAAAGATACGCTATGCTGGAAGCCGAAACTGTTACATATGTAGAAGCAACAGTTCCTTGCGTGGTATATTCTTCAGCTAATTCAACGCCATTTCCGTCCTTGATGCGTAATCGAACTTCATAATTTGCATCGCCCGATGTACCAGCTAGAGTTGCCTTTGCTTTAACTAGATAGTAACCAGTAGTAGGGATGGTGAATCTATGATTATTCGTTGAATTGTCATGATAAGTGTTGGTATCGATAACTTCCGCATTATAACCAATAGCTGTTTCAGTATTATGAGCAATCGCTGTAGTGGCAGTTGAAAGCCTAGCTTTTGACATACTAGCAGAAGAAAGATTCGATGGAGAATCTAATCGAGAAACAGTTATAGCGGTATCTTCTTTAGTTCCCCCCTCTAAACTAACTGTTGCACCACTAGTTTGATATGCAGAAACCGTTAAATAATCAGCCGTATTGCTGATATACACAACAGTACTCGCAGTACTATACGGAGTTGTAAACCCAACGTTAGAAATTCGGTCTACTAAAATATCACTAGTACTTCCACCAGAAGTATGTCTAACTTTTAGTTCCCGGTATCCCGATGAATTAGTTCCCCAACGTTGAGTAATAGTAACTAAATAATATCCAAGAGATGGGAATGTAAATCTATCTGGATTAGTAGATGCATCATGCCATGTTCCTGCATCATAAATCTCAGTCCACGAACCGTTTGAATCTCCTAATACAGTTGCGGTAGCTGTAGCTATATTCAGGTCAGCATTAAGATATGCTTTAGTACCGTAGAAATTACCAGTTGCAGTTAAACCAGTTAATTGAGACTCTGCGCCAGCATCATTGAGATAGTAAAGATTATTGTCAGTTTTTGGATAAAGATGACCATAACCAGCAACTGCGCTTGGAGCAGATTGTTCTTTAAGAGCCAGAGTATTACTACGAACTTCTACATTAGATGCTCCACCAAAGGAACTAGAGTTATTATATTGAACTTGATAGTTTGAGCCACCGGGAGTTCCACCACCGCCAGATGGAGCAACCCAACTAAGTACACCACTTCCATTTGTTTGCAAAACATGGGTATTTGAGCCATCGGCTGAAGGGAGAGTCCAAAGAACGCTACTTGATACAGTGCCGGGAGCCTGAAAACCTACATACTGACCACCAGTGGTATCTTGTAATCGAATATCACCTTGAGCCGTAATATCTACTTGAGTAGCAACTACTGTAGAAGCACTATTTGCTCCAATAGTTGTTCCGTCTATGGCTCCAGAATCAACATTTATATTAGTTAACGCTTGGCTATTGAGATTCTGAGCAGCAGACCAAGTTAATGCTCCTGAGATAGTAACCCCTGTCATATCACCAGAATCAACATTTATATTGGTCATCGCTTGGCTACCAAAGTTGATAGCACCAGTAGCGGTGAAAGCACCTATTTGTGCTACAGATAGATTTGCTACCTGTAAATTAGCATAGCTAGAAATATTTACGTTACCAGCGGTAGTTCCAGTTTCGGATGTATTTATAACAGCAAATTCGTCAGCCGATTCGTCCCAAATCAGGGCAACATTTGCCGAACTTCCTCTCTCTACTACAAAACCTGAGTCATGAGTAGGAGTACCAGTTTCATCAGAATTTAGTAAATAAAGAGCATCCCCGATTGTTAAGGTATTTGATGAAACTGTGGTAGTTGTCCCGGTAACAGTTAGATTTCCAGCAATATTTACTGTGGTTCCACCAGCACCAATAGTTAAAGTATTAGACCCAACCGTAGCAAAAATAGTCTTATCACCAGAGGTTAAGTCTAAAGCAGTTAATGTACCTAAAGATGTAATATTGGTTTGAGCAGCAGTTTGCAACGTTCCAGCTAATTGAGTAGCCGTTAAACGTCCTGTAGATGGGTTATAGTGAAAATCTCCATCCATTTCTAAAGCATGTGCGCCTGTTGCTGTTCCTGCATCAGCTACAAATGTAATTAAGTTATTCTCATTTGTACTCTCATTATCAGAAACTGTAATAGTGCTTCCACCATCACCTGTAATAGTAATGGTTTTAGTTGCACCTGTACCTGAAGCAGTTACGGCTGAACCGACAAAGTTAAGTGTTGTGGCTGCTGTAGATAATGCTGAACCTTCGTCTTGTACAGTTATATCAGAACCACCAGCAGCAGAGGCAAACGTAATAGTATCGCTTCCAGCATTAGTAGTTATGGTCATATTTGACCCTGCAACTAAAGTTACAGAATCAGACTCAGAATCTGCTACAACGTTAGATTGCCCCGAAACTACAAAAGTTCCCCACGCATCTTGGTTTGCTTCACCACCAGCCGAACCAGCCGTTATATCATATTCTGTTCCAGCATCATTTTTGAAGTAGAGTTTGTTATCATTTTTAGCATATAATGCCCCGAATCCAGATGATGGAGTACCGGGAGCAGAAACTTCGGCAACAGTAATATGACTGCTAAAAGTTTTATTAGCTAATGTTTCTGTACCAGTGTTGCTGGCAACTATATTCCAACTATCTCCATCCCACGTATATACATCGTCTGTATCCGTTTCGTGGAAATTGGTGAAATCAAGCAAATTGGTAGTGGTAAGATTACCTCTATCATCAGCCGTACCAGTTATTCTATTTCCAGAATAATATTTAAGAGCCATTTACAGAACTCCAGTTCATAGGAACCTCAAAAGAATGACCACACCAGAGGTCTAATATCATCACACTTCTGGCAAAATTATAGGTTGGGTCTTTAGCTCCATCCTCACTTCCACAAACTCCACAAACAGCTTTCGGAGAAGTAATTTCTACTTCTTGTATTGCCCCGGCTTTCTGAATTTTAACGGCTATAGCATTATTATTTGTGTCTACATTCTTTAGATACATTCGGGCTAGTTCAGCAGATGGGTCTGCTGGAGTTGCTTTTGTATCAAACTCCAAAAATGCTCCGTTTGCTGTAGCATTAGTCAGAGTTACGCCACTAGTTCCTTTCCCTGAAATCTTTAGACTAACATTGCTATCTCCACCTGATGCAACTACTGAAGGAGCATTTCCAGTAGCAGCGTTTGCTACTGTAATTTCGTTAACTGCTGACCCTGTAGCAGTAACTGCGATTAGTTCATTTCCATTTGTGTCATTAAGAGAAGTGATTAGATTTGGAGTAGTAATCGCACAACCTGTTGCGATTGCATCTATATAACCAACACCATTTATGTAAATATCTTTCCATTGATAGCCGTTAGACCCTATATCACGAGTACCATCAGCTTCGGGACAGAGCATACTATCAATGTACCCAGTGATAGTTATATAATCTGATGTTGCATTTCCAAGGTCTACTGCACCATTGAATGTTGCTGTTCCAGATGCTGATATGGTAGTTGCAGCTACTGCACCAGTATGGGTTCCCTCTGTATCAGCAACTATCGTTCCAGCAGTTCCTGAAAATACTTCAGAGCTATTTGTAGCGTCTGGAATAAATGTCATTTTTCCAGCAGAATCATCAAACCCAAAGAAACCTACTTTAGCAGCGGAACCATTATGCCATCTAAACTCAATTCCACGGTCTTTATTATCGTCAGAACCGGGAGCCGTATCTCCACCTATTGTAAATATCGGGTCATCAACGGTTACAACTGTAGAATTGATAGTGGTTGTAGTTCCTGATACCGTAAGATTTCCTGCGATAGTTACATTGTTGGGTAATCCAATCGTTACAGTTCCACCTGATTGAGCCACTGTAGTTTCATTTGCAGTAGCCGTAAATGTTAAAGTCCCACCAGTTGCTATATTTGAGGCTGTACTACCATCTGTAACAACAAAGGCAGTTCCAGTAAGAGCCGATGTAGGAACAGCAGCAAATGTATTACTTCCCCCATTTATAGTTTTATTTGTTAGGGTTTGTGTATGAGCTTCAAATACAAGAGTGTCATTTCCAGTAAGCACTGGAAGTGTGACTGTTCTATCGGCAGCAAGGTTTCCTACAGCAAAAACATATTGATGGTCAGTAGCTGAATCATTTATTTGTGGGGTAGTTAGAACAGGGCTAGTCAATATTTTATTAGTTAACGTTTCGGAACCAGCTATTGCCGATAATGTACCAGTTGTTGGGAGAGTTACGTTAGTAGTTCCTGTTTGAGTTAATGTTACAGCGTAAGCACCAGCCGTATTCAAATCTCCCGCAGTTGTAATATTTCCACCAAAAGATACAGTTCGTGTGCTATTGTTAACATCTAAATTCAGAGTGCGATTTGCACCCATAGAAGCATCGTTTGATTGCACGATTAAATCGTAAGCTACGTTCTCATCTCTGAGACTCATGCTAGTTAGACTATCAGCCGTTCCCCCATTAATATCAGGAGCAGTAATGGTTTTGCTAGAAAGAGTTTGGGCAACACTATTACCAGACATGACATTCCAGCTATCCCCATCCCATTGCCACATGTCATCGGTGTCTTTCTCAAAAAAGCGTGTTCCAGCAACGAGATAAGTAGTGGTTAAACCAGTTCTCTCGTTATTAGTTCCATAAGCTAAATTCCCTGCACGATAAATTACAGCCATTAGACTAGTCTCCTAAGATTAGGAATATCCATCTCATATTTATGTCCACAATAAAGTTCAACAGTCATAGTTCCTTGTTGGAAATTATAGATGGGGTCTTTTGCCCCATCTGTACTACCACACTCGCACGTTGCACCGGGAGAAGTTAACTCTACTTCCACAATATTAGAAGCTTTCTGAAGTTTTACAGCCAAAGCGTTATTTGCTGAGTTGACTTCCTTTAAATACAATCTACCAACTTCAGTTGATGGGTTAGAGGGAGCAGAAATTTTAGCAAAATCTACAAATGTTTGGTTTATCCATCTGCTACTACTAGTGTCATATTGAAGAAAGTTGTTATCAGCAATAGATGAAATATTTACATCATTCATTTCTGATAATTCATTTTCAGCAGCTACAGATGTATCAACATAAGCTTTAATAGACTGTTGGGTTGCTACATGACTCGCACTATTCGATGACATGTTATCTTCATCTTTAATAAATGTTCCCGAAACAGTCCCATTAAGAACAGGGCTAGTTAAAGTTTTGTTCGTCAGGGTTTCAGTAACATTACTGAGAAGAGTCCCATTAACATAAAAAGACTTTCCACTGGCTAGATTCAAATGTTCGCTTGAAGTCCAAGCGGAAGTTGAATTTATCCAATTGAAAGTCTTATTCCCTTGACTACTAACAAGGGTGACTCCCCCACCATCTACAGCAGCGTTGTTTCCAACGGAGCCACTAGGGGAATGTGCCAACTCGATATTTTTATCATCGATTTGTACAGTTGTGGACTGAACGTTAGAGGTTCCACCATTAATGGCTAGGTTTCCATTAACAGTCAAATCTCCAGCAAGAGTTAACCCACCACTGGTATCAAAATCAGTTCCAGCATTACCAATGTTGGTTATAATCCTGTTTTCGGCAGATAAATCTAATAAGCGTGATAAACGTAAAAAGTCTGCTGGCACAAAACATGTCCTTAAATATCTTACACTTTACTACTCCTAACTGGCCTATTCTATCTAAATATTGAATCTAATTATATGCTGAATCCCCTTGAATATCAATCTTTATTTATAATGTCCTATTCGTATATAACTAGTACTACGAACCTGAACAATACTCTGGGATGTTCCATCGTTACTACCTACCCCATGAATCAATCGAAATTGCAATTGATTAGTTCCTTGACTTATTTGTGACAACCATTTCCCTGTTCCAGCCCTAATTTGTGTGGTCAAGGATGTAGCTGTATTTGTAAATACATCAGTTAAATCTACCCATGTAGTTCCAGCATTTCCAGAAATTTGTACCTTACTCTGAGAAGAGGCTCCACCTCCACCATTAGCATTAAATCTAGATTGCCACTCAAATTCAGCAAATAAACTAACTACATTCACTAATATTGGTACTGAAATAGTCGCACTAGCAGTCCACCCAACAGTATTAGCTGATATATTTGCCGTTGTTGTATGAGATGATGTATATGCAGGGTCAGTACCATTATCCGCTATAGCAGCCGTTCCTAGTGTTATTCCAGCAGGATATACAATTACTTCATTTAATGCCTGACCAGTAATTTCGGATGGAAATGGTGTGCTTAACCCGTGAAATTTTAAAGACATTTTTTAGCCCTCTTCCATGAATCCTTTATCATTATAAATCAAATATTCAATCATTTCACTATTGTTCTCTAGTTCCTTTTTTAATTGAACTTCTCTAGCTTCATCTAAATTGCTAAAAACTCCTACCTCTGAATCCGCTTCAAAGGGTTGAGAGTATTTATCGATTTCAATTAGTTTAAATTGACCTTCTGGAGCCTTTAATCGTTCTTCTAAATCTATCCAATTCTGGATAAATTCCTCATCGTCTTCCATTTGTTCTTTACGTAAATTTGTCATCTTGCATCTCCAAGCAAATCTTAAACTCATGATACTCACCTATTATATTTAAGATTCGGGTACGTCTAAGCATCCAGCAAATTTTCTAATTACCTCAATACAATCTGCTGGATAAATATTTTTCGCTCCTTCTACGCCATCATGATAAGCGTATAATTCGGACATTTGAGTAACATATTGAAATGCTGTTCGTCTATCATTAGAGGAAAGGATAGGACGGTCTTTACCTTTCTTGTGTAGTAAATCATGCGCCCAATCAGCTATTTTCGTTTGATTAGCAGTACCTAATTGTAGTTCAACCGTAATGGTTTTTCCGTCTTCCGTATCCATTTCTATGTCCATATGATACCGACGATAATATCCATCTAAGGGTTTTTCCATACGATTTGATTCTTCAACTATTCTAAATCCTAGTTCCTCTGCTTTTTCTTGTAATAATTTAACACCGTCCATCACTTCATTTACATTATGAAAGCTTACACGCCCCCCAACAATATCTGTAAAATCTTTATAGGTCATCCCCCTATCTTTATATTTTTTACGCTGTTCTTTTTCTTGAATACTTTCTAATTTTTTAATGCGGGTGATTTGTTCAGGATTAAGCATGTCAGGAAATAAATCTAGAAGCATAGATTCCGTTTTTTCAGCAATTTCTCCAAAACCACCTGTTTCCACATAGTCTTGAATTTCTTGAAGTCTAGGTTGTTTTTTCTCTTCTCGTATATCTTCTTCTTCAGGACGTATCCAACGATGAGTTTCAGGTTTCCACTTTAGTCCCGGTCTGGGTGGATTTCCCGGTGGCATACCTCCCGGTCTACTAGCAAGTTGAACTTTTTCTAACCAAGAATTGAATTCAAATAAAGAATCCATATCGGAATTAGAAGAAGCTTGTTTAAGTACCCAATTGGATAGTAATGATAAAGTCATTACTTCCTTCCCAATAACATCTTCCATGCTTTAGGAGTATCTTTATATCCACGTTTTGATTCGGGGTCAGGACGTTTTAGAGAAAATCCCTTCGCTCGTAAGTCAGGCATTTTATTCATTACGTCATCAATACGCTTTTGAATCAATTCTTTTACTTTCGCATTAAACTCTTCGCCGTAATTAGGATTTCCTTCTGGGTCACCAAGTTGATTTTTAGCTTCTTCTATGAAAGCTTGTTTATCTTCTGTTTCTATCGGGAGATACATTTTTCCAGACATGGGGCCAGCCCATTGTCTACCTTGAGGATGAAAAGCACCCTTACCACTAACTTCTATTAAGGAAGTGAAATAAGAAGAAGACCACCTATCTAAATCATATTTATTAGTGTTGGGTCTAATAATAATATTACCTGTAGCTGGTTCAGTTAACCCTTTCTTTTGTTTTTTGGCATTATCTTCAATTATCTGTAAATAGTCTTCTTGTTTCTCCGAAAGATTACTACCAGCTTTAACTTGGTTAGACATAGATTCAATAGCTTGAACATGCTTTTCGGGCATAAACTTCTTGAGTTTATCCAGTTTCTTAAAGACAGGAGGAAGTGGTTGTGCTTCGATAGCTCCCGATTCAATATCCTCTTGTTGCTT
>Ga0310345_10005265_pt1 | contig 11537 bp, 11 predicted proteins | sample HC15DNA20500_MG_FD_204667 | JGI IMG/M metagenome (GOLD analysis project Ga0310345, IMG submission 204667) | Marine microbial communities from station ALOHA, North Pacific Subtropical Gyre - HC15-DNA-20-500_MG | ecosystem: Environmental > Aquatic > Marine > Oceanic | place: Pacific Ocean: North...
CAGTCGCCGGCGCGTTTTTGGTGAGTATCAGGCCACCGAGCCCTCAAGATTCCTTTATGAATTGCCAATGAATCTCGTTCAACAAGTCGAGCCCGCGTCTCCGCCAATACAGGCGTCGACGACTGGGTCTAGAAGGCCTTACACGCGATATAGTCGTCACCGCCAAGCCAGCGACCGGCCGGACGAGACGTATGTCTCATTCGATGACGCAGAGGAAGACCAATCCTCCACACATATCCGTCAAGGAATGCGAGTCCGTCATCCAACATTTGGCATCGGGACTATCGAATCCATCGAACCCTTACAGGGTGACGTTAAACTCATAGTGCGGTTTGCGACAGTTGGCCCCAAGAAACTACTCGGCCGATATGCTAAGTTGGAGCCAGCTTGATGGTCCGATAGAATTTCTGGTGACAATGACCGAAGACCGTTCAGTAAACCTCCGACGCGCTACCGCCTTCGCCATTCTGTTCGTCTTCTGGTTGACTTTCTCTGGCCATTTCGACAGCTTGCATCTGGGCCTCGGCATCGTTTGCTGTCTTTTCGTTGCGATGTTGTCTTACGACCTACTGATTCCAACCACGCCGTCTTCATTATGGCTCGTTCGAATCTGGCGACTCTGTCTCTATACTCCGTGGCTCTTGTATGAAATCGTCCTAGCAAATTTTCATGTTGTGTATCTTGTGTTTCGGCCAGGACAGATTCGCCCGCAGGTTGTTCGATTTCATACGAGACTGAAGAGCGATGTGGCGCGCGCAGCACTGGGCAACTCGATTACGTTGACACCAGGAACAATCACATTGGACATTCAAGATGGGGAGTTTCACGTACATGCCTTAAGTGACAAGGCAGCAGAATCAGTGATGACAGGTGAGATGGAAAGCCGGGTCGGACAAGCGTTTCTTGAACCCAAGAAAGAACTAGCAAATAACTAATCAAATTTACGTCATGCCCTACACATTTTTGGTGGTTACGTCCTTGACGATTTTGCTCGCTGTTTTACTCTCCCTCTATCGGGTCGTCGCGGGACCGAGCATAATCGACCGTATTATCGGTGTGAACGTGATCGGCACGAAAACTATCGCCGTAATTGTTTTGACTGGTTATCTCTTCGACCGCGTTGAATTTTTCATCGACATTGCCTTTCTGTATGCTCTTATCAACTTCATCGGTACACTGGCTTTTTCACGATACTTCGAACAGAAAGGTGTGGAACATTCATGACAGGCGCGATGACGATTCTCGCTGAGTTGTTGATCTGTGCCGGTATCTTCTTTCTATTCATGGGTGCTGTTGGGTTAGTCCGGTTCCCGGATTTTTACACACGGATGCATGCCGCCGGCAAATGTGACACGCTGGGTAGCTTGCTCTTACTGGTAGGGCTGGCAACCTATCAAGGGTTTGATTTCTCCAGCGCCAAGCTGCTCGGCATTGCCGTTTTTATCTTCTTCACCAGTCCAACCGCAGCTCATGCAATTGCCCGAGCTGCTTACACCAATCGATTGCCCATGTGGACGAGAGGAGAGCAGGAGTGATCTGGCAGCTCGACATTGTCCTGTTAGGCCTTACCGTAGTGTGTGCTGTCTCTGCTGTCGTTGTCAGAGACCTGCTGGCATCGGTTGTTTTACTTGGAGCTTTTAGCCTGTTTATGTGCCTCCTGTGGATTGAGATGGGAGCAGTCGACGTAGCATTCACGGAGGCTGCCGTCGGAGCTGGGATAACAACAGTGTTCTTCGTTGTAACTGTCCTCAAGACGGCTAGGGTGAGTAAAGATTGAACTATCTGCATTTGGTCGTCACCAGCTTAACGGGCCTCTTGCTGTTTCTCGGCTCAGTCGACATGCCGAACACAGGCGACCCGAAGTCAGCACCAGCCGTTCATGTGTCACCGCGCTATATTGAGGACAGCTTCGAGGAAACCGCGGTGCCGAACATGGTCACCGCTGTTCTCGCTGACTATCGGGGATTCGATACTCTGGGGGAAACCGCCGTCGTCTTCACTGGAGCAATGGCTGTCCTTCTCATTCTGCGAACCAGACGGGAGGAACAGTAAACATTGAAAGACGGCGCAACAAGCATCATCGTCAAGGTCGTGTGCCGGCGACTGGTGCCGTTCGTTCAAATTTTCGGACTCTACGTCATCATGCACGGGCATAGTAGTCCCGGCGGAGGTTTTCAGGGCGGTGTAATCCTCGCATCAAGTTTCATGCTCCTTGTCCTCTGTGACGGGCTCGAAACCGTACAACGAAGGTTCTCCGTCGCCATGGTCACCACTGCTACTAGCGCCGGGGTCTTGCTCTACGCGGGCGTCGGTATCCTGTGTCTACTCCTCGGCGCCAATTACCTTGATTACAGCGTTCTTCCCAGTGCTGAACCGCGCAGCCTCGGCATGCTCGTGATCGAAGTAGGCGTTGGAATTACGGTAACCGGAGCCCTCGTTTCGATCTTTTACGACCTCTTGAGTTTCGAATAGGCAGAGAATGCTGGACTTCATCATAGGGCACTTCAATAACGCGACTTACATCATGCTAATGATGATCGGTTTCTATGCCATGACAGGCAAGAGCAACTTGGTTAAGAAATTGGTGGGCATGAACATTTTTCAATGGTCCATCATCCTGTTCGTCGTATCTCTATCGGCCAAACGGGACGAGACAATTCCCATCGTCTTTGGAAGTCATAGTCCAGGCGGTCCAACACATTTGGATGCGTCCAACTACGTCAACCCATTGCCTCACGTCCTGATGCTTACTGCGATCGTCGTCGGTGTCGCCACCACTGGGGTCGCGCTCGCCCTGCTTCTCAGAATCTACAAGAGGTACGGGACACTGGAAGAGAACGAATTGCTAAAGAGCGTCCGACCATCCGGATGAATATTCATCAATCAGCCACCCCCATCCTCATTGTCGTTGTCCCGCTAATCACCTCCTTTGTCCTTCCGATTCTTGGTTGGTGGAATCGACGGTTGGTGTTCCCCGTTTCCATTTTTGCGCTCTCATGCTCATTTGGCCTGGCTCTAGTGTTAGCACGCCGGGTTCTCAACACTGGGCCTGTCCAGTATTTCATGGGTGGCTGGGAACCTCCTTGGGGGATTGCTTTTCACATCGATCACCTTGCTGTCCTGATGCTCCTGCTCTTGACCTTCGTCACTCTTCTCGTGGGGATTTACTCGAAGAAGAGCATCGTGAAGGAGGTACCGGACCAAGAAGTACCCTTCTACAGCGTCTATCTCATCCTGGCAAGTGGACTGACGGGGCTCGTGTCAACGGCTGACATGTTCAATCTCTACGTGTTTCTCGAAATCACTTCCCTTTCCTGCTATGCCTTAGTTTCGCTCGGTGGAGGAGTGGCCGTTGTGTCTGCCTTCCGCTATGTAATCCTGGGAACCGTCGGGGCCGCTTTCTATCTGCTTTCGGTAGGATATCTCTACAGCGTAACGGGTTCGCTGAACATGGCTGACCTCGCCAATCTTCTTCCCAGTCTCTACGAATCGAACGCTGTGCTCGTCGGGTTTGCCTTCTTCGTCATTGGAATTTCGCTGAAGATGGCTCTATTCCCGATGCATGCGTGGCTTCCCGGAGCGTACTCCAATGCCCCCTCCGCCGTGAGCGCTCTCGTCGCCGGCACCACCACAAAAGTCGCTGCGTACGTGCTGGTGCGAGTGATGTTCTTTGTATTTGAACCTAGTTTTTCAATTGACACGCTCCCAGTCACCACGGTTTTAAGTTGGATGGCCGCGATCGCGATGATTCTGGGGTCGGTAATGGCAATAGCTCAATCAGACCTCAAACGAATGCTGGCCTACTCGTCTGTCGCACAAATTGGCTACATCGTCCTAGGTATTGGTCTCGCCAATGAAATGGGCTTCACCGGAGGAATACTGCACCTAGTCAACCATGCGTTTATGAAAGGCTGTCTGTTTCTCGTGGCTGGCGCCATCATCTACCGGACGGGGCGGCGAGAAATTCGCTCTTTCCGTAATCTTTCCAGCACGATGCCCTGGACGACAGCAGCATTCACCATTTGCGCATTTGGCCTGATCGGTCTTCCGCCGACCGGTGGCTTTTTCAGCAAGGTATATCTAATTCTTGGTGCTATCGACGGGGAACATTGGGTTTTTGTTGGTGTCATCCTGATCAGCAGTGTTCTTGCGATTGGTTACCTGGCCAACGTCATCCGCTACATGTATCTACCAGCCGCCGAGAACGAGCTTGACGAAAAAGTTGAGGGGTCGCCTCAAGAAGAATCCGGTGGGGAGCAGGTGCCGTTAACTATGCTTATCCCCATGCTCATCCTCGCCGCAGGCGTCATCCTACTCGGCTTGTTCAACGGAGTGGTGATTTCGCAGTTCATTGACCCCGCTATCCCGACAGGTCTTCCGAGGTAACAGGGTGACGACAACAGCTGCCTGGATTTGTATTTTCTCGCCGTTAGTTGGGGTCATCACCACCCCTTTGCTTGGCCGAATCAACCGGGCAGCACGAGACCTTGGAGCTCTTCTATTCTCCCTGATTGCAGCGGCTGCAGCGCTCAGTTTGTTACCCGCATTGTTCCACCCCGAGGGGCTTCCACTTGAACACGAACTTACCTGGCTCACAAATCCGATCGAAATTGGCTTTGGCGTTCTGGTTGACGGCCTCAGTATTGTCCTTGCCAACGTCGTAGCGGTGATCAGCTTCGTCATCATGGTTTATTGCCACGGTTACATGCGTGACGATCCCGCACAGACTCGTTTCTGGATGTGGATGAATGGTTTTATCGCCAGTATGTTGCTGTTAGTCTTTGCCAACAACCTCCTGTTCCTTTTTGTTGGATGGAAACTCGTTGGTGTCTGCAGCTATGGACTCATCGGTTTCTATTTTCAAGACCAAAGAAAGTATTGGATTGGCGGCCCGCCTCCCACTGCTTTTGTGACTCCATCCCAAGCCAACCTCAAGGCACTCGTCGTCACGGGTCTTGGCGACATGCTGATGCTAGGAGGAATTCTTCTCGTGTTCTCCTATGCCGGCACTTTGAACTTTCTTGAACTGTACGCGACCGCGCCGGTCTGGCTAGCGACCATGGCTGCTACTCCGGGCATGGTTGCATTGGTAAGCTTGCTTTTATTGGCTGGACCTTTCGGTAAGTCGGCGCAGTTTCCATTTCATGAATGGCTTCCCGAAGCCATGGCCGGGCCTGGTCCAGTTTCCGCGCTCATTCATGCCGCGACGATGGTCAAGAGTGGTGTGTATCTCGTGGCACGGTTAGTTCCCATTTTTTACTACGGCCGCTGGGTTGCTGGCATCGACGAGGCCGCCTGGTTCTTCTACGTTACCGCCTGGGTCGGCGCATTCACCGCCTTCTTAGCAGCTACTCAAGGGCTGGTGGCGCTTGAACTTAAAAAGGTGTTGGCGTATTCAACAGTCAGCCAAATTGGTTACATGCTGCTTGGACTGGGTGCCTCCGGCCTTGGACCAACTTTCCTTCTCGATGGATATACCGCTGGTGTCTTTCACCTCGTCAGTCATGCCCTGTTTAAGGCCTGTCTATTTCTCTGCGCTGGCACGGTAATTCATGCTGTTCACTCCATTTATATTCAAGACATGGGCGCAGTGCGCAAACACCTGCCACTGACCTGGCTGTTTACCCTAGTCGCCGCGTTGTCGTTGATGGGACTCCCGCCCTCGCCAGGATTTTGGAGCAAGGATGCCGTGCTACTCGCCGCGGCGGACGCCAGCATGGTCTTGTTCGTCGTAGCTCTGTTTACCGTCACTGTGACTGCGTTCTACACCGTCCGCTTTCTGGGACTCGTGTTTTACGGGTCCGAAAGTGACACTTTTCGGAAGGTGGTTCGGAGTGGTGGGCACATCGATGACGGCAAGATGCCGATGTACGTTGCGTCTGGGGTGCTTGCGATCTTCATCATCGGCGCCGGTGTTGCCGGACCGTTCATAGAAGGTGTACTACATCATGGGTTCGAGGTTGGCCTGACTAGAGATGCAAACGTTGCTGATTCATTGACACTCGGGAGTGGTACAGCTGAATCCATTTTCCACCAAGCAATCCCATTTCTCTCGGTACTGTTTCTGTTGGCCGGCGCGGTTCCAGCGTATTACCTGTTTATCGCGCGCAAGGCCTCCCCTCAAGTACTCCTTCAAAACTCTCGAGTGGCGGGACTACTCTACACGTTCTTCTGGAAACGGTGGTTCATCGACGCTTTCTACCGCTATATGTTTGTTGGTGGGATTTCTCGGATAGCCACCTACGTTGCCGAGACCGTCGAGACTAGATTCAATAATTTTATTCACCGCCAACTCCCGAAGCTGTTCACTGTAAAGGCTGAACAGTTTGTACATCGTCTGCGGGCGGACACAGAAGAGCTGTTTTACAACGTGTCGTATGTGCTTGTCCTGTTCGTCCTGCTGCTCACCTATCTGTTCTTCGGCACGGGTGGGGGTCAATGATGCCGGCACTGCTGCTCCAGATTCTGCTGACCCCAATTCTCGCGTCTGTTGTCGTATTTCTTACGCGAAACCATATTGGACGGTTTGCCGGATGGGTCACCTCCGGCGCGCTTGTATACACAACGTCCCTCGTCATGGTCGCCGCAGTGTCTGTCATCCGCGGCCAGATTCTTATTGAAGAATATCGAGTTATCGCGCCCAACAGCCAAAACCCTGATGCAATCCGTTTGGGTTTGCTGGCAGATGGTCTCAGCGTTCCAACACTGGCCGTGGTGTTGCTGTTATGTACGGCTCTGGCGTTGTATTCGATCCGGTACATCGAACACCGGATCGAGATCCTTTATGCCGACGAAGACCAGGTCGGTCAAGACCGGCATTACATTCGGTTTTTCTATTTACTGCCCCTTTTTCCAGCGGGATTCATCGGCACTATTCTGAGCACCAACTTGATTCCGTTGTACTTTTTTATGGAGGTCCTCACAGTCTCGCTTTTCTTCTTAATGGCCTATTTCGGCTACCGGGAACGTGTTCGTGTCGCGTTCATCAGCTTGTCGTGGGGGATCATCGGGGCACTCTTATTCTTGGCCGCGTCACTTTTGGTCTACGACCAGATTGGGAGTTGGGACATCTCGCAACTGGGCCAGATGGAAGGCACGCCGTTCGTAACCGGCACCATCTTTCTGTTTCTTATAGGCCTCATGATGAAACTGGCCGTTGTGCCATTTCACGTCTGGATGCCTTCGGTTCACGCAGAACATCCCACCTGCATCGCTGGCCTTCTCGCCGTCTACGCGAATCTGGCTATTTATGTCCTCATCCGCGTTGTGGTACTTCCGCTTGGAAATGACTTCCAACAGTTTGGTACACCACTCATGCTACTCGCGCTTGTGACCATGGTTTATGGGTCTCTGCTAACCATGGCACAAACCGACATCAAGCGACTTGCCGCTTGTTCAACCATCAGCCAAATCGCGTATTCCGTCCTTGGCCTTGGCGCATTAACAAGTAGCAGTGTCCAAGGCGGAATGTTCTTCTTTCTTAGCCACATCATGGGGAAGACGGTCTTTTTCTCAACCGCTGGCATTGTCGTGTACGTCACCGGTATCCGTGACATGCGACAGATGGGAGGTCTCGCGAGACAAATGCCCGTGACTGCAACCCTCTGGATCGTAGGGTGCATGATGTTGTCCGGGTTTCCTCCATTCAGCAGCTTCACGGCCGAATGGATTATGTTCTCAGGAATTTTCGAAAAGGGAGTGTTGAGTGGGCCGTTGGTCATTACGATTGCCCTTACGGGGGCAACCGCAATCGTGTTGACCGTAGCCTACTCGTTCAATGCAGCTCGGCAGATCTTCTTCGGCCCGTTAAACCCCGTTCTTGAGGCGAAGAACCTATCGGATCCGCCACTCTTGATGACGGTTCCCCTAGCGGTCATCGCCATCGTCTCAATCATTCTAGGGATCTTCCCTCAACCCATAATGAACCTGTTTCACTCGGTCCTCGGTGGCCTTTAGTCGACACCCTCATCCCCAAGAGCGAGGTCTTCTGCACCAGTAGGTTTCTCGGGAAGAACTTTCTCGGCTAGACGGGCAAGCGAGACCACACGGTCCTCTTTATCGATTTCGATCAAGCGTACACCTTGCGTCACGCGACCAATGGGCCGGATATCACCCATTACCATCCTGATAATCTTCCCTTGCTCGGTGATAAGCATCATTTCGTCATCCTGCTCCACATAGGCAACGCCGGTGACACGACCGTTCCTCTCACTCGTTTGGATGTTTTTAAGACCGAGGCCACCCCGAGTCTGCACGCGATATGCGTCCAACCCGGTTCGCTTGCCGTAACCTCGAGCCGTAACAGTTAAGAGCATGCCACTTGGTTTTACTACCGTCATCGCAACCACTTCATCGTCGCCGCGCAGGGTAATACCGCGGACACCTCGTGCGGTTCGACCCATAGCTCGCACATCAGTTTCTTTAAAGCGGATCGCCTTACCCGCCCGAGTGCCAATGAACAATTCCTCTGTTCCATCAGTCAACTCCGCGCCGATCACAGCATCTCCAGATCTAACCGACATCGCAATAATCCCGGTGGCCAACGGTCGTCGATACGCCCGAAGATCTGTTTTTTTAACGACCCCTCGTTTTGTTCCCATGATCACAAACTGCTCACCCTCTTCCTCCGGCCAATGTCGAACAGCCTGAAGGGTGGCAATCTTCTCGCCGGGAGCCATCCTAACTAGATTGGCAATCGCTTTGCCTTTTCCAGCGGGACCTACATCAGGAATCTCGTGCACCTTCAACCAATACACACGCCCCCGGTCAGAAAAGATCAAGATATATGCATGCGTTGAGGCCACAAACAGCTGAGTAAGGAAATCCTCGTCTCGTGTCCGCATCCCCAAGCGGCCTTTCCCTCCGCGACGTTGGTTTCGGTATTCCGTTAACGCCGTGCGTTTGACATATCCAGTATTACTGACCGTGATTGCCATGTCTTCCTCAGCAATCAGATCTTCCACACGAAAATCACCAGCTGCTTCAATAATTTCAGTTCGCCGTTCGTCTCCATGTCTCGCTGAAATAGTCTGAAGTTCGCTGACTACCAAATCCATCAACTGCTGTTCACTCTCCAAGATTGCTCTGAGTCGCTCAATCGTTTTCAACAACTCCGCAAGTTCATCAATGATTTTCTGTCGTTCCAAACCGGTAAGACGCTGGAGTTGCATGTCTAGAATGGCTTGAGCTTGAATCTTGGTCAGCGAAAACTGTTCGATCAGGCCAGTTCTTGCTTCAGGGGGGTTCTTGGCGTCACGAATTAGTCGGATAACAGCATCCAGCTGATCCAGAGCAATTTTCAGGCCCTCGAGGATGTGGGCGCGGGCCTCGGCCTTACGTAATTCGAATTCCGTTCGGCGCCGTACCACCTCCCGGCGAAACTGGACAAAGTGTTCAATTACTTCAACTAACGGCAACACCCTCGGTCGGCCAGCGACAATGGCGAGCAAGATGATGCCAAATGAGGTCTGAAGCGCTGTGTGCTTAAACAGATTATTGAGAACGACTTCCGGTAGTTCCCCGCGACGGAGTTCGATAACAATCCGCATTCCTTGCCGGTCTGATTCATCGCGCAAGTCCGAAATGCCTTCGATCACCTTTCTGTTTTTGAGATCAGCGATCTTCTCAAGCAACCTCGCTTTGTTTACTTGATACGGGATCTCCGTCACTATGATCGATTGTTTGCCACCCTTTTTTTTCGGGTCTTCAGTCGCTGTCCGAGCACGCATCAGCACACTACCCCGACCGGTTTTATACGCCTCGGCAATTCCAGCTCGACCAACTATGAATCCTCCAGTCGGAAAATCTGGTCCGGTTACGAGCCGAAGCACGGAGCGCGTGCGCTCCTCGGGTGATTCTTCGGGATGCTCCGAAACCCAAACAACAGCATCCGCCACCTCCCTCATGTTGTGCGGTGGGATGTTGGTCGCCATCCCGACTGCAATACCCGCCGATCCATTCACCAACAAGTTGGGGTACGGAGCCGGAAGAACGGTCGGCTCTTCCGTGGTTTCGTCGTAGTTGGGAACAAAGTCAACAGTTTCCTTATCCAGGTCTGCCATCAACTCGTCAGCCAAGTGCTGAAGTTTGGCCTCCGTGTATCGCATGGCTGCTGGAGGGTCGCCGTCGACCGATCCAAAATTACCTTGTCCGTCCACCAACATGTATCGCATGTTGAAGTCTTGGGCCATGCGAACCAGAGTGTCGTAGATACTGGCATCTCCGTGAGGGTGGTAGCTCCCCATCACTTCGCCAACAATCTTTGCGCATTTGCGATAAGCCCGGTTCGACGTCAGCCCCATGAGGCGCATGCCATAAATAACGCGCCGGTGCACGGGCTTTAACCCGTCCCGCACGTCAGGAAGTGCTCGCCCAATGATTACGCTCATGGCGTAATCCATGTACGAGTTCCGCATTTCGTCTTCGATATTGACCGGGATGTTTTTAAATTCAGTGTCGGACATAAGGTGACGGCGGGAAATCCCTATACGTCAAGATTTTTGACGTCGAGCGCGTTATCCTCGATGAATTTACGTCTGGGTTCGACGTGATCTCCCATCAAGGTGGTAAACATCAGGTCAGCCTCGGCATGATCCTCGGCCCTTACCTGAAGAAGGGTTCTTGCCTCTGGCTTCATCGTGGTTTCCCAGAGTTGATCGGGGTTCATTTCTCCCAAACCTTTGTAACGATTCACTGCTACGCCACGTTTTCCAGCAGTGATAAAAAAGTCGATCAGTTCGTCAACCGACCCAATCTCAACATCTTTGGTTTTGTCTTCCTCGACCGGACCACCTTCACCGTCCCTCGCTGGAACAGTGGACACAATCAGTGGACCGTCCAGAGCGCGAACATCGCTATCTTCAAAACTGTCAAGCAGGGCTCGGTATTCAACAGACGTCACGAAGTCAACGCCTACAGTATGGCGACGGGGATATCCACCTGTTCGGTCTTCAACCTGCACAACGAATGCGTTATGCTCTTCATCCGTTCCCACTGATACAGTCCGGTCGGCTGACCGTAATTCACTAGCCAGACCTTCAGTCGCGGCTTTATCAGCGAAAAACCCTCGATCTCTAACCCCTCTCGATAGCAGCGCGGTAACCACGTCCCGGCTAACGCCACGACGTTCAACCACATGTAGCAACCTGCGAAACGCCATAACCTTGTGAAGGACGTCTTCCAATTGGGACCCAGAAAATTCCCTCTTTTGTTGTGGAAGACATAGGGTTCTCGATTCACTTGCCCGGCGTATTAGCCAGCTCTCCAACGCCCGGTCATCCTTGATATAGGTCTCTGATCGACCCCGTTTTGCTCGATAGAGAGGGGGTTGCGCGATATAGATATGCCCATGCTCAATCAACGCGCGCATCTGCCTGTAAAAAAAGGTCAGCAGTAGCGTCCTAATGTGTGATCCGTCAACATCTGCATCGGTCATTACGATAACCCGGTGATACCGAAGCTTGGAGAGATCAAAACCACCTGCAGACTCACCCTCAACGGCGTCCTTCCCAATCCCACAACCCAGCGCGGCAATCATT
>Ga0310345_10005266_pt1 | contig 11536 bp, 10 predicted proteins | sample HC15DNA20500_MG_FD_204667 | JGI IMG/M metagenome (GOLD analysis project Ga0310345, IMG submission 204667) | Marine microbial communities from station ALOHA, North Pacific Subtropical Gyre - HC15-DNA-20-500_MG | ecosystem: Environmental > Aquatic > Marine > Oceanic | place: Pacific Ocean: North...
CTCGGGTGTCTCACGTACCAGGAGACCGGCTAGCAAACCAAGCATTGCGGACACGGCCGCCACCGCGCCCCATCCCCATCGCCAGTCATAGTGACGCAATATCCACGTATCGACCGGCGCTACGAACCCCCCTGCAACGCCACCGACCGCGAAGATGATCCCGAGCACGAGCGCTCGTCGACGCAGGAACCAGTTTTGTCCGAGCGTCTGGGCAGGCACGACCGTTGAAAATCCGATGCCGATCCCCCCCAACAGAGAGAATCCGAGGAAACAATCGAGTGCGGTATCCGCCCCGGTCAGATACAACAGACCAGTCGCGGTGACACAGAAACCAAAGGGCATGACAAGCCGAAGACCAAAACGGGCGATGGCGAAGCCAACGAGCAACCCAACACATTGATACAGCGTGGTGAACAGCCCAAAGACGCCTCCGATTTCGGCCCGGTCGAACGCCAGCTCGGCGCTCATACGTGGCGCAAAGATGCCCCAGCTGTAGTACACCGGTGACATGCCAAACCCGTAGCAGAGCCCAGCCACGCCCAGCACGACCCATCCGTAGTAGAGGCGGGAAGACGACATCACCGACACAAAGGGGCGATTGTCACTCACTCCCGCAAGCGTGGCAGCGGTTTGCGCGGCAGACGCTCATCACGCATGGCGGTGTTGTAGGCGAAGCTCGCCGCCACGACGGCCATTTGCACGACATCGTCACGTTGGACCCGGTCGACGACGTCCATGTTCGAGTGATGAGTTCGCGAGTTGTACTCGAGACGGTCTTGCATGAACTGAAACGCCGGGATCCCAACGGCATCGAACGACACATGGTCAGTACCCGACACACTACGTGGACCAATGGTACTCACCCCCAAGTCTTCCATGGAGCTAATCCACGACTCGAAGATGGGCGCCACGGCGAAATTTTCCTGAAGCCAGATCCCACGCAGTCGACCGGTTCCGTTATCGATATTGAAATACGCACCCACCTTCTCGTGAGCGGGTGAGAACTCCATCGTCCCGGGGTCGCCGATGTGCCGGCGTACATAAGCCCGAGACCCCAATAAACCCTGCTCTTCCGCGCCCCACAGCGCAAGCCGAATTGTCCGTCTGGGCTTGGCGTCAATCGCCGTGAGGATGCGCATGACCTCCATCATCGCGGCCACCCCAACCGCGTTGTCGGTCGCACCGGTCCCGGCATGGGTGGTGTCGAAATGGGCACCGATCATCACCACTTCATCGGCCAGGTCTCGACCGGGCAGCTCGGCAAGGATGTTGAACCCATTCAGACGATCCTCCGCCGCCGCTTCCGGGTGGAACTCAGTCTCGACTCGCAGCTCCATCCGCACCACCATGCCTCTGTCGAGGAGCCGCACCATTCTGTTGTAGTGCTCCACCGCCAGGGTCACCGCAGGAACAAATTCACCCGCATGTTCGTCCCGGGGCCCACCGCGCCCCACGAAGATTGTGCCGCCGTCGGTACGTTGTGTCTGATGCCTCAGACCGCTCCCTCCGGCCACGACGACCCGATCGCTCCCACGATCCAACACCGCAATCACGCCTTCATCGCGATAGAAGCGCTGAAGCTGCTCATTGAAGCCCTCTTGAGGTCGCCGCCGTGCTCGTGGGTGACGTCGGTTCCTAGAAGCCGGCGGGGGAACCTGCGTCCGACCGGCTTCGAGAAGTTGGGGCTCATCCATGCGCAACACGACCTCGCCGGACAACATTGGAACATCGCGGGACGGTTGCGCCAACACGATCTTGCCGTCGAGCGTGCCGCGGAATCGTTCGAAATCAGCTTCGCTCTGAAGATCGACCCGCACAACTTCGGCTTCGACAGTACCCGCAGTGCTCGACGACCACGACTTCGGGAACCCGATGATCGGCATCACCTGGGGTTTCAGTAGATGCGCATGAAACCGCACAAGTGACCAGCCGTGGCCAAAAGCGAAACGCTCGGCGCCCACGTTGACGAGCCCCCATTCACGCAAGGTACGCATCGCCCACTCCCCCGCCTTCTCGATGGCCGGTGTGCCGGTGACGCGCGGGCCGTAGACATCACTCAACCAACCCACGTGCTGCATCACCTGCGAGCGCCTCAATCCCTCGTCTCGGATGGCGGCTAATGTGGCGTAGTCCAGCCCTTGAGCTCGTGCCCCCGATGGGAGTGATACCAGCAGGGCAACGACCAATGACAGGGCTCGCGTGAACGGCATGCGTCTCTCCTCGGGTCTGTCGGTAGATCCTTACACGCATCAGTGGAGGATGTCGCCGGCGAAGGAGTCGGGGCTTGGCCACTGGTCCGTCTCGTGAGCACGATCGGGAGCGTGCGCTGCACCGTTCAGGTCAGACCGCGTCGCCGGACCCGCAATCTTTCCCGGCTATCTCACTTTCACCCAGCCACACGAAATTACCTTAGTCAAGACCCATGAAGGCATGCAGGCGATGCCATGTCGTCGAGATCTTCCCAGGTCGGGTTCCCACGTTCGACACTGAACGACTGGTGAAGCCGATACTCTAGACATCTCCTATCGCCCAACTGCGTGCAGTTAAAGCAATTTTCTAGCGTGACACCCGAAACATGACGGGCTCAGCGGCGCCCTCTACCCCGTCGCCCCTCACGACGTCTCAGCGACCCGTCGGGTCACAACCAAGCTCTGAGCCGCTCGTCCGACCGGTCCGGTTCCGTCCCACAATCGGGTATGACACAACCCGATGCCGGATGGCTCGGCGACGCTGACCGATTGCATGCCGACCCACTCGCCCTGCAGGGGGCGTGTGAGATGGACGCTGAGGTCCGCGTTCACAAATGAGTAATGGGCCATCTCGACAGGGACCGCCACGCCGTGCCCGGCATCGGCTGCCACAAGGATGCGTTGGAGGGGAGTAGGCTCCTCATCCGGGATCAGCGAACAACGTTGGCGGAGCCAACACGTCACCTCCGACTGTCCCCAGCGTCCTCGAACATAGCGAACGTCAACCGCCTCGTGGAAGCCTACTGGGTCCGGGAAGAAGGGAAACTGAAAGCGCTCGCCGGTGTCGGGCGCGGGCAGTGGTAAGGGCGGCACGGGTGGCCCTACCGTTTCGGGACGCTCACGAAGACAGAGAGCAAGAGCGGTCAACACCAAGTTGGCGCCGGACCAGAGCCGCGCCGCATAGCGCTCCACCGTACGTCCCCGGTTCAGCGTCTCGACCTCGAGCCGGACCTCACCAATCGGAACTGGGCGGAGAAATTCGACGGTGAAGCGGACAATGGCCAGACTGGGGTCGGGCCGCGCACGCTCGACCGCGCGGGCCATCAACGCAGCGGGCGGTCCACCGTGCTGATGCAAGCGGCTCCACGGCCCACGCGTCAGCTCAGTGGCCCGAAACCGTTCGGTAAAGTCATCAGACTCGTAGAAACTTTCTTGATCCATAGACTGGGCCTCAGCCGCACCCTGATGCCCTGGGGACGCCACTCCGATAGATGACGGGAGGGACCCTCCGAGAGGCACCTGCCAGACGAATCAAACAAACCATGAAGCACAGGATGGTCCTTATGACTGCTGGTGCGGCCGGCTTCATTCTGGGTGGCGGCGCCGTCCCACCTAGCCCAGCTGGATTCGGCCTCTCAGGAAATCTCAAAGGCATTCGAGACGGCGGAGACGCCCGAAGGCGAAGTACCAACCATGACCGAAGCGCTGAACTACGTGCGAGACCAGGTCGGCGAAAGCGCCCGCTGCGTCGACGACGGTCGGGCCATCGACCTTCACGCCGTCGCGCCCTTCATCCCACTCATCGGGGCCGTGACGTTCCTGTTCGTCAGCTATATGGTCAACCGGCTGGACCGACGAAGCATGGCCGGCACCGCGATGATTCTTGCTCGCCCGGGAAGCGCGCTGGCAGTCTGCCTCGTGGCGGCGACACTTGAATGGCATCGATGGCTCTTCGCCGTAATCGGCTCCCGCGGTGGCCAGGCCTCCACCCTCATGGAATCTTCGCGCGGATCACATTGACCACATCAAGATAGACCGGCTCGACCGTGATATCGACAAACCCGGCTCGCCGCACGTTTCCTGCGGTATCGCGGTTCAGCTCGGGCCCGACCCAACGAGACAATGGCGTCATCAGCCATAGCATGAGACCGAAGGGAAACAGATGACTCCCGGTATGTTCGAACATCCCAAGTGTGCCGCCGGACTTGAGCACGCGCCCCACCGCGCGGAGACCTTTCACCGGTTCGGGGACTGAACAGAAGGTGCACGACGTGAACACCTGGTCAAACGCCCCGTCCGAAAAATTCATATCGTGGACATCTAGGTGTCGAAGCTCAAGGTGACCCGGGTAGCGTTCAGCGCGCGAACGAGCCCGCTCGAGCATCCTGGCGCTAATATCGATTGCGGTGATGTCGCGCCCCGGCGGAAAAAATTGAATGTCCTGCCCGGTGCCAATCGCTAAGAACAGCACCTTCCCCTGCATGGCGCTGAATAACCGGCGCTTCCAAGGCGCCCATCTCCACTCGGGACCATACCCGTTCATGACGTCATAGCCACGCACCGCACCATCCCACTTGCGCTCGGTTGCCGTATCGATCACGTCACGCCTTGTGTTCCGGAACCGTGATTCGTCTCGACCGGCGTTGAATGAGACTGTTCAGTACATATGTCGCGAAGAGCACAACAAGCCCCGCCAGAGCACCGCCCAGCGTGGCCGAACTCGCCGGCAACGGCCCCATGACGGCACTCATTCCGACGGCCATACCCGCGATCATCCCCGTAAGCATGACGGGGAGCATCACCTCCATCGCGCCAAACAGCACCGTCAACACAACGAGGGGCACCACGACAATGAGGTCACCGACAAACATGCCGACCACCATGGCTAGCGAAACGGGCCACGACGGCTCGACAAGTGCCGCGACGGCAAGTCCGCTCAGCGCACCCACGCCAGTGTTACTCACCAGATCGCCGAACAGAAAATACGGTCGCCGTTCCAGGTCAAGCCCTCAAGTGCGGCTCGAGGGCAGCAAACCGATGCTCGATCTCGCTGATCTGAGTCGGGGAAAAGTCGTAGTCGCCGCGGCGAGACTTGCGCGTCTTGAACAGCCCACGCTTCTGAAGCATGTAGAGACGCACGCCAGGAATCAAGCTGTCGAGGTTCAGCATCAGCAACAGCTTTGCATACAGGTCGCGCATCTCGTCATGCTTTCCGGCCCGATGCAGATCCCACATTCCGGCGTAGATGTCCGCGTACATCACGCCGCCTGTCATAACCCCATCGGTGCCCAAGCGCATTTCATAAGCCCACCCTCGACCAAAGTTCGCGCCCAAGATGCTCTTGATTGGCTCAGGACGGTGTTTGGCTAGCTCGAGCATCCGCTCCTGGACGGGAGCGTGTTCTTCCTTGATATAGCCACACTGCGGAAACTCGTGCGCAAGCGAGACAAGGAACTCCACGGTCGGCTCGATGTCCGGAGCGCCACCGCTGGTCTGCACAAAGATCGGCTGGTCCGTCACATCGCAGAGCGCCGCATAGTAGCTCCGGAAATCGTCCAGAGACGTCGCCGTCCTGGGTGGAATCGCAATCATGGCATCGGGAGCCAGCATCTCCGCGCGTCGCGCGTACTCAAGCATCCCCGCCGTGTCATCTGCTTGAACGCCCAGCACCAGTGCCGGCGCACGGCCCTCGTTCGCCCGCGCCAGCACCTCGAATCCACGAAGACGCTCGGTCTGGCTCAGATAGCGCTGTTCGCTTGAGTTTTGCGGCCATACCAGAGCCTCGATGCCACAACGGTCACAGAAGTCGACCTCACGTGCGAGGTCCTCATAGTCGACCTCATCGGTTGCGGTATAGGGAGTGCTCAAGATCATGAACGCCCCGCGCATCGGCTTCTCTTCGACTGCACGGGCCCGAAGGGGCGGAAACATGGCCGTCGCCGCAAAAGCCGCCAAACACTCGCGTCGAGTCAGCGCGAACCGCTCATTGGTCATCGGTTCTCCCTTCATGTGACACAGGTGAGTCCCAACCCACCCAGCCAAATTCTCATCCGGTAGGCTGGTGCTACTCTACACTCAGTGGACTGCTCGCGTAGAAAGCTCAGTGGATCCTGGCGCCTGGCGCGCGGTGGCCAAGCGCGACGAGGGAGAATACCGGCAGTATTTGACCGAGGAGCAAAGCGGCCATGAAGACACCCGTGCTCAGCCCACTCGTCGCCCTGACCGTCATGGCCACCATGGCATCCGCCCAACCCCAACGCCGGCAAGTCGGCACCGACCCCTGGAGCGGCACCGACCCGTCTCCCTGGCTGAAGGCAGATCCAACAGAAAATGGACTCGATCTCGACGCACTCGAACGCGCGGCGCAGGTGGCCAACACGGCACATGCGGACTCGTTGCTGGTCGTCCGTCATGGCCATCTAGTCTTTGAACGTTACTGGAACGACCGTGGTCCGGACGATGTGCAACAAACGTTCTCCTCGACCAAGGGCGTGTTCTCGTTCTTGGTTGGTCGTGTGTTGGCCCGGGGCGACATTACGTCATTAGACCAGTCCATCGTCGACTTCGTACCGGAGCTATCGGGCCAAACCCGAGAACGAGTGACATTCCGCAGTGTCATGGCGATGGAATCGGGACTCGCCCAGTGGCCAGCCCTGGACCGGGCAGACGTCGAAGCAGGGCGGGGTCAGCTCGAGGCGATCCTCGCGCGCGGTATGACGCACGCGCCGTATGAGTACTTCATTTATCACAACGCGGCCTATCGGGGGCTTTTCACCGCCCTCGAGCGGGCGACCGGTCAGACCATTCCGGAGCTGACACGGCAGGAAGTGTTTGCCCCCCTTGGGATGACCGGCGCCTACTGGGTGGAACTCCGAACAGGCGACCGGCTGATGGGCTACCAGAGCATTCGGATGCGGCCACGAGACCTCGTGAAGCTCGGTCAAGTGCTTCTCAACGACGGCATCTGGAACGGTGAACCGTATCTCGCAGCCAACTACATCGCACAGCTGCAGACGGCGCCGACCCCGGATGCAAACCCGGCCTATGGGCTGTTTTGGCACCTGAACGCCGGCGACTACTACCTCAGCTATCGCGAGTCAGACTTCGTCCAACAGCGGCTGCTTCCGGACACGCCCCCCGATGCCATCGCGAATTTTGGCAACGGCGGTCAGATCGTGGTCATCGTGCCAAGCCTCGATCTGGTATGGGTCCGCACCGGTGCGAGGATCCCGTCGAACATCTGGGAGCCGAACGGCGCCGTCGCCCAGCTCTCGGCTGCGGTCGTCGCCGCAGTCAAACCCTGATCGCACGACTCCACCGCTACCGTGCCTCCTCTGAAAGCCGAAACACGTACAACGCGTTGCCGTTACCCGGGTGGCGGATCTCAGGGCTAAGCAATCGCGGTACGCGGCGCGGGCTGCCGCCCCCGACGCCGGCGGTAACGGCAATGAACTGAATGCCGTCGGCCTCGAAACTCACGGGAAACCCCTGGGCCGAAGTTCCGAGTCGTGTTTCCCACAGAAGGTCGCCGGTGCGCACGTCCCGGGCCCGGAAGTAACGATCGACGTCACCGGTGAAGACGAGTCCGCCCGCGGTCGTCAACGATGCGGTCAAGAACGAGGCCCGTTGCTCAACACTCCACACTTCTTCCAGGGTATCAATGTTGTAAGCGGCCAATTTCCCGAGATTGCCGTTTGTTCCTGGCATCTCAAACCACTTGCGGTCCGCCTGGGAACCGCCAGACCCCGGAACCAACGCCACCTCGCGCCCGGCGATCTCCAGACAGCTCTGACTCAGCGGAATCACGAGCGTCCGGGTCTCTGGACTGAACGACATCGCCTGCCAGTTGTGCCCTCCGGCCGTGCTAGGACAAACAGAGACCCAGTCGCCAATCCCGGCATCGGCAATATCCTGGCGGTAGGTAATGGCGCCGGTCTCAGAATCAATCCGGTCAAAGACATTCTGATAAACCGTCTCCGCATGCCCGAGATACGCACCGGTCTGTCGGTCCAGCTTCCACAGGACCCCACTCTTGCCAATAGTGAACAGAGCCCGCTGACCCTGCCGGTCGTCGAGCAACACCTTCTCAAAGGACTCATCGAGATCAAGCGCCTCACCAGGGACGTGTTGGAAATACCAAACAATGGAGCCATCCTCTGGGTTGATTGCGAGTGTCGCGTTCGTGTAGAGCGCCGCATCGTGGACGGTGAGCCCACGACTGGCCGGCACCCACGGCTTCGCTTGCGCCACCGGCCAATACACCAGCCCCAGCTCCGGGTCATAACTGCCGGCAATCCAAGAATCACCTCCACCTCGCAGCGTCAGTGACAGGTCACCCCAGGTATCCCCACCAGGCGTACCAGGCTCCGCGATGGTGAGGGTGCGCCACACCTCCTCCCCGGTCCGGGGGTCATGGGCGGTGATGAAACAGCTATCGGGCTGGAATCGGGCACAGCCGTTGATCGCGTTGATCACCTTGCCATCGGCCACGATTGGTCCGGCCGAGTTGGTGTATCCCTGCTCGTAATCAGCGAGCTGCGTCTCCCAGAGCATCTCGCCGGTACGAGCATCGAGGGCCACTAGGTAGGCGTCACGAGAAGCCAGAAACAAGGCGTGCTCGAGAATAGCGAGATTTCGGATCAATCCGGTTCGCAGATTGTCCGGAAGAGGACGGCGATACTCCCACAGGAGTGTTCCGGTAGCCGCCTCGAATGCCTGAATGATGTTGCCAGGATTGGCCAGATAGAGCGTGCCGTCGTACACGAGCGGTGTCGGTTGATTGCTCCCAGCCGGCATCGACCAAACCCAGGCCAGCGTCAGCTCGTGGACGTTGTCGCGCGTGATCTGGTCGAGGGGGCTGTGACCCCATCCATCGAGGGTTCGTCGATACGTCAACCAATCGCCGGGAGCCGGGTCGCGCAACATTTCTTCGGTTACCGGCGCGAGCTGGTCGAGCGCGGAATAGGTGAATGTAGTCGCCCGCGAGACGGCGGAATCGGCAGAACCGACCGCGCGAGAGGTTTCATCCGACGGAACCGGCTCTATTGCCGCTCGTAGCGCAATACCGTTGGCTTGCAGAATATACGCCACCACATCGTCATACTCATCGGCTCGCAACGAGCCGCCCTGGCCGGGTGGCATGGTGGTGGAGACGAGTTCGGCCAGCTCGCCCACCGGTCGGGTCCCCCATACGTTTTGGAAGTTAGGCCCTGCCAGCTCAGGCGCTTCGAACGCACCCCTCAAATCAGGGCGGTGGCAGGTGGCACAATATGTCGTAAAGACCGCAGCTCCAGCCGATGCCTGGGCGGTCGTGAAGGCACTCCCTGTTTGGGCCGAGGCCTGGTCTAAGACCACCCATAACACCATCCCCGCGACAAGAAACGTCTTCATCTTGGTCATCTTAGTCATCGCGTGTTCGCCCTCCTACTTGCTGTTCACTCACGAGGCGGATGCCGACCGTCAGGGGAGGTCTGAAACGGACCTGTGGCTGAACGACCAGACTCTACCACCGCCGTCGGCGTCTGAAACGACACGAGGACAGAACCGGAAAGAGGTTTGAGACTAACCCGCTGATTTTCTTACAATGAAGGGTTGGGAGGGCTCACGGCAACGCCATGCACCACGATATCGAAGCGATTCAACAACGTATCCATGCAGAAAGTGGATTTGTCGACCGATTCCTGAATGAAGTTAGCCGCGTGATCGTTGGCCAGCGTTACATGATCGAGCGCTTGCTCATCGGTCTGCTGGCCGACGGCCATGTCTTGATGGAAGGGCTTCCGGGGTTGGCCAAGACGCTGACCGTCCGAACGCTGGCCGATGCGATCAACACGACCTTCCGTCGGATCCAGTTCACTCCCGATCTGCTGCCAGCCGACCTCCTTGGCACGCTCGTGTATGACCCGCAGCAGTCAGAGTTCAAGACTCGGAAGGGCCCAATTTTTGCCAACGTAATCTTGGCGGATGAAATCAACCGGTCACCGGCGAAGGTGCAATCCGCACTGCTTGAGGCGATGCAGGAACGCACTGTCACCATCGGCGACACGAGCTTTCGCCTCGACGCACCGTTCTTAGTGTTAGCCACGCAGAACCCGATTGAGCAAGAAGGCACATACCCGCTCCCGGAAGCACAGATAGACCGGTTCATGCTCAAGCTGGCGGTCGGGTATCCGGACAAAGACGAGGAGCTCGAGATTCTCCGACGAATGGCGGGAGGTCCGGTGCCGGAGATCACCCCTGTCGTCGAACCAGATGAAATCCTCAGCGCCCGGAAGGCGGTTGATTTGATCTACATGGACCCACAGGTTGAGAAATACATCGTGGACCTGGTCTTCGCGACCCGAACCCCGAAGGACTACGAGCTAGGCGACCTCTCTGATCTGATCGCGTTTGGCGCGTCCCCGCGCGCGACGATCAGTCTGGCCAAGGCCGCCCGAGCTCACGCGTTTCTCCGGCGCCGAGGATACGTCACACCCGAGGACGTCCGATCAATCGGGCTCGACGTGCTGCGTCACCGGGTGCTGCTGACCTATGAAGCTGAAGCGGAAGAAATGACGGCGGATGCCGTTGTCACTCGGGTGTTGAACAGTGTTGAAGTGCCCTAGTGAGTCAATCGTGATTCCCCGAGAGATTCTTAAGCAGGTGCGGCGGGTCGAGATCGCCACGCGAGGTCTTGTCAACGAGGTCTTCTCCGGTGAATACCATTCCGTGTTCAAGGGTCGCGGCATGAACTTCGCTGAGGTGCGCGAGTATCACTACGGCGACGACATCAGGGATATCGACTGGAACGTGACCGCCCGGACGGGCGCCCCGTTCGTGAAGGTGTTCGACGAGGAACGCGAGCTGACGGTCATGCTCGTGGTCGATGTCAGCGCCTCCGGCGAATTCGCGTCAGCCGGGCGCATGAAAGGAGAAATCGCCGTCGAAATCTGTGCCGTACTGGCGTTCTCGGCCATAACAAACAACGACAAAGTCGGACTGATCATCTTCAGCGACCGGATCGAGAAATTCGTTCCGCCACGCAAAGGCCGACACCACGTGCTCCGGGTGCTCCGCGAGCTGTTGTACTTCAAGCCGGAAGGTCGAGGAACCGATATTGCCGGTGCTTTGAAGTATCTCGCCCGTGTGGTCCGGCGTCGTGCGGTGGTCTTTGTCGTCTCCGACTTTCTGTCCACGGGATACCAAAAGGCGTTGGCCATCGCCGGCCGACGACATGACACGGTCGTCATACGAATGAGCGACCCCCGTGAGTACGAGCTCCCGGCGTTGGGCTATCTCGAGCTTGAAGACGCCGAAACGGGAGAGTTCGTCACCGTGAATGCGTCGGACCCCGTGTTTCGACGGGCGTTCGCTCGGGACGTGACCGACACGCTGGCGACCCGGGAACGTGAGTTCCGAAAAACGAAAGTCGACGTGGTGGAAATCAGCACCGACCGTCCCTACGCCGACCGTCTCATGCGGTTCTTCCGACAGCGGGCGAAACGATTCCGATGAATAGACCCAGGCCAGCCCGCGGATACGACCGCCAGAGTTGGCGACGGCTCGGAGTGGTGGTCTGGCTCGTGGTA
>Ga0310345_10005268_pt1 | contig 11535 bp, 7 predicted proteins | sample HC15DNA20500_MG_FD_204667 | JGI IMG/M metagenome (GOLD analysis project Ga0310345, IMG submission 204667) | Marine microbial communities from station ALOHA, North Pacific Subtropical Gyre - HC15-DNA-20-500_MG | ecosystem: Environmental > Aquatic > Marine > Oceanic | place: Pacific Ocean: North...
AACGAAAAGCAGACAAAGGCAGAGCCTATGAATTTGGTTTAAAATTATTCACAAATACAAAGGACGATTTATCACTTCTCAAATCATTACTTGGAACAAGCGACTTAAAATATACGGCCATTGCAGACCAATTGGCAAACGAAATAATGCAATGCGGTATTGATTATTTTAACGAAAGCCAAGAAAATGATTCCAATGAAAATTACCTTGAATCAGCTCAAAAATTAACAAAGTTAGCTGACTCAATTGCCGTTGGAAAATTGACCAAGGACAGAGCAAAAGACAGTCTTGAGACTCTTGCAGACATGAAAGACCAAGAGGTCAATCAAGCTATTGCAGTATTAGATTCAATTAAAGAAGCTTATGAAAGAGCCTGCCGTGAAATTGACAAGCAAGTAGAAAAACTTCAGTACACCACTATGCCAGGAATTCTAGGCAGAGAGCCAATGAGAATTCCAAGAACTGACGTTTCAATCAACTGGAGCAAGGTTGAAAAGATGAAAAGGCTGGCTTTAGATTGGGATAAAGTTGTTGAAGTTGTCAGTAATGAAATAAGTATGAACAACGTTGAAGCCATTCAGCGCTGCTCAAATGAAAGTAAGGTGTCGGAATACAAGAGCCTTGTAGATTTCTTATTAGCCAAACTTGGCCCAATTCAAATAAACAGGGTAAAACATATATGTTATTGGAAAGATGTAAGAGCAATCCAAGCATCTGCGACAGCAAAAAAGGTTACCTCTTCTGGTAAAGGAGGCTGCTACATTGCGACAATGGCCTATGGCGATTACGACCATCCACAAGTTTTAGAATTAAGAAAATTCAGAGACAACTCTTTGAGCAACACGAGCCTTGGCAGGGCCTTTATCAGGCTTTACTACATGCATTCACCAAAATTGGTTGAAAGACTAAAACACAAGCAAATCATTAACCTTATAGTCCGAAAAGGATTGGATCTATTCATCAAAGTAATCAGATAAAAATGAAAAAGATTTTACTCTTATCCCTCTTGTTGGGTGCGACAGGTCTTTATGCACAACAACAAGATTCTACACTAATTCAGGAGATTCCTACTCTAAAAAATGATCTTATTGAACAAAGGAATGAAATTAACATCCTTACAAAGAAGATCAATAGCCAGAACTATTCGATAAAAAACCAGGCCAAGACAATTTTAAGCTTAAAGTCTGATAATGAGAGATTTAATTCTTCAATTGATAGTTTAGGTCAACTCATCCAAACCAACAGCCAAAACATTGTTACTAATTCCCAAGAGCTTGGAACTAAAATCCAAGAAACAGGACAAAAAGCAGACACTCAAATAGCCCAGTTGGATAGTAGTGTAGAGAAAAACCGCTTGTATTGGCTAATCGCCACCTTGGCAACACTTTTATTAGGTGGTTTGGTTTATTGGCTATTGGGCAAACGCATTAAATCAAGCAAGACAGATGTTGAAACCCAAATCAGAAATACCAAAGCTTCATTGGAAGAAGAAAGTGTGAAGTTGGATAGTAAACTAATGGAGGTCTTGGAAACTCAGCTTAAATTAAAAGACCTAAGTCAATCAGGCAAACCTGAAAATGAAGAAAAAGACCATTCTTTAGTTCTCAAAGTAGCAGATGAAGTCACTCGAATCTTGATGAACCTTGAAGTAATGGATAAAAACATAAAGGGTTACAAGCATCTTAAAAAATACTCTGCATCAATCCTAGATAATCTTAAAGCTTATGGCTACGAAATACCGCAGCTTATTGGTCAAAACTATAATTCAGGAATGAATATGGTGGCAACAATGGAATTTGATGACAGTATCGAAGAAGGAAAGCAAATAATTAAAAGAATCATAAAACCACAAATCAACTACAACGGAAAAATGATTCAAGCTGCAAAAGTGATTGTAGCTTTTAACGAATAAAAAAAATTGAAATAGAAATGGCAAGATTAAAAATAGACTTCGGGATTGATTTAGGAACAACCAACTCTGCTATTGCAGTAATGGATGACGGTAAAGTCAAAATGCACCGAACAGATACACAGCGAGACACAATGCCGTCTTGTGTTATGGTGACAAAAAAAGGCTTTTTGCTTGGTGATAAAGCTTATGCTCAACTGTCAAAAGATAAAAAGAAGGCATTTACTGACCTTGATTTTAAGTCAAACATCTTTATTGAGTTCAAACGAACAATGGGTAATTCAGTGAAATATAAAACTGATAACAAAATTGGCGTTGAACTGTCTTCTGAAGAACTTTCTGCTGAAGTTTTGAAGACTTTGAAATCTTATGTAGATAATGAAAGCGTAAAATCTGCAATTATTACAATTCCTGCTGCCTTTGAAATGAATCAAATCAATGCAACTAAAAAAGCTGCGGAGTTGGCAGGAATAGAATATGTAGAATTAGTCCAAGAGCCTTATGCAGCTGCAATTGCCTATGGAGTTGAGTCCGCAAATAAAAATGGCTTTTGGTTAGTCTTTGATTTTGGTGGTGGAACATTTGATTCTGCTTTGGTCAAAGTTTCAGAAGGTATAATTAAAGTTATTGATACCGAAGGAGACAACTTTTTAGGTGGTAAGAATCTTGATGAAGCCATAGTTGATAATATTTTCATTCCTTACCTGAAAGAACGTTTTACCATTGATTCAATTATTGAAGATCAAGAAAAATTCACTGCATTCAAAGAGATGTGGAAACCACTTGCAGAAGATGCCAAAAATCAATTATCGTACAAAGAAGAATATCCAATTCTCACCAATTTATATGATGAATACGGTGAAGATGATGAGGGTGAAGAATTTGAAATTGACTTAACTATCTCTAGAGAACAACTTAAAGAAGTAATAGAACCGTTTGTTCAGAAAGCTATTGACTATTGCAAAGTACTTCTTAAACGAAATAACTTGGACGGCAACTCATTAGGAGAACTGATTCTTGTTGGCGGCCCTACACTATCGCCAATTGTTAGAGAGATGCTTGAGACACAAATTAAAAAGCCTAACACAAGTGTTGACCCTATGACAGTAGTTGCCAAAGGTGCAGCTATTTATGCTTCCACAATTAATAACACAGTCGAAAATGAAAATGCAGACGCATCAAAGGTTCAGTTGCATATAGACTATGATTCAATGGTGGCTAGTGATGAAACCTTTGTTACAGTGAAAACTAAAGATGCGGATAGAATAGTATTTGCAGAAATAGCGAGAGGTGATGACGCTTTCAAAAGTGAAAAGGTTGAGCTTAACAACATAGGCGAAGTCATCGAATTGCATCTAAAATCAGGAGAAAGAAATACTTTCACAATATTGCTTTACGATGAAAAAGGAAACAAATTAGAATGCGAACCGAATAAATTTTCAATTCAACCTGATACAGCTCTCGGAGGAGCAACTTTAACTCACACAATTTGCATTGAGGTTTTTGATAAAAAGGTAGGCAAGAAATTATTGAAAGCTATTAAAGGTCTAGAAAAAGACAAAACCCTTCCTGCACAAGGTGTTTCCAACGGTTTGACAACAAGAAAGCAAATTCGCCCAGGAATGGACGATTTTATTGATATTCCAATTTATCAAGGAATCCCTGAAACCAAAGCAATTAGTAATAATCACGTAACTACAGTTCGGATAACAGGCGATGATATCCCAAAGCTTCTACCAGAAGGTAGTATTGCTGATCTGACATTAAACTTTACAAAAGGCAGCGATTTTTCAGGTAAAATTAATTTCCTTGATATTGATTTTGAAATGCCCTTAGAAATTAATAGCAATGAGTCAGAAGTAACAAAAGATTGGCTTGCACAACAAATCAGAGAAACTGAAAATACCTTAAGAAATATTGATTCCCCACGTAGTTCAGAATTCGAGGAGCAACTAAATAAAGTCAAAAACATTTTTGATAGCAAGAACACAGAAGCAGGTCGGTTAGAAGCTCGTTCAGAACTTCAGAAAGTTGCTAGAGAAATTGAGCAAGTTGAAAAATTGAATGAGTGGCCTAATCTAGAAGAAACTCTGAAAGAGGAGTTTTATCGTCTTGAAAAGGCAAATAACGAGTTAGGAAATGAAAAAAGCACACAAGTTGTCAATCAATTTCGCTCACAGTTGGATGAAGTGATTCGTGCAAAAGACGTAAAACTCGGAAACGTCCTTTTAGAAGAAATTAGTAGCTTCTTCGTTCAACTCACCTTAATCTATCAATTGGTAGGTTTTATTAGGCAGCATAATGACAATTTCAATTCTTACAATTGGAAAGACAGCGGCAGAGCAAGAACACTTTTAAACAAAGGGTTACAAGTTATTAGCGAGAATCCTACAACAGACGAATTACATCCAATTGTAATAGCAGTTATTGATTGTATGGTTGATGATCCGAATAAACCGGGTGAAGATGTGTTTGAAGTAAATAAGTAAATGAAACTAACCCACGCCATACACATAGGAATTGATTCCGCTTCCATTGCTAAAATGAAAGATGGAGAGCCTTGTATTATCAGAACTGATACATTGCGAGATGAGATTCCTATGTGTGTTTATGTGAACAAAAAGGGAGCAATCCAAGTTGGTGATTCGGCATTGAATGCTCACAAGAGAGATGCATTAAAATCTCAAAAAGGTTGGAATTCTTCATCACAAAATTCATTTGTAGAGTTTACGAGAACATTAGGCACGGATAAAACTTATTTCAGTTCTAATGCCAACAAAGCATTTACTTCTGAAGAACTCTTAGCAGAAGTTTTAAAAACACTTATTGCCTTTGAAAAGGATGTGTATATTAAAGCTGCTGTTCTTACAGTTCCAGCATCTTATGAAATGAACCAAATAAGTGCTACAAAAAAAGCATCGGAACTAGCAGGTTTAGAATATGTAGAATTAGTCCAAGAACCTGTTGCGGCAGCTATGGCCTTCGGTTTAGAAACGGTTAAAAAAGATGGCTTTTGGTTAGTATTTGATTTTGGTGGTGGAACATTTGATGCTACTTTAATTAAAGTATCAGATGGCATCATCAAAGTAGTTGACCATACAGGTGATAATTATCTAGGTGGTAAAAATCTTGATGAAGCAATTGTAGACCAAATATTTATCCCATATCTAAAAGAGAATTTTACAATTGATTCAATTATTGAAAATCAAGAAAAATTTACTGCATTCAAAGAAATGTGGAAATCACTCGCGGTAGATGCCAAAAATCAATTGTCATACGAAGAAGAATATCCAATTATTACTAGTCTATATGATGAATACGGAGAAGATGATGAAGGAGAAGAATTTGAAATTGACTTAACTGTCACAAGAGAACAACTTAAAGAAGTCATAGAGCCGTTTATACAAAAAGCGATTGACTATTGCCAAATCCTTCTGAAACAAAATAACATAGATGGTAACTCATTAGGTGAATTGGTTCTCGTTGGTGCTCCAACACTTTCGCCTATCATTAGGAAAATGCTTGAAGAACAAATAAAAAAACCAAACACAAGTATTGAGCCAGAAACAGTAATTGTAAAAGGAGCGGCTATTTATGCTTCAACTATAAATAATCCAATTGAAGAAATTCCACCACAAAAGAATAAAACGGTTCAATTGATTATAGACTACGACACTATGGTTGTTGATGAAGAAACATTCATAAGCTTAAAAACTAAAGAAGACAATAGAATTGTTTTTGTGGAAATAGAAAGAGATGACAATACCTTCAAAAGCGAAAAAGTAGAGGTCAATAATATTGGAGAAGTTATTGAGTTAGCTCTTGTTGACAGCGAAAAAAATATATTTAAAATTCGTGCATTCGACAAGTTTGGGAATAAATTAAATCCAGTACCTAATTCAATTTCAATTATTCACGGAGGATTAGTAACACCTTATTATTTACCACATTCAATATGTGTTGAAGTAATAGACTTAAAAACAAAAAGGAGAGTATTGAAAGCAATTAAGGGTTTAGAAAAGGATAGAAGCTTACCCGCAGTAGGTACTTGGAGTATTAAAATTGAAAAAAATATACGTCCTAGTACAAATGATTTTATTGATATTCCAATTTATCAAGGAATTCCCGAAACCAAAGCGATTAATAATAATCACGTAACAACAGTTCAAATAACAGGAGAAGATATCCCTACACTTATATCTAAAGGCAGCATTGCGGACTTAACATTTGCCTTTTCAAGAGGTAACGATTTTACAGGAAAAATATATTTTCCTGCTATTGATTTTGAAATGGCCTTAGAAATTAATAGCAATGAGTCAGAAGTAACAAAAGAATGGCTTGCACAACAAATCAGGGAAACTGAAAATAGCTTAAGAAATATCGATACCCCACATAGTTCAGAGATCGAGGAAAAACTAAATAAGGCTAAAAACATATTTGAAAGCAAGAACACAGAAGCAGGTAGATTGGAAGCTCGCTCAGAACTTCAAAAGGTGGCTAGAGAAATTGAGCAAGTTGAAAAATTGAATGAATGGCCTAATCTAGAAGAAACCTTGAAGGATGAATTTTATCGTCTTGAAAAGGCAAATAACGACTTAGAAAATGAAAAAACGACACAAGTAGTCAGTCAATTTCGTTCTCAATTGGATGAAGTTATTCGCTCAAAAGACGTCAAGCTAGGCAATGTCCTTTTGGAAGAGATTAATGGTTTCTTACTTGAAATTAATCGTATTGCAGCTGTCAATGAAAAATATGACAGGGAATACCTTCAACTTTATGAAAATGGTGAGATGTCTTTAATAGAAGTCAAGGATAGCCTTGAAGAAGCCAATAGACAGGAAGGTATCGTTTATCAAGAGGTTTTAAATCTTATCAACAAAGAAGAAAGAAGGCTTACTAAGGATAAAGTAGAAGACTTACTCTTCGCACTAACTGAAAATGAAAGTTTACCAAGTGCAAAGTTTGGAGAATATTTTGAGAGACTATCTAACATTCAAGAAAATTCTGATGAATTAGACGGTTTATTTACGGAAATAAAAGGGTATGAATAAAACCATCCACATACTATCCAAAGGCCAATCAATAGGCGATATATACAAGGTGACTTTCTTTTTAAAAAAAGGAAGCTATGCTGAAACTTATCGTGTCAAAGACCAAGAAGGAAAAACCAAATTATTGAAGCTATTTGCTTACTCAAAATTAGATAGAACTCAATTTGATGCAAATGGTGATGTTTTAGAAATTCAGATTTTAAAGATAATCAAGCATCCAAATTTGGTTAAGTACTGTGATAGTGGTGAGCTTCTTTTAGATGGTCAAAAATATGCCTACGCAATTCTTGATTTTATCAGTGGTGAAACCTTGGCAGACAAATTAAAAAGGGAACAAACCATTAACCCGTATGAAGCTAAGGATATTATCTCAGGTGTATTAAACGGGTTGAACTATTTGCATTCTCTTCAAAGTCCAATTATCCACAACGACATTACAAACCTGAATGTGATGTTGGATTTATCAGGCAAGGTTGCTATTCCAAAAATCATTGATTTTGGGTATGCTCGCTTTTTAAGCCAATCAAACAAGGACTTTTTAAAGGAAGGTCTAAATCCATTTTACCTAGCCAATGAAGCCTTCAATAAAGTATTTTCAGTTCATAGTGATGTATTTTCGGTTGGTGCATTATATTATCACTTGTTAGAAGGAATGCCGCCTTGGTTCGTTCAAATTTCAAAATACAAGGCAGATTCCATAAAGGTGGAAGATATTATTATTGAAGAACGAAAGAAGCCATTAAAGTTTTCTACTGTTTCAGACCAACAAACCCCAAATATAATCAGCAAAGCATTTCAGCCAAATGCTGAAAATCGCTTTGATAGCGTCAAAAGCTTTATAAAAGCGATGAACGGAGAAATAGAAGTACAAGAGCTTTCATCACCGAAAGAAGTTTCTAAACCCAAACTAAAAGAAGTAAAAAAAGGAAAAGGGTTTTCAGCAATCGCAGGAATGCAGGAACTGAAAGACACTATCCAACTCGATGTAATTGATGCTCTCCACGAAAAAGAACGTTATGCAGAATATGGTTTGACTATTCCAAATGGAATGTTGCTTTACGGCCCTCCAGGTTGTGGTAAAACCTACTTTGCCGAAAGAATGGCAGAAGAAATTGGTTTTAACTTCTACCAGCTAAAGCCATCTGATATTCAGAGTAAGTACGTAAATGAGTCGCAGGAAAAAATCAAAATCCTTTTTGATGAAGCTCGTGAGAATGCGCCAAGTATCATTTTTATTGATGAATTGGATGCAGTTGTTCCTAACCGGGATAGTTCAAGCATAAACCATATGAATACAAGTGCTGTCAATGAATTTTTAGCACAAATGAACAATTGTGGAGAAGATGGAATTTTCATTATTGGGGCAACGAATCGACCAAATTCCATTGATCCTGCAATTTTAAGAGCAGGAAGATTGGACAAAGTCATTTACTTGCCACCTCCAGACCTTGCTGCTCGTGAATTAATGTTTAAACTTTACTTGGAGAAAAGACCTAGAGAAATCGGTTTGAATTATTCTGAGTTTGCCAAAGCAACAGAAAACTATGTTTCGAGCGATATTAAATTCCTTTGTGATGAAGCTTCGAGAACAGCACTAAAACTCAAGTTAAGAATATCAAAAGAGATTCTACTTGAAACAATAAAGAATAACAGACCTTCTATTTCGCTAAAAGAATTGAATAGTTATATCGCAATCAAAGCAAAAATGGAAGGTTTAGCAGAAAACACTAACGACCGACCAAGAATCGGTTTTAAAAACTATTAGATATGGAAACATTAGCGTTTAACCATCTTTTACTCAAGACAGCATTCTCTTGCATGGCTTGTGATGGAGAAATTGACAAACGAGAAATAAAGCTTATTAAACGCCTGCATCAAGAAAAGGGAATTTTTGGTGAGATAGATATAAATGAAGGCATGGAAAGCCTACTAATTGCCATCAATAAAGATGGACATAAATATATGAGAGATTTTTTTCATGAATTGACTTCTTCTGACTTATCAGAATCTGATGAGTTAAAGCTAATTGAAGTAGCAATAGACACCATCAAAGCCGATGAGAAAGTTGAATACAGTGAAATCAAATTTTTCAAAGTCATCCGTTCCAAATTGAAAATCCACAATGACCAAATTCTTGAAAAGCACCCTGACTTTGAAAACTATTTGGAACAAGATATTATTACAGATTCCTATTTAGCTAGACTTCAAGATGACTTTTTTGACACACACTCAGCCAATAAAATTGACTTGGTCAGTGAAACAAACAATGACATAATTGATAGCCTGAAAGAAAACAATGAAGAATAGCTCGCTTTCTATAAAAGTAGCCTTAGCAATTCTTTTATTCCTATGCTTATTAAACATGCCTTATGGGTATTACCAATTTGTCCGTTTTATAGCTATGATTGGATTCGGAATTTTAGCTTACACGGCAAATGAACAGAATCAGAAAGCGGAAATGGTAATTCACGGAAGTCTCGCCCTTCTCTTTCAACCATTTTTTAAAATAGCACTGGGGAGAGAAATATGGAGCATCTTAGACCTTATTGTCGCAATGGGATTAATAGGAAGTTTAATTCTTAATAGGACTAAAAACCAACCCTAAAGCCATACACATTTGCAATTCGCACAAGCCAGCAATGCAACCAAAAATTACTAGGAAATTAGTAATTGGCGCCTGATACTCGGATGAGCAACAAAATTCACTTTATATGTCTTTGCGAGGAACAAAAAGAACGAAGTGAAATTTTGTGACGCGGCAATCTGATCCGGAGAATTCAAGAGAAACCATCTGCTACAGCCACTCCAGTCGTCAGACCAATGACTGGTAAGGTCAGGTGAGGCCGAAACGCAGGAATGCTTGAGAAACAATTGGTCAGACGACTAACTGCTACCTCTCAGTCCTGCACCTGAGTAAGCCATTGGAAAACTGGGTAATTGGTGCTCGGGAAATAGTTATCACTTAATCAGACCCGAAGTCTCGGGGCGGAAAACAATTTAAGAACCTTAGTCACCCACCTTTTCACCTCGACCGTAGCGGAGAGGCCTAAGTAGGAAATTGGATGATTGGGAAATTGGGTTTTAGTCGTCTTTGCGAGTCACAAAAAGAACGAAGTGAAATTTTGTAACGCGGCAATCTGTTTGCTCTGGGCAGTAGACCACCTAATAGACAGATTGCTTCGTCATAAAACCTTATTAACACAGGTTTTATTTCTCGCAATGACAGACCCGATACTGATTTCTGATTAACTGATAACTGGTCGTTGCCCCATCTATCTTAAGACCTCCTTTTCAACAAAAGGAAAATACTCAACTGCTAATAAAGGTGTGTGCAAACATTCAACATTAAACATTAAACCATGAACATTACTTAGCCTTATCCCAAAGCTTTTTAGGCGTAACTACTACAAGCGAGAATTTCAAATAGCCAGCATCTTTCAACTTGTATTCCTGAATAGGGTTATTCAATCTTTCGCCAGGAAGTGAAATGATATAAGCCACATTATTCACATAAGAAGCTTCAGCAGTAGCCCAAAGCCAATCATGAATTTCTCTTTCAAATGCCAAACTCATAATGAAATCTGCTCGCTGTAATGTAAGCTGATTCTGTTCTTGAGAAAGCGCATTAGTCACATTAAATCTCCAATTGTCGAACTGCGCCTTTAAAATAAGGTAAGCTTTTTCTGAAGGATGGTAGCGCAAACTAGCATAAGAAGGTAGAAATGATTCAATCATCATCTTAGAGCTCAAGGCTCTATTATAGGCCAATGTAGGGTAAACATTAAGCACCCCAAGTGCATAGTTCACAATGAGTCCGTAGCCTAACTCTAACTTCTCAGATTTTCGAACATTATAAGCTGCTGAAAGAAGGTATCTGGCAGAATAACGATCTACACTGCTGGTATCGCTAGCTAATTCGGTCACTCCCATAAAGGTGAGCTTGCGTTGATCATCTAGCTTGCGCTGAAACAAGAAGTTCACCCCCGTGTTAACCAACTTCTTTTCATTCAGATATCGGTAAATATTGTCGTTGTCTTGAGGAATGAAAATGGTGTTATACTGCTGCCTGAGGTACTTCAGTTGAAGTCCGAAAAGCGTTTTTTCCTTCAGAACCACAGGAACACCTAAACGAACAGTAAACAGTTGATCACTCACAAACTTATTTTCTGGTTGCCCATCACTGTAGAGCGTCTGGTAATCAGTAAAACCACGATATCCGACCTCAATAACCTTGGGTCTAAACTCCAAAAGTTTTTGGGCATGCGCGGTAGAAGCAATAAGCAAAAAAAGTGTTAGCAGTTTCAGTACTCTCATAAGTCTAACAGCGAAATCTCAACAGCTCAAAATTTCGGCATGCAAATAAACAAATTTATTAATAGGAACTACGCTGCAACCCCAGCTCCTTTAAAAGTCTATTTACATTCTATAAATACTGATAATCAGTCAATTGTTTAAAGTAACACATTCTATTTTAGGCTACTTTCAATGAGTATATAAGGTAGTTCTAACCAGCTAACTAGTCGCCATTAAGGCTAATTGACTTGCCTGAATAGAATGACGACCATTCTTAAAAAA
>Ga0310345_10005271_pt1 | contig 11528 bp, 9 predicted proteins | sample HC15DNA20500_MG_FD_204667 | JGI IMG/M metagenome (GOLD analysis project Ga0310345, IMG submission 204667) | Marine microbial communities from station ALOHA, North Pacific Subtropical Gyre - HC15-DNA-20-500_MG | ecosystem: Environmental > Aquatic > Marine > Oceanic | place: Pacific Ocean: North...
CACCTCGCCGGACCGCTCGATCGCGCGCGCTACCACGCCGAGGGCGACCCGGCCGGCGTCTGGCTCGCCTCGGACCGCGAGGTTCGCCGCCTTGGCCTCGGCCTCGACCCGGGCCGCCCGCCCTACCACTGGGCCGCGGCCTTCGACGCCGTCCTCCTTCACCGGCCGTTCGGGCTGTGGCCCGCGCAGTGGCCCGACGGCGTCGGGTCCTCGCTGCGCACGGCGCGCTCGACGACCGGTTCGCGATCGGCCCGAACAGCGAGGTCCCGGCGGCCCTCGGTCTCGACGTCGACGCCGAGCCGCTCCGGCGCGACGGGACCGCCATCGGCGTGGTCGCGCGGCTGCCCGAGGCGGCCCGCCTCGGCGACGTGGCCGGCCGGGTCGAGGCCGAGCTCGGTGGCCTGAAGGCGCGTCTCGGCGACGGGCCAAAGGCGGTCGAGGCCGTCGCGTTCGCCGGCGCGATGACGGCGGAGCTGGTCGGGGACGCCGCGGCGCGGGGCGCGTTGCTCTACGTGACGGGACAGATCCGCAGGCCGGCGATCGAGGCCGTCCACCGGTGCGGGGTCCGCGCGCTCGCGGTCGGACAGGGACGGGCCGAAGCGTGGGGGCTCCGCCGCCTCGGCGCTCTCGTCCGCGAGCGGTGGCCCGGCGTCGAGGTCGTCGACGCCGGGCGGACCGGGCGCTAGCTGGCGAGCGCGGCCGGCCGGGCCGGCATCCGCGGCGGGCGGTCCGCCGGCCCGGAGGGGGCGCTGCCGAGCGGGAGTGGCTGGGCCTCGACGGGCGCCCCTTCGGCGTGCTGAGCCACGAGACCGCCCGCCGCGTCGACGGCGTCGGCCAGCGCGGCGGGCGACGTGTCGAGGTCGAGGCCGCCGACCCAGGCGTAGGCCCGGGCCGTCACAGCGAGCCCGGCCGGCGACGCGGTCGAGCCGACGAGGTACAGCGTCCCGCCCTCGGCCCCCCAGCGGACAGCGTCGGCGCCGGCCTCGGTCTCTGCGAGGCACCGCGCGAGGGCGTCGGGCTCGAGGCGGGCGTCGAGATCGAGCGGGACCACGAGGCCGGCCGGGTCCCCGGCGGCGAGGAGCCGCGTGCACGCCGCGTCAGCCCCGAGCTGGCGGGCCCGGCCGGCCCGGTCCGCCGCGCCGCCGAGGCGGACGGGGACGATCCGAAGCCACGGGTGGATCGTCGCCAACGTGGCCAGCTCGGCGGCCGACACGTCGAGGTCCTCGTCGAGCGCGACCAGGACCTCGGCCGCGTCCTCATCGAAAGGCGACGAGCCGCCGGCCAGCCGCTGCGCGGCGAGGGCCTTCACGAACGGGCCGAGCCGTTCGGGCCGCTCCGTGAGCCCGACGGCGACCGAGATCCGGAGGTCGTGAGGGACGCGGCCGAAGTCATCGGTCCGCGCCCGGCGCCGGACGTCGGGCTCGCAGGAGCGCCCCCGGAGGGCGGTTCGCGGGAGGGCGGGGTCGGTCATGCCTCGGCGTCGATCTTCTGGGTCCGCACCTCGACCTCGCGGTCGTCGTCCCAGGACGGGTCGAGGACGACCTTGACGCAGTCGTCCTTTTTGTCGCGGAACGTGTCGTAGAGCTCGGGCGCCTTCGCCAGTGGGGCCTTGTGCGTGATGATGTAGCTCGGGTCGAGGTCGCCGGCCTCGATGTGCCCGAGCAGGTCCTTGATGTACTTGTGGACGTGCGTCTGACCCATCTTGAACGTCAGCCCCTTCCCGAAGGCGGCGCCGATGTTGAAGTGGTTGATGACGCCACCGTAGACGCCCGGGACGCTCACCGTCCCGCCCTTGCCGCAGCTCTGGACGGCCTCGATGAGCGCCGTCCCGCGGTCGGTCTGGAGCTTCAGCGTCTGCTCTGCCTTCTGGGCCACGCCCGTCAGGCCCACCCCGTGTGACTCCAGCCCGACGGCGTCGATGCAGGCGTTCGGCCCGCGGCCGTCGTTGAGGTCTTTCAGCTTTTCGAACACGTCCTCGTCCTCGAAGTCGATCGTGGCCGAGCCCGCGAACCGCTCGGCCATCCGGAGCCGCTCGGGCTCGCGGTCGATCCCGATCACGTTCGCGCCGAGCATCTTGGCGCTGATCTGGGCGAACAGCCCGACCGGCCCGCAGCCCCAGACCACGACCGTGTCGCCCTCCTCGATATCGCAGTTGACGGCGGCCTGGTAGCCCGTCGGGTAGATGTCGGTGAGGAAGAGGACCTGCTCGTCGGTCAGCGAGTCCGGCACCTTCATCGGCCCGACGTCGGCGTAGGGCACGCGGACGTACTCGGCCTGCCCGCCGTCGAAGCCGCCGAGCATGTGGCTGTAGCCGAAGATGCCGGCCGCGGCGTAGCCGTAGGCCGCGGCTTGCTGCTCGGCGTTCCGGTTCGAGTTGTCGCAGAGCGAGTACTGGTCCGTATTGCAGTAGTGGCAATGCCCGCACGCGATGGGGAACGGGACCACGACCCGGTCGCCCTTCTTGAGGGTCTGGACCTCGGACCCGACCTCGACCACGCGGCCCATGAACTCGTGGCCGAGGATGTCGCCGTCCTCCATCGTCGGGATGTAGCCGTCGTAGAGATGGAGGTCGCTGCCGCAGATGGCGGTCAGCGTCGTCTCGATGATGCAGTCGGTCGGCTCGAGGATCTGGGGGTCGTCGACGGTGTCGACGGACACGTCGCCGGTGCCGTGCCAGCGGAGGGCTTTCATAGCGGGGGGCGGGGGAGAGGGGCCAGTCGAACGGAGCCTGGGGGCGGGCGATCCGGCCGCGGGCGCCCTCCCGCCGCTGCCCGAAGTCCCGTTCAGGGATTCCCTGCCGCCCGCTCCGGACCCGCTCTCGCAACCGGCCCGTCTCCCCCCGGCCCGCCCTCCGATCCGCCCGTGCCGCTCTCCGTCCTCACCCTCGTCCGCAACCGGACCGCCTACCTCCACGGCCTCCTCGCCGCGCTCGCCGAGGCGCCCGACCCGCCGGCCGAGGTGGTCGTGGCCGTCTGCGGCGGCGACGACCCCCGACCGGGCCGGCCCGAGACGCCGTTCCCGGTCCGCTTTCTCGACGTCGCCTCGGGCGAGCGGATCGCGTACAGCCCGGCCCGCAACGCCTGTGCGCGGGCAGCGACGAGCGAGCGCCTCCTGTTCCTCGACGCCGACTGCGTCCCGCTCCCGGGCGCGCTCGCGGCCTTCGACGCCGCGCTCGCCGCCGAGGACGCGGTCACCATCGGCGAGGTCCTCTACCTCCCGCCCGACGCCGCGCTCGACCCGGCCGACGTGGCCGGCTCGGCCGCCGTCGGCCGGCCGCACCCCGCGCGCCCGACGTCGCCCGCGGAGGGGTGGGTCCGCTCGGACCGCTACGACCTCGTGTGGGGCCTGTGCATCGGCGTCCGGCGGGGCACGTTCCTTCGGCTCGGCGGGTTCGACGAGGGCTACGGCGGCTACGCGGGTGAGGACACTGACTTTGCCGAGGCCGCCAAGCGGGCGGGCGTCCCGCTCGTGGTCGTGGCGGGCGCGACCGTCGCGCACCGGCACCACGACGTGTTCGAGCCGCCCGTCCAGCAACTCGCCGCGACGGTCGCCAACGCCCAGCGCTTCCGCGACAAGTGGGGCTGGTGGCCGATGGGGGGCTGGCTCGCGGGCTTCGCCGACCTCGGCCTGATCGAGTGGGGCCCGGACGCCGCGCGCGCCCGGGTCGTCCGCGAGCCCACCGAGGCCGAGGTGGAGGCGGCGCGGCGGACGTCGGCGCGGCCGTTCCGCGAGGCGGCCTAGGCGAGGACCGGGCGGGCGGTCGGCGTGTCGGTGGCGACGGCCGTCGCCAGCCGGTCGAGGAGAGCGGCGGCGCGGCGGGCGCCGTGGCCGTCGCTCAGCGAGCGGAGCGGCGCCGGGTCGAGGGCGCTCGCCTCGGCGAGCACGCCGGGCCAGTCGGTCGGGGCTGGCCACGGGTGGCGGACGACCGCCGCGCCGATCCGGGCGAGCGCGGCGGCCTTCCGGCATTGCTCCTCGAACGGCCGCTCGGCCGGGACTACGACGAGCGGCCGGCCGGCCGTCGCGGCCTCCATCACGGCGTTGTGGCCGCCGTGCGCGACGACGACCCCGGCGCGCGCGAGGACCGGGAGCGGGTCGGCGATCCACCCGAGGCCGAGGAGGTTGGGCGGGGCGCCCGGGGGCGTCTCGGCGCCGAGGATCCGCCACCGCCGATGGGGGGTGGCACGGGCCGCCGCGACGACGTCGGCCGGCGTCCAGGCCGGGGCGGAGCCGGGGCCGGACCCGCCGCTGCCGCCGAGCACGACGACCGTCCGTCGCTCGGGGGCAGTGTCGGTCAGGCGGCCGTCGAAGCGGCTGAACCCGCCGGCATACGTCGTCTTCGCGCGGACCCAATGGGGCGCGTCGGGCTCTTCGAGCGAGCGCGGGAACGGGGCGAGCAGGCGGGCCGCGAGGCGGTAGGCCAGGAGGTGACCCTCGTCCCACCGCCGCCCGTGCTGGCGGACGGCCACGACGGGCAGCGACAGGAGGCGTCCGAACGTGGCGACCTCGGCCGACACGTCGGACACGAGGACGCCGGGGCCCTCGACGGCCCACGCTGCCAGCCGCGCCATCCGCTGCCGGAGCCCGTCGTGCCCGACCGGCGCGTAGTGGAGCGGCCAGGCCGGGCGGACGTCGGCCGCGCCGCGCGGGTCATCGGCGGGCAGCCGGACGAACGCGGCGCCCGGCGGGAGGTCCGGCGGGTCGGCCGACGAGAAGAGGGTGGCCTCCGAGCGGACGTGGCGGAGGACCGCGGCGGCCCGTGTGACGTGCCCGTGCCCGTGGTGCGCGGCGACGTACGCGACCCGCGGCCTCACGCCTCCGCCCCGACCGGATGCTCCGCGAGGTCGACGAGCCCGAGCGTCGTGGCGAGCGCCGAGGGGACCGGCCGCGGCGGCCGCCGCGCGATGAGCCGGCGGTAGAGCTCGAGGTAACGGTCGACCATGGCGTCCTCGGAGGCGTGGGCCTCGACCCACCGGCGGCAGGCGCGCCGGTCGAGCCGGGCTGCCTCGGTGGCCGCGCGGGCCAGGTCGGCCGCGTCGTCGGGCGCGGCGAGCCGGCCGGTGTCGGCCGTGACGAGTTCGGGCGCCGCGCCGCGCCGGAACGAGGCGACGGGCGTCCCGCAGGCGAGGGCCTCGACGAGCGTCAGCCCGAACGGCTCCTCCCACCGGGCCGTCGAGAGCGCGACGGCCGCCGCGCCGTAGTGGCCGGCCAGCTCGCGGTGCGAGACGTGCCCGACTGCCTCCACGTCGGCACCGAGGCGGGGCCGGACCTCGGCCTCGTAGTACGCCCGGTGGTGGATCGGCCCGACGAGGCGGAGCCGGAAGCCGGCCGCGCGCGCCGCGTCGATGGCGAGGTGCGGCCCCTTCTCGGGCACGATCCGCCCGGCCCACACGGCGAGCCCGGGGTCGGCCTCGCCGGAGAACCGCCACCGCCGGAGGTCGACGCCGTTGCGGACGACGCCGCACGACGGGAGGGACGCCCGCCACGTCGCCTGGTTTGTGGCCGAGACGGTCACGGCGCACGGTCGCTCGGCCTCGGACAGGCTCGCGAACGCGCTCTCCTGCCACGGCGTCGGCGGCGCGTGGAGCGTCGTGAGGTGGGCGGCCTCGACCGTCGGCGCCATCGCGATCGGGAGGTAGTGGAGCGAGTGGTTGTGGACGACGTCGAACGGCCCCCAACGCTCGCGGCCGAGATCGAGCATGAGGCGCTGGGCGGCGTGGTGCTCGGCCATGAACGGCGCGGCGAGCATGGAGACGTCGCCGCTCGCGGCCTCCGAAAAGTCGAGCCCGCTCTCCGCGCAGAACGGGACGACGTGGACGCCCCCGCCCTCGGAGCCCTCCGGCGCGAAGAGCGTCACGTCGTGGCCGCGCTCGGCGAGCCCCCGCGCGAGGCCGACCACGTGAGCGGCCAGCCCACCGACGAACGGCTCGCAGAGCGGGTACCGGGCGGTGCCGACGAGGGCGATGCGGAGCGGGCGGGCGGGACGGGTCATGGGCGGTCGAAGTCGAAGTGGGCGTAGTCGGCGGCGTAGACCTCACGGACGCGGGCGCGGGCGGCGGCGCTCAGGCGGGGCGGGGGCCCCGGTGGGCCGGCGTTCACGTGGGGGAGCGGGCCGCCCACGCCGGTCTCGGCGCGGACCCGGGCGTACCCCTCCCCGAGTCGTCCGTACCGCACGACGCGGTCGACGGCCACCGCGCCGCCGTCGCACACGAAGTCGGCCTGGGGCCGAAAGTGGACCTGGGCCCGTGACGCGCGCGGTGTCAGCCAGTCGAGGATCAAGGCCTCGAGCGTGGGGAGCTCCCCCAGAACGCGCGCGCCGAACGCGGCGTCGAGGGCGTTCGAGCCGCCGGCCTTGAGGTACCGGAACGCCGACGCGAGCCGGTCGACGGGGTCGCGGACGACGGCGAACGAGAAGAGGGCGTCGGCCGGCTCCCGGCCGAGCTCGTCGCGGACCTCCCGGATCGTCCGGTGCCCGACGCCCGCGGTCCCGTACAGCGCGCGGGCGACCGACGTCCCGCCCGTCTTGGGGACGTGGATGAACAGCACGCCCGTCGCGAGCGCAGGGACCAGGGAGTACGGGCGGCTCTCGGCCGCCGCGTCCGGGCGGGGGCGTGAGCGTGGGGCGGTCGGCGCCGGGTGAGACATGCGAGACGGGCACGGAGAGGGGGACGGCAGGCACCGCCGCTCGTTTCTCGCCGCCGGACCAGAGCGGTTCCGGCCTCGGCCGGACGTCGGGAGCTGCCCGACGGGGACTTCCCCAGATGCCGGCGCGGCCCCTTCCGCCCGGCCCCGACCGCCTCGGCGCCGAGGCGGGCGGGGCCGGGGCGGGCAGCGCCGGGGCGGGGCGGACCGCGTGAAGGCCTGCCGCGGCGGCCCGGAGCGGGGCCGGCCGCCGGTACCTTCCGGCATGCGCTACAGCGGTCACGAGTGGTTCCCCTGCCGGTACGCCTGGCTGCCCAAGGCCGTCCGCGCGCTCGCCGACGATCCGGGCGCGTTGCGCGACGAGGAGGGCGCCGTCGAGCGGCTCGGGATCGGCAAGAACATGGTCCGCGCGCTCGTCTTCTGGGCGACGGCCATGGGCGTCATCGAGTCGACCGACGAGGGCCACGCGGTCACGCCGTTTGGCGCGGCCGTCTTCGGCGACGGCGGCCTCGACCCGTTCCTCGAGGACGTCCGGACGCTGTGGCTGCTCCACTGGCGCGTGGCGACGGCCGAGGACCCGCTCTTCGCGTGGGACTTCCTTCTCAACCGCTGGCACCGGCCCGAGATCGTGCGGAGCGTCGTCTTGCCGGAGTTCGTCCGCGAGGCCAATAGCGGGGCGCGGACCTATTCCGAGACGACGCTGAAGCAGCACTTCGACGTGTTCCTGCAGGTCTACACGCCGGTCTCCCGGACGCGCGCGGGCGCCGGCGAGGACCACCTCGACAGCCCGCTCGTCGAGCTCGGCCTCATCGAGACGGTCGGCGAGCGGACGGTCGGGGCCAAGCGCGAGCCGGTCTACGCCTTCCGCCGCGAGCCGCGGCCCGAGATCCCGCCGGCCTTGTTCGCGTCGTGCCTCGCCGACTTCTGGCGCGCCCACCGCGCCGCCGAGCGGACGCTCACGTTCCGCGACGTGGCGACGGCGCCGGGCAGCCCCGGCCAGGTCCTCAAGCTCCCCGAGGCCGACGTCCGCGACCGCCTCGAACGGATCGCCGACGACACCGACGGCCTTTTCGGCTACCAGGAGTCGGCCGCGCTCGCGCAGGTGACGCGGCCGGCCTCGACCGACGTCGCCGACCCCGATCTCGCCCTCGACCTCCTGCGCCGGGCCTACGAGCCCGCCCTCGTCGCGTGAGCGCCGCCGACCTTCTCGCCCCGCCCGCCCGCTTCCTGCGGACCGCCCATCTCGAGCGCGACGTCGGCCGATCCGACGCGCTCGACGGGTACGTCGTCACGCCGCACGTCCGCGACGTGGCCGCGCGCGTCGCCGCCGGGCTCCGGCCTGACGGCTCGGGCCGCGCGTGGCGGATCACGGGCGACTACGGGACCGGCAAGTCGTCGTTCGCCCTCGCCCTCGCCCGCGTGGTCTCGGAGGCGGGCGACGACCTCCCGGACCTCCGCGCCGCCGTGGCCGACGGGCTGGACGGCGCCCCGGCGCCGCGACTGCTGCCGGTGCTGCTGACCGGCTCGCGCGAGGGGATGGCGCCCGCGCTCGCCGGCGCGCTCGACGCTGCCCTCGTCCGCCTCGGCGAGGCGTCGGGCGAGCTCGACCTGTTCGGCGGGACGGACGGCGACGTGCTCGGGCTCCTCGACCGCGTGGTCGCCGCGGCGGCCGCGCACGACGACTGGGACGGCGTGCTCCTCGTGATCGACGAGCTCGGCAAGTTTCTGGAGCACGCCGCGCTCCATCCCGACCGCGTCGACGTCCACCTCCTCCAGCAGCTCGCCGAGGCGGCCGACCGGAGCGGCGGCGCGCCGCTCGTCGTCGTCGGGATGCTCCACCAGGGGTTCGGGGCCTACGCCGAGGCGCTCACGCGGAGCGCGCAGCAGGAGTGGGAAAAGGTGGCCGGCCGGTTCGCGGAGGTCCTGTTCGATCAGCCGATCGAACAGACGGCCGACCTCGCGGCGCGGGCGCTCGGCACAGACCCCGACGCGCTCCCCGACACCACCGCCGACGCCGCGCGCGAGGCGATGCGCGCCGCCGTCGCCGCCGGCTGGTACGGCCCCGGCGCGTCGGCCGGCGCCCTCCAACAAACGGCGCCCGCGCTGTACCCGCTCCACCCGACGGCGCTCCCGGTGCTGGCCCGCGCGACGCGGCTCTACGGGCAGAACGAGCGGTCGCTGTTCAGCTTCCTCCTCTCGGCCGAGCCCGCGGGCTTCCGTGAGGCGGCCGAGGCGGCCGACCTCGGCGCCTTCGTCGGCCTGCCCGCGCTCTACGACTACGTGGCGACGGCCTATGGCCACCGGATCGCCGCGCGGAGCGCCGGGAGCCACTGGTCGGCCATCTCGGCCCTCGTCGAGTCGTTCCCCGGGAGCGCCGACGAGCTGGCCGTGCTGAAGGCGGTCGGGCTCCTCAACCTGCTCAACACGGACCGGCTGCTGGCGACGCCCGAGACGCTCGGCGCCGCGTTCGTCGGCTCGGACGTGGACGTGCCGGCCGTGCTCGCGGGGCTCCACGCGCAGGGCGTCCTGTTCGACCGCGGCGCGCGCGGGGGCGTCTGCCTCTGGCCGCACTCGAGCGTCGACCTGGAGGCCGCGTTCCGGTCGGCGCGAGAGGCGTTGGGGCCGGTCCGGTCCGTCGCCGCGCACCTCGCCGCGACGCTCGATCCGTCACCGATCGTGGCGCGGCGGCACTACATCGAGACCGGGACGCTCCGGCACGTCGAGGTCCGCCCGGCCACGGTCGGCGCGCTCGCCGGTGCCGCCGCCCGGCCGAGCGAGTCGGATGCGGTGCTTCTCGTCGCTCTCTGCGACACGGCGCACGAGCGCGCCGAAGCGCTGGAGGCCGCGCGCGCGGTCGACGACCCGGCCGTCGTCGTGCTCGTCCCGCGCACGCTCGCCGGGCTCCGCGACGCGATCGAGGAGGAGGCCGCGTGGCGGCACGTCCTCCGGCACACGCCGGGGCTCGGGACCGACGCCTACGCCGCCGAAGAAGCCTCGCGCCAAGTCGAGGCCGCCGTGACCGCGCTCGCCCGCCGGCTCGACGACGTGCTCGGCGTGACGACCGGCCGCGGCGCCGTCGGCGCCGACTGGCTCCGCCTCGGCGAGTCGGTGGAGGTGGCCGGGAGCCGGGCGGCGCTCGCGTTCCTGTCGGAGGTCTGCGCGGAGGTCTACCCGGAGGCGCCGCGCGTGGCGAACGAGCTGATCAACCGGGCCTCGCCCAGCTCGGCCGCGATCTCGGCGCGGCTCCGTCTGGTGGATGCCGTCTTGACGCAGGCGCACGAGCCTCGGATGGGGATGCCCGAGAAGGCGTTCCCGCCGGAGAAGGCGATGTACCTCTCGATCCTCCGGGCCGGCCGGCTTCACCGGGAGGCCGACGGCGCCTGGGGCCTCCACCTGCCCGCCCCAGCGGACGACCCCGCGAACCTCCGCCCGGCGCTCCTCCACCTTCACGCGACGCTCCGCGCGGCCGACCTCGCGACGGTCGCGGTGCCGGACCTGTTCGCCGCGCTGCAGGCGCCGCCGTTCGGCGTCCGCGAGGGGCTGCTCCACCTGCTCCTCGCCGTTTTCGTCGCGGTCCACGAGCACGACGTCGCGCTCTACGAGGACGGCGTGTTCGTGCGGCGGGCGACGCCGGAGCACTTCCAGCGGCTCTACAAGGCGCCCGAGCGGTTCGCGCTCCAGCACTGCGCCGTCGAAGGCGTCCGCGCCGACGTGTACGGGTCGTTGCTCGATGTGGTCGGGGCAGAGGGCCCGACGGGCGGCGACCTCGACGTGCTCGGCGTGGTCACGCCGCTGTGCGTGTTCGCGGCCGAGCTGCCCGAGTACGCGCTCCAGACCCAGACCGTCCCGCCCGTCGCCCGTGCCGTCCGCGAGACGTTGCTGGACGCGCGCGAGCCGGCGACGCTCCTCTTCTCAGACCTCCCAGCCGCGTGCGGAGCCGACCCCGACGACTCCGCGGCGTTCGTCGCCGCGCTCCGGTCGGCGCTCGACGCGCTCCGGGCCGCGACGCCCGAGCTCCGCGCCCGCGTCGGCACCCGGATCGCTGAGGCGTTCGACCTGGGAAAAACGATGGACGAGGCCGCCCGGTCCGCCGTCGGCGCCCGAGCGGCGGCCGTGCTCGGGGCCGTGACCGACCGCGACCTCAAGGCCTTCACCGGCCGCCTCGCCGACGACGCGCTGCCGCTCGACCGCTGGATCGACTCGGTCGCCGCGCTCGTCGCCGCCAAGCCGCTGGCGCGGTGGACCGACGACGACGAGGCCCGCTTCGGCGCCGAGCTCTCGCGCCGCACGGCGCGCTTTCTCCGGACCGAGGCCGCCGTGTTCGCCACGCGCGACTCGTCCGGCGACGGGGCGCCGTCGGGCGTGGCCGCCGTCCGGGTCGGCGTGACCGAGGCCGACGGGTCCGAGACGATGCGCGTGCTCGTCGTGCGCGAGGGCGAGGCCGCCCGCCTCGACGCCGCCGCGGCCGAGGCCGAGGCCCGGTTCCGCGGGATGGACCGGCTGGAGCTGCTGGCCGCCGTCCGCGCCCTCGGCCGCGTGCTGTCCGAGTCCCCCGACGACCCCGCCGAGGCGGACCGACCCGATGCCTGAACCGCGCCACATCCTCTCCCTCTCCGGCGGCAAGGACTCGGCCGCGCTCGCGGTCTACCTCCGCGACCGCGTGCCCGAGATGGAGTACGTCTTCCACGACACGGGCCACGAGCTGCCCGAGACGTACGACTACCTCGCCCGCCTCGAGGCGCTCCTCGGCCGCCCCATCGTCCGGACGACGGACAACCTGGAGGACCCCTTCGAGCACTGGCTGACGGTCTACGGCGGGATGCTGCCGTCGAACCACCGCCGCTGGTGCACGAAGATGATGAAGCTCCGCCCGTTCGAGGACTACGTCG
>Ga0310345_10005272_pt1 | contig 11528 bp, 5 predicted proteins | sample HC15DNA20500_MG_FD_204667 | JGI IMG/M metagenome (GOLD analysis project Ga0310345, IMG submission 204667) | Marine microbial communities from station ALOHA, North Pacific Subtropical Gyre - HC15-DNA-20-500_MG | ecosystem: Environmental > Aquatic > Marine > Oceanic | place: Pacific Ocean: North...
GATCGCACCTTGCGCCGGGCGGGCCTGCCGGCCCTGGCCGATTCCAGCCTCGAGGAGATGACGGCGCGGCTCGCCGCCGTGCCGTTGATCTACGCTCCAGGCAAGGGCTGGCACTACAGCTTCGCCACCGAGGTGCTTGCCCGGCTTATCGAGGTCGCCTCGGAGAAACCGCTCGACCGCTTTCTCTCTGAACGTATCTTCAAGCCCCTGGACATGAGAGACACCGGCTTCCATGTGCCGGAGGAAAAGCTGGACCGGTTCGCGGTCATCTACGGCAACGGCCTGCGGGTGACCAGCGCTCCACAACCCGGCACCTCGGGACCCTTCAGCTTCAGGGAATCTCCGAAGTTCCTCTCCGGCGGCGGCGGGCTGGTCTCCACGGCGACCGACTATATGCGCTTCTGCCTGATGCTCTCGGGAAGGGGTGAGCTGGAGGGAGTTCGGCTGCTGAAAGCGAAGACTGTCGAGGAGATGACCCGTAACCAGCTGCCTTCGGGTGTCGGCGAAATAAGCCGCAGGCCGGGCGGACGCGGCTTCGGGCTCGGCTTCGCCGTCCGCATTCGGAAGATCGATTCAGAGCCCTCCTCCATCGGCGAGTACGAATGGCTTGGAGGAGCCGGCACCGAGTTCTGGCTCTCACCACGGGATGGGCTGGTGGTGATCACCCTGACCCAGCAGCTGCCGATGCGCCAGCTCGGTCAGGCCATCAAACCTCTCGTCTACGGGGCGCTGGTCAAGGACCGGGTCGAAAAGAAAAAATCCGGTGCTGAATGCGCCCGCTACCACCTGCTAGACTCCCGTGTCGTCGAGAAAACCGACAACGCCCGCCTGGCGCTCGGCACAGTGTTGAAGTCCGCAAGCAATCCCCTCTTTGGCGCCGACAAGCCATGGGAGCCACGCTTTGACAATATGTATCCCAATGTCATCTACGACGAGGAGGACAAGCTCTACAAGTGCTGGTACTGCCCGTTCATCATCGATGAGAGAACCACCCGTACGCCGATCGAAAAGCGCAATCCCGGCTCGACAGACTACATGAACGCCAGGCCGAATCGGCGGGATGAGGCTCTGCTCTACGCCACGTCAAGAGACGGCATCCACTGGCGAAAGCCTGAGCTCGGCATCGTCGAGTTCGACGGCAACAGGAAGAACAACATCGTCGTGCGCGGGCCTTCCGGCGCGGGCGTATTCAAGGACACGCGCGAGTCGAACCCGGCGCGGCGCTACAAGGCGTTCTACGCGGCGCAGGTCGGCTACCTGCAGCTGGTCCGGTTTTCTCCCGACGGCCTCCACTGGGGACCCGAAATTCACTGTCCGGAAATCGGCATCGAGAGCGACTGCCACGCCAACATGATCTGGTCACCACAGCTCCGGAAATACATCGGCATCGTCCGGCACTACGACAAAGTTCCGATCGTGGGAAATCGAAAGATAGCCCGGACCGAGAGCGCCGACGCGGTGAAATGGACCCGGTCGACCCTGGCCATCGAGGGCACCCCGCGGAAACAGGCGCACGATATGGTTATCTTCCGCGCCGGCGGCATTTACCTCGGCCTGCTGGGCATCATGCACTACCCAACGATGAAATCGCGCCGGAGTGTCCGGCAGCATATCGAGCTCGCCTGGAGCCCCGACTCCTACACCTGGCATCGCGTCTGTGAGGGAACGCCCCTGGTCGGACATACTCCTTCGAAAGAAAAAAAATACGGGGCCATGCCCTGCGACTGGGGAGCGATGTTTCCCTCGGCCCCGGTCGTCCTGGATAAAGAGATCCGGATCTACTACGGCGCCAGTGACTGGTATTTCTTTGACTGGCGTAAGGGTTGCCTGGCACTGGCAACCTTGCGCCCGGACGGCTGGGCCGGCTATGAACAGCTCGAGGCGAACAGGCCGGCGTCCATTACGACGACGACACTGGCCTGCTCGGGCGCCCCGCTCCGCCTGTCGGCGGATATTCCAGGCGGTGGATCGCTTACGGTCACTCTTCTTGACAAGGACAACAACACGCTTGCCGCCAGCGGCCCCATCACCGAATCGGTTACCGACGTCGAGGTCAGGTGGAATGGGAAATTCGCGCTCGTCAAGCTCAGGGGAGCCCCCGTCCGGCTGAAATTCGAGTTGAGGGCGGCAAAGCTCTACTCGTTCATCCTGTAGGCAGGAAACCCTATTCATGACTGAAGAAAGACCTCGGAAAAAGAGCCTTCACCAGGGACGTTTCCTGGAGATGTTCGAACTCGAAGGATGGGAATACGTCGACCGAATCGGCTCTTCGGGGGTCGTCGTCATTCTCGCGGTAACTGACGCGAACGAGCTGGTGCTCGTGGAGCAGCACCGGATCCCTGTCGGCTCCAGGGTCATCGAGCTGCCGGCCGGACTGGCCGGCGACCTTCCGGATGCGGAAGATGAAGATTTCAAAGAAGCCGCCCGGCGCGAGCTGCTGGAGGAAACCGGCTACGAAGCCGAAAACATTGAATTTCTCTGCGAGGGCCCGCCAACGGCGGGACTCACCAGCGAGATCCAGACGCTCCTGAGAGCCACCGGCCTGCGCAAGACGGGGCCCGGTGGCGGCGACGAATCCGAAGACATCACGGTACACGCCATCGCCCTTGAAGAGCTGGACACCTGGCTGGCCTCCGCCGCCAAGCGTGGGTGCCTCATCGATCCGAAGATCTACGCGGGGCTCTACTTCCTGCGCTGAGCATTCATCCCGGGAAGCTCAGGCATCGACCACCTGGCCATCATCTGCGGCTTCCATCCCCTCGATGGGCTCGCCCGAGAGGGCCCCGGCCACACCGGCTCCAAGGTGGACGAGAAAAGTTTTCCTGCCCTCGAAGAGACCGGAATGGGAGCGGAGCTCCTCGAACGACAGGTGCTTCGCCCCGGCCCTCTCGACAGTCGTACACTCGATGATCAGCGTATCGCTCGCCGCCACCAGGCGCTCCAGTGCCGGACACCAGCCCGTATCACCGCTGATTCCGATACGCGTTCCCCCGGAGTCGAAAACAAGGCCGAGCGAGGTCGGATGATGAGCCAGGGGGAAGGTGTCGACCAGGAGGCCGCCGCAATCGATACCGGAACGTTCCTCGACTGGAAGCTCCTCGTAGATGATCTCGAAGGCGATCTTTTCCCAAAGGGATGAATCGCTGTAGCAGAGCCGAGCGAGGCTCTCGAAGGTCTCACGGGTACCGGGCGGACCCGAGATCTTCAGTGGCCGAATGCGCCCATCCCGGTAGACCATTCTCAAGAGCAGGAAAGGCCACCCAGCGATGTGGTCGCCGTGCAGGTGGGTGATGAAGATCCTGTCGAGCTCCGCCGTGCCTATTCCATCGCGGTCGAGAGCCAGGCATACGGTGGAGCCTGCGTCCACCAGCACCACCCCGGCATCGAGCCGCAGAAGAAGCGCCTGGTGGAACCTGCCCCCGGTATGCCAGGCGTCCCCGGTTCCGAGGAAATGTATCTTCGCTTGCTTCATGGCCTTAGCTTCATTCACCCGCCGCCGGCAGCTCCACCAGCTCCTTCCTGAGTTCGGCGTAGAGGTCTTCGGTCCACCCGGGCAGGCTCCAGCACGACAGGGGCAGCTCCCTCTTTCTGAAATCGACCGGGCTGAGAATCAGCCTGGTATTGGCAAGACCGCAATCCGCCGCCAGGACAAAGAGCTCCTCGGCCGCCTCGTCACCGACAGCGAGACAACCGACCGAGGAAGCTCCCCCGTGGATCATGATATCGCCACCGAGATCTTTCCTGCCCTCCTCCCTCCCCTTCGCCCGGTCAAAATCATTGGGATAGCCTACCCGCAGAGAGAGATGGTAGCGACTGTTGGGGTTGAGCTCATCGATGGAATAGATTCCCTCCGGCACCTGCTGATCCCCCTCCGCCAACTTGGGACCGGCCGACCCGCTCGCCCCCAGCACAGGATAACGACAGACAAGGGCGAGAGCTCCCTTCTCATCACGGGCATAGACCTCGATCACACGTTCCTGCTTCAGGCCGAGGAGGAGGATAGCGGCGGGAGGATAGCTCACGCCCGCGCCCTCAAAGCCGGGCCGCAGACGCTCATGAACAGCGGCCGCGTACTCCCGAAGCCGGCTCTTGACGGTCTTTCTTCCTCTGCCCTTCGATGCGACCGCGGCCTTGAGGCTCTCGAGCTTCCTGTCGAGGTCCTCCCGGAAGGCGGAGCCCATGAAGAGCGCCAGGGTACGAACCAGGAAGCCGGGTTCAAGAGCCTTGAAGGAAAACTCGAGGTCCGTTCCTCCTCCCGCCTCTTCAAACCTGTAGCGCTCGAGCGCGCAATAGGCTTTTGATTCGATCTTCAGCTCCAGCAGGCGGTCCTTCTCAAAACCGATGACCTCTACCCGGACCTCCGCCAGCTCCTCGCCCTGGAGAACATCGAGAACGAACCGGTCTCCCGGACCCGGCTTCTTCCGCCCGCGGGAGGGAAGCCTGACCTTCCTGACCTCTTCTCTCCAGGACGGCAGGTTTCGCGGGTCGGCCACGTAGCTGAACAGCCGGCTGACGGGAACCCGGAAATTTTCCGTTCTCTCAAACGCGACATCTCCGAAACCCCAGGCTCCCCTGACGATCTCCGAGGGCCCCTTCATTCCCCGCAGACCTGCTCACAGCCGGCCACCTGCACGCATTCCGCTCCCAGGGCCGGCGGCGGACCACCGCTGAAGAGATAGACGAGGATGTAGACGGCGTCGGAGAGATTGACCCCTCCATCGGCATTGTCATCGAGAAGGGTCAGATTGGCCGGATCCGCGACGGTACCGTCGCCGCAGGGCAGCGCGGCGGGCGTTCCCTGGAAGAGGAATCCCAGCAGGGCCACAGCGTCCGTCAGATCCAGCCTTCCATCCTGGCTGATGTCGCCGGGGACCTGCCGGCCGCCCGGCTCCTCCTCGAGCGCGACTGAGTTCACCAGTCCGGGCGTGCCCCCAAGAACTCCGGCCGCATCCCAATTGGAAACCTCGTTGCCGTAGGCGGCCGCGGACACGCGCTCGAGCGAAGCTCCTGCTCCATCCGCCTCTGCGGGCCAGGGAGAGCGATCGTTATAACGCACGTGATCTACACGGAACTCAGCCACCGGCCCCGGCCGCCAGAGTGAGAGACGCTCCCCATCGTTGGCGATTCCTCCGCCGAACGGCCCCACCACCACGACGGAGCCCGGCACATCGTGTCGCGCCCTGAAGATCTCCGGCTCGCCGCTGACCACGAGAAGAAAACCGCGCGCCGGGATCGAGGCGCCGGGCGGAAAGCTGAAATCGTTTTCATCGGCCGGATCGCGCAGCCCGTTGAATCTCCAGCCCGCGCCCAGGACCGGATCATAGAGCGGTTGATCCGAGCCGGAGCGATTGTAGAGCTCGACAAACTCCATCGGGGCCTCGCCCGCAGCTGGCCCAGGTGGATGGTAATGAATCTCGTTGATGACCACCTCGCCTACCCGGGGACGCGAGTTGTCCCGCCCCAGGGTGGCGCTCTCGAGCACGGTAAAATCCCTGCCGGTTGAATGCTCCCAGGTTCCGTTGCTGCGGCCCTCCTCGAGAGCTCCGTAGCTCACACCGATGATCCATTCGGCCGGCTCGATCGGCGAGCTGAGATAGAGCTCACCGCCCGCGGCGGAAAGATCGAAGGCCGCCTGCAATGCCTCGCGCGAAACGACCAGGTAGCCGGCGGCGGGGACCACTGAGGCATCCGGAAGCTGGAACTTCCGCACCACCCCGGTGAGCGACCGCTCATCGCTCAGATGCCAGCCGCTGACGTCCACCTCGACAGCCCCCGGATTGTAGAGTTCGACCCCGCCCTCCCCTGAGTTCGCGACCTCGTTGATCCAGACGACGGGAACCCCGCTCGCGCCATTGGCATCGCCGGGGGATCCGTGGATTTCCGCGCTCGGACGCCAGGAGCGGGACCGGTCCGGATCTGCCGCGGGATCGGCAAGCACCAGGGAGCGGCCGTAACCATCGGCGGAGAGGGGCCAGTAACCTTCGTCATCGTAATCTACCGAGATGATGGTCAACTCGTCCGCTCCCTTGAGGGTCAGCTTCTCACCCCCGTTGGAGAGACTGTCGCTGAATTCCCCCCTCACCGGGACTCCAGGGAAAGCCGCCAGGAAGGCCTCCTCGTCGGCTACCAGGAGGTAGCGCTCACCCGGAGCCAGCACCTCCCCATCCTCGAAGCTGAACTCCACACCATTGGAGAACCTCAGCCCGGAGAGGTCGATGGTCAGCTCGCCCGAATTCTCGAGCTCGATGAATTCGTAATCCTGTCCGGCCGGGGGGTTGTACATGATCTCGCTGATCAGGAGAGAATCGTAGTTCGGAGGCAATTTAAACACCGCCTCGTTGAGGGCGCTCCATTGCACCCCGGAGCGAATACGGGCCTTGACGATCGTATAGTCCGAGATGGTGACCGCTCCTCTATAGAGAATTGCCGCGGGGGAGAGCTCTCCGCTTCCCGGTACCCTGGGATCGCTCCCATCGATGCTGAAGTAGATCTCGCCCTGCCCCGCCGGCCTGGCCATGGCCAGGCTGAAGCCGGGGTCTACAACGCCTCCGTTGCGGTTGAATGTCGGCGCGGCGATGCGGGGATAGAGTCCCGCCGAGGTCAGGGTGCGCAGCACCGCCTCCGAGCGCCGCGGAAAATAGGTCGCCAGGAGCCTGTTCTTCTCAACCTGCCAATGCGTATTCGGCCGGTAGAACTCGTAGGGACCGTTTCGCCACTGGTGAACATCGCGTCGGTAATCCCCCCACCGCGCCGATTCGCAGACGACTGCGGCCTCGACCTCATCCGCCCTGCGCAGGAAGCGAGCCGCGGCCTCCTCCGGGGTCAGGGCGCCTCCGTTGAAGAAATGCCGATGGATACGGTCACCGAAGATCACGCGGTACTCCGGATTCGCCCGCAGCCGATTGTGGATTCCCGTGGGAGCGTTGCCCTCGTTGACGTTCACCCTATTGTCGTTGATGCCCTCGAGAATTCTCTCGGCATCCCAGCTGAAGAACCTCCACTGGCCACCCTCCACCCGGTGGCGGGCGGCGTACCAGTTGTGGTTGTCCCAGTCGTGATTGCCTCCGTAGTAGTTCATCAGGAGGTAGTCGATGAGGTTCTCGATGTCGAGCTGGTTTCGCAGGGCGAGGAGGCGCCCGGCATCCGCGCCGACCGCCGAGGCGGCGGACTGGACCTGGCTCCAGGCGGCGGCGGTGCCATCGATGGCGCTCCCGGAGTTGAGCGCATCCCACTCCTCCTTTTCGCCTCCCATATGATCGGCGGCGAACGGCGCGCTGGGACGCTCGACCAGGTTGAAGACGCCCCAGTACAGGCCCCCGATGTAGAGGTTTACGAATCGTCCATAGGCTCCGGGTTGCCCCATGTCGATGGTCGTATCCTTGGCGAATTGATCGCGGATGAGCATCGCGCGGCGGCGCTGGCCGCCATCCCAGTGAACCCAGGAGTTGTTGTAGTTCGCCCTGAGCACCAGCGTGTCGAAGCTATTGACCGGGCAACCGTCAAAGAGATCGTACTTCAGCTTCGGGCGACCGTAATCGCTCTTGAAGAGCAGGCGGAAGGAGTGCTTGGGGATGTTGGTGTTGCGGCTGGCGCCGCCGAGGATCCTGATGCCGCAATCAATCTGGAAGCCCTCGCTCCCATCCGGGATGATGTACTCGACCGAGCCGGGACGTTCCCAGCTAACTCCCTCACCGCCGGGATTCGAATACAATCCCCGGGGCCCGAAGATATCATCCACGCGGGCGACAATCGACAGGCTCGGAAGCGAGCGCAATCCTTCCCGAACACCCTCGGTATAGGCCGGGTTGGTAGTAATCTGAGAATCCATCTCGTAATCAGCCCGCGGCGCGCCGGTCCAACGCGTTGGGAAACCCGCCGGGTTCATCGGCTGGGAGAGAACCCTGTCCGAAAAAATATAGCTGTGGGTGCTGATGCTCGATGGCAGGTAACCATCCCGGTAGGCGGCGGCGCGCACCGTCACCACGGCTCGCGACGCGGACCCATCGACCTCCGCGGGCCGGGTATAGAGCTCCCCCCCTCCCGGCGTAGGATCTTCACCGTCGAGGGTGTAGTAGATGCTCGCCCCCCCCGTGGCGGTAGAGAGCTCCAGCAGGAACGAATCATCGTAGAGACCTCGCTCAAAATTGAAGACGGGATCCTCTACGAAGGAAACCCTCAGCTGGGCCTCGGGGTTCTCCTCGCCAGGACTGGGCGTGAAGAAATAGCCCGCCTGCCCGTCGGAGCCGAGTCCATAGGAATGATCAGGGCGCTGGGGAGGGACGTCCTCAAAGCGATGAACAACGCTGCGTGGCGACTCTGCGCTGTAGAGATAGAGCTCCTCGCCATCGGAGCTGAGCCTGAAGCTGGCATGCAGCTCACCACGCGGATCGACGCGATCCTTCCCGGAGGCGAAGATGACGAGATACCCCCCGGCATCGATGCTCACGTCGGGAAAAACCCACTTGCCCGGCCGGTCCGGATCATCACTCAGCGACCAGCCCGCCAGTCCCACCGTGGTGGGGCCCTCGTTATGGAGCTCGATCCAGTCGGAGCTGTCGTCGTCCTCATCGCGCAACCCGGCGCGATTGGAGCTCAGCAGCTCGTTGATGACAACAGGATCCGAGGGAGCATCCGGATCCAGCAGGCAGCTCCAGGCGGTCCCCTGGAAGCTATTGGGCGACTTCGCCTGGTCGACAATGCCGGAACCCGCGCTCCAGCTGAAGATCACCTCTCCAACAGGCGGCTGCTCAAAGGTAAAAACGTAGGGGCCCGCGCCAAAACCCTGGACACCGGCGGCGGCCGTTCCGTTCACGAGAAGGTCCGAAGCATCGACTCCCGACACCGGCTCATCGAAGACGAGCTCCACCTGCCCGAGGCGGCGCACGACGGAACCGGGCGAGGGAATCGTCGAGGCCAGGCCCGGCGGGGTGACGTCGGGGCCGAAAGGATCGACCAGGGTCATATCAAATACGAAATCGCTGCTGGTGGCGGAAACGTTGAAGGCCTGGACCGCCAGCAGGTTCGTGCCCTCGACTATATATTCCCGGACGCCCGGCAGGACGAAGGACTCGAACTCCCTCGCCTCATGGCTGCGCAGGGCATCATCCTCGATGCTGATGGGATCGCCGGCCTCACCCGGCATGTTCACCCTCAGGACCTCGACCCCGTTGATCCAGGCTATGAATCCATCATCGTAGAGGGAGGAGAAGGTGTAGCTCTCCAGGCTCGCGAGCGAAACGACCTCGAAGCTCTTCCTGAGGAAGATTGAGGTGTAGTTTCTCCTCATCGGAGGATCCAGTTCGGAAAGATCCGTCACCACGAACGCCTCTCCGTAACCGATGGCAGCCGCAGCGGCAGTCCACCCCGTGTCATCGAAACCCGGTAAACGCCAGGCGCCGGGATCCGGGCTCGATGCTTCCTCGCTACCACTGAGGTACCGCCAATCCGCCTCAGCGGGAACCAGGACAGTCTCCGCCGCGCGCAGCGAAAACGTGCAGAGAAGCAGCGACAGGCAGGCGACACCCAGCCTCAGGTTTGAAGGATAACGGTATTTCATGGAGAATACGCCAGGGTCGGGAACGGTCAGCGATGATTACCTATTGTACTACCCCCCAGCCGACAGGGTCCATCCGCAAAGCCATCGCGCCGGTCCGCCAGTGGAATCTGGCTGGTCACCCCGACCGCTTACTGGCAGAATGCCGGCATGAAGACGATTGTCCTGGAGGAGCCGGGCAAGCTGGTGGTCACCGAGACCGAGCCTCCCGCTGAGATCGGCGGAGCTGAGACCCTTGTAAGGGTCCGCAGCGTAGGAATCTGCGGAACGGACCTGCACGCCTACCGCGGCCGCCAGCCTTTCTTCGAATACCCCCGTATCCTCGGCCATGAACTCGGTGTCGAGATACTCGAAACGGGCGAGAGCTCCAGCGGCCTGCACGCCGGAGACCTCTGCTCGGTCGAGCCCTACCTCAACTGCGGAGACTGCGTCGCCTGCCGGGCCGACCGGCCCAATTGCTGCGCCAGCCTCCAGGTGCTCGGGGTGCATATCGACGGCGGCATGCGCGAGGTCATCTCCGTGCCCACCAGCAAGCTTCATCGGTCCGCGGAGCTGTCGGCGGACCAGCTGGCGCTGGTAGAGACCCTGGGAATCGGCTCCCACGCGGTGGAGAGAGCCTCCCTCACCCCCGGGGAATCCGTCCTGGTGACAGGCTGCGGACCGATCGGGCTGAGCGTCATCCAGTTCGCCCAGTTGGCCGAGGCGCGCCTGAGCGTCATCGATCTCGATCCCGAACGCCTGCGGTTCTGCCGGGATCATTTCAACGTCGAGAACACGATCGTCGCAGGAGAGAACGCCCGTGCGGAATTGGCCGAGGCGCTCAGCGGCGAGCTGCCGACCGCGGTTTTCGATGCCACCGGCAACGCGAACTCCATGATGGGCAGCTTCCAATACGTCTCCCAGGGAGGCCGGATCATCTTCGCAGGTATCGTAATGGACGACATCACCTTCCACGATCCGGACTTCCACCGCATGGAGCTCACCATCCTGGCCAGCCGCAACTGCCGGCCGCAGGATTTCAGGCGCATCATCGCCGGAATGGAGTCCGGCTCCATCGACACGCGTCCCTGGATCACCCATCGCTCCGGCTGCGAAGATTTCGTCGCGGCTTTCGGACAATGGGTCGAGCCCGGCTCCGGGGTCATAAAGGCCGTCCTCGATATGTAGACTCGCGGGTCGGCCTTGCGACTTTCATTTCTTGCCGAGCAGGGCCCGGAGGGTTAACCTTAGAAGTTCAGGCATCGGCGCCTATGAGGGTCTGATTAGTAACCGGGAGAATTCGCGGGCTCCACCGGGGTCCTCTCGTAACTGAATTCAAGGATGTTTGTTTCAATGACATCAAAGACAACAACCGGCCGCTGGCTCATGCTCTCGGCCTTGCTCGGCTGCCTGCAGCTTGCGGGCGCTGACCTCCTCAAAGCCCAGGATAAGCTGCCCGAGCCGGTCCTCTTTCTCGACGAGGGCGAAGAGTACACCTATTTCAGGGGAACCGAGGAGCCCCCGGCCGACTGGAACACCCTCGAATTCGACGATTTCGACTGGGAGGTCGGTAATTCCGGTTTCGGCTACGGAGATGTGGATGACAATACGATCATCGACGACATGCAGAACTCGTACCTGAGTATCTACATCCGCAAGTTCATCAACATCGACGATCTCGGCGCGATCAATTTCATCCAGCTCGGCATGCGCTACGACGATGGTTTCATCGCCTACCTCAACGGAGTGGAGATCGCCAGGTCGTTGAGCATGGGACCAGCCGGAATCCCGGCGAATTTCGACACCCCCGCCGCGGACCATGAGTCAACGCCCACGCCGGAATGGTTCAATTTTTCCCTCGATGCTCTCGACGTGCTCCAGGAAGGCGAGAACATCCTGGCGATCGAGGGGCACAATACGAACCTGACCAGCTCCGACTTTACCCTCATCCCCTACCTCCGCTACTATGACAACGTCTGCCCCTACAGGATGACCT
>Ga0310345_10005273_pt1 | contig 11528 bp, 12 predicted proteins | sample HC15DNA20500_MG_FD_204667 | JGI IMG/M metagenome (GOLD analysis project Ga0310345, IMG submission 204667) | Marine microbial communities from station ALOHA, North Pacific Subtropical Gyre - HC15-DNA-20-500_MG | ecosystem: Environmental > Aquatic > Marine > Oceanic | place: Pacific Ocean: North...
TCGGACAGCGCCTTCATCCCGGCGAGCACCTTCGGCAGTTCCTTGCGGGGGATCGTGCCGTCCATGCAGTAATAGTCGGGCGAAATGCGGCCGACGGCCGGAAACGCCGCCTTCCGCCCGGCCCAAAACGCGGCGCGCTCTTCCTCGGACTGAGAAACCTTCGCCGTCATCGCATTGTTCTTGGCGGCGATCCGCTCCACAGCCGCGAGGAGATGATCGACCTCGGCGGCCGGACCGTCGAGTTCGACGATCAGCAGCGCCTCGACATCGCGCGGGTAGCCGGCATGGACGAAATCTTCCGCAGCCAGGATCGCAGGCTTGTCCATCATCTCCATACCGCCGGGTATGATGCCTTCGGCGATGATGTCCGCGACGCAGGCGCCGGCTTCTTCCGAGGTCGGAAAGCCGATCAGCACCGCGCGAGCCGTCTCCGGTTTCTGCAGGATGCGGACGGTCACCTCGGTGACGACGCCGAGAAGCCCCTCGGAGCCCGTCAACAGGCCCAGAATGTCGTAGCCTTCCGCGTCGAGATGCTTGCCGCCGAGACGCACGATCTCGCCGTCGATGGTGACGAACTCGACGCCAAGGACGTTGTTGGCCGTCAGCCCGTATTTCAGACAGTGAACGCCCCCGGAATTCTCCGCGACATTGCCGCCGATCGAACAGGCGATCTGCGAGGACGGATCGGGCGCATAGTAGAAACCGCGATGCTCGACCGCCTTGGTGATGCCGAGATTGGTGACGCCCGGCTGCACGACGGCGCAGCGATTGTCGAAATCGATATCGAGGACGCGATTGAACTTGGAGAGAACGAGAAGCACGCCATCCTGAAGCGGCAGCGCCCCGCCCGAAAGCGAGGTGCCCGACCCGCGCGGCACGACCGGGATCTCGTTCGCGTGGCAGTATTTCAGAACCGCGGCAACCTGTTTCACCGTTTCCGGCAGGACCACGACCAGCGGCAACTGCCGGTAGGCCGTGAGACCGTCGGATTCGAAAACGGCCATCTCATTGGCGGCATCGACCACACCCTCGCCCGGCACGATCGCCCTAAGGGCGTCGACGATCGCCTGGCGGCGCGCCAGGATCGCCTCGGACGGCTTCGGCATCATAACGGACATCGGCGATCTCCCAGTATTCGCCTCAACTTAAGCAGGGAGGCCGGCCACGTCCACTTCACCACCGCAACCGTGCCGGCTCTACCCTCAGTGCTCGCCCTCTTCATGGCGGGGCCTGACATGGTGCCGGCGAATGCGCTGAACGATCGTCCAGACGATGACCAGCGCGATCGGCACGAAGGCGGCGGTCATCAATGTCGAGGAGACCGGAAAACCTTCATGTTCCAATCCCTTGGCCACATAGCCGAAGAGGCCGACGACGTAATAGCCGATCGCCGCCACCGAGAGCCCCTCGACGGTCTGCTGCAGACGAAGCTGCATCTGCGCCCGGCGGTTCATCGACGACAGGAGGTCGCGGTTCTGGTGCTCGAGTTCGACATCGATCCGCGTCCTGAGAAGATTGGCCGCGCGACTGAGCTTTTCCGACAGGTTGGACTGGCGTTCCTCGATGGCGCGACAGGTGCGCATCGCCGGCGCCATCCGCCTTTGCAGAAACGCGCTCCAGCTTTCCTGGCCGGCGATGGGCTGTTCGCCGACGCCCGCCAGGCGCTCGCGCACGATCTCGTCATAGGCGCGGCTTGCCCCGAACCGATAGAGCACCGAGGCGGCGGAAGCTTCCACCTCGGCGGCGGCGAGCGTGATTTCCTGCAAGAGCTCGCGCGAGTGGCCCGGTCCGCCCTTCATTTCTTCGGTGATCCGCATCAGACGGCCTTCCAGGGCCTGGACCTGCGGACCGACGGAGTGCGCGAGCGGAAGGCCGAGAAGCGCAAGCGTCCGATATATCTCGATTTCCACGAGCCGCATGGCAAGTGCGCCGGCGCGGGCCGGCGGCAGTCCCTCGTCGAGAACCAGAATACGCGTCAGCCCATCGCCATCCTGTCGGAAATCGGTCGCCGCGTGGGCGAGCCCGCTTTCCATCACGGAATAACAAAAGCTCGTCTTGTCGAAGATCTCGAGAGCCGCCTGGCCCGTCTCGTCATTCGGCCGGATTTCCAGATGGACGCCGGCAATCAGCGGCCCTGGCGCCTGGAAATCGGCGCCGAAGGGATGACCGGCCACGGGATCGCCGAAGCGCTCTGGAACCGGCCCTTCCCAGGAATAGGTGCAGAACTCGGTATGCCGTTCCCAGCGCAGGCGCCCCTTGCCGAAGGCGAACGCATGGGTCCGGGCGTCCTTGGCCGGCGGCGGCACACCGCGACGCACCGACATTTCGGACAGAAGCGCAAGATCGCGCTCGCCATGATCCTCGTTCATGAAGGCGAGAACGACGAGCGCCCGCGGCAGCCGCATCAAAGGGAACGGGCGCGCGTGAAGCTCCCCCAGAACCAGCGCGCGGCGCGGGTCCTGCTCGAAGCGCTCCAACGCTTGCTGACCGAATGTGATCGCCCTCATGTCCTATCCCCCGAACGGACGATCCTAGCTACAGGATGGCAGCGAAGGAGGAAACGCCCATTTGCGAACATTTCAAAACAGGCGAAAGATCGCTACATCAGACAATGCATAGCGGCACGGACAGGCCTCGCCGTTCCGTTTCAAATTTGTGTGGAGTGTGAGTGCTTTGACCGCAAACGGCCAAGAAAGCGGCGTGTCCGACCGCTTGAAAGAGAGCTCGGGACATCGTCCGACCGTCGCCCTTTTCGTCACCTGCCTGGTCGATCTCTTCCGCCCGAGCGTAGGGTTTGCATCGATCAAGCTGCTCGAGGATGCCGGCTGCCGCGTCGTGGTGCCGACGAACCAGACCTGCTGCGGCCAGCCCGCCTATAATTCCGGCGATCGGGAGGACACCAGGGCGATTGCCCGTCAGGTGATCGAGACCTTCGAGGGCTACGACTACGTCGTCGCCCCTTCCGGCTCCTGCGGCTCGACCTTGAAGAAGCACTATCCGGAGCTCTTCGCCGACGATCCCGTCTGGGCGGATCGCGCGACGCAGTTCTCAGCCAAAGTCCACGAACTCGTCAGCTTCCTGACGGACGTGATGGGCGTCACGGCGGTCGACGCCAAGCTCGCGACGACGGTCACCTATCACGATTCCTGCTCTGGCCTGCGCGAGCTCGGCGTTCGCGAACAGCCACGCAAGCTCTTGCAGAGCGTTGAAGGCCTCAAGCTCAAGGAGCTGCCGGAAGCAGACGTGTGCTGCGGCTTCGGCGGCACCTTCTGCGTCAAATATCCCGACGTGTCGAACGCGATCGTCGGCAAGAAGGCCAAACACGTCGAATCGACCGGAGCCGAGATGTTGCTTGCCGGCGATCTCGGCTGTCTGATGAACATGGATGGCAAGCTGAAACGCGAGAAGATCGGCGTGGAAGTGCGGCATGTGGCGGAAGTCCTGGCCGGCATGACCGACAAGCCGCCGATCGGAGGCAAGCTTTGACCAGGATCGAACGCGGCAGCACAGTCGTCGAAGTTCTGGCGGGAGACATCACGGCGCTGAAGATCGACGCGATCGTAAATGCGGCCAACCAGTCGCTCTCGGGCGGGGGCGGCGTCGATGGCGCTATCCACCGCGCGGCGGGCAAGGCGAAGCTTCTGGATGCCTGCCGCGCTATCGGCGGCTGTCCGACCGGCGAAGCGCGCATCACGGAAGGGTTTGATCTCCCGGCACGGTTCGTCATTCACGCGGTCGGTCCACGGTGGAAGGACGGCAGCAAGGGCGAGGACGACCTGCTGGCGGGAACGTATAGCTCTTCATTCATGCTGGCTGAACAGCACAACGCCAGATCGATCGCTTTTCCGGCGATCTCGACCGGTGTTTACGGGTTTCCCAAGGAGCGGGCCGCGAGGATTGCCGCCAGACATTGTCTGACCGCTGCAGAAACTGGCAAATTCGAGACGATCGTGCTGTGCTGCTTCTCGGACGGTGACGCTGCGATCTATTCCAGCGCACTCACAACGGAGGCGCAGTCATGAGCCTTGCCAAGGACCGCTCGCCCGGCGCAGCGCTAGTTTCCTACGACGACGATGTGTTCGCATGGGCTCTTGAACAGGCGCAACTGCTTCGGCATCGGCGGTTTTCGGAGATCGATCTGGCCAATGTCATCGAGGAAATCGAAAGCGTGGGAAAATCCGAGCAGAGAGCGATCGTCTCAAGCTATCGGTTGATCCAGATGCATCTTTTGAAATGGCAGTATCAGCCCGAAAAGCGATCGCGATCCTGGTACAATACGATCCAGCGGGAACGTCGGACATTGAGCGCAGATGAGAGCGACAACCCCTCTCTCGCAGCGAACCCGAACCCGCTGATCGCCAAAGCCTACCGTTTGGCACGCGGCGACGCCGCCGACGAAACGGGCCTGCCCCTGCAAACTTTCCCTGATAACTGCCCTTATACTGCTGAGCAGTTGCGGAACTTCGACTTTTTGCCGGAATAGGCCGCACTCAAAAAGGAGGCGCAGTCGTGAGCCACGCGCCAAGAATCGACAGTTCGGACGATCTCTACCGCCAAGACAGTTTCGCCTGGTCGAAGCGCGAGGTTGAACTCCTGCGTCAACGCCGTTTTTCCGAGATCGACCTTGAGAACATCATCGAGGAAATCGAGACTGTGGGACGCTCTGAGTGGAGAAGCTTGAAATCCAGCTATCGAGTGCTCGTGCAGCATCTTCTCAAATGGCAGTTCCAGCCGGAGCGGCGCTCGCGTTCCTGGGCGGATACGATCCGCAACCAGCGGACAAACATTGCGTCGGATGAAGAGGACAGCCATGCGCTTGCCGCGGAGGCAGGCGAAATCGTTGCGAGAGCCTACAGGCTTGCCCGCCGACATGCAGCCAGCGAAACCGGACTGCCACTGACGACCTTTCCCCCAGAGTGCCCCTATACACTCGAGCAGCTTCGCGATCTCGACTATTTTCCCGAATAAAGTGCTTCCATGCAAATCACATCCCAGACCTTCAAAGCCAATACCGTCAAGGCGCTCGCCGATGTCGATCTGCAGCGGGCGCTCCGCCATGTCGAAAAGGGCTTCATCGGCAAGCGGCAGAAAGCGGCCGACGCCCTGCCGGAATTCGAGGCGCTGCGCGACAGCGCCATGGCGATCAAGCAGCACACGCTGAAGCATCTCGATCTCTATATCGATGCTTATGTCGAAAAGGTCGAAGCGTCCGGTGGGAAAGTGCATTTCGCCGAGGATGCCGATCATGCAAGGCGCATCTTCCTCGACATCGCCAGGCGGCGGAAGGCGAAGACGGTTACCAAGGGCAAGACCATGATCTCCGAGGAGATCGGGCTCAACAAGTTCCTCGAGGAAAACGGCATCACGCCGGTCGAGACCGATCTCGGCGAATACATCATCCAGCTGCGAGACGAGCATCCGAGCCACATCATCGCGCCGGCCGTCCACATCAACCGCGATCAGGTAGAAGCGGATTTCCGCAAGTTCCACGTCGATCTCGATCCCGAGCGCGATCTGACCAAGCCCGAGACGCTGCTCTCAGAAGCCCGCCAGATTTTGCGCCGCAAATATGGCGAGGCCGATATCGGCGTGACCGGGGCGAACTTCCTGATCGCCGAGACCGGCACGTCAGTCATCGTCACCAATGAGGGCAATGGCGATCTGACCCAACTCCTCGGCAAGTGCCATGTTGTCCTGGCGTCGCTGGAAAAGATCGTGCCGACGCTGGAGGACACCGCGCAGATCCTCCGGGTCCTCGCCCGCTCGGCGACCGGTCAGGAAATGAGCGTCTACACGACCCTGTCGACCGGCCCCAAGCGCGCCGAGGACCAGGACGGGCCGGAGGAATACCACGTCATCCTGCTCGACAATGGCCGCTCCAACATGCTCGGCACCGAGTTCGAGGACATGCTGCGCTGCATCCGCTGCGGCGCCTGCATGAACCACTGTCCGGTCTATCATGCCGTCGGCGGCCACTCCTATGGCTGGGTCTATCCAGGCCCGATGGGGGCGGTGCTGACGCCGTCGCTGATCGGCGTCGACAAGGCCGGCCATCTGCCGAACGCCTCGACCTTCTGCGGCCGCTGCGAGGCGGTCTGCCCGATGCGCATTCCCCTGCCCAAGATGATGCGGCACTGGCGAGAGAAGGAATTCGAAAGCCATCTGCAGCCGACCGCCGCCCGCTTCGGACTCGGCGTATGGGCCTTTTTCGCCCGGCGGCCGAAGCTCTACCGCTCGGCGGTCTCCTTCGCCATGCCGGCTCTGAAGCTCCTCGGCGGCCGCAAGCGCCGGCTTCGCTCGCTGCCGCTCGCCGGCGGCTGGACCAAATGGCGAGATCTTCCGGCGCCGGAGGGCCGCACCTTCATGCAGGCCTATGCCCAGAGCGGCCACTCGGATGGAGGTCGGCCATGAGCGGTTCGACACGCGATGCGGTGATGGGCCGAATTCGCCGCGCCGTCGGCGCAACGCCAGACGACAAGGAACGGCGGGAGGCCGTTGCCGCCCGCCTTGCGGGCTCGCCGAAGGGTGTGATTCCGCAGCGCGGGCAGCTGGCGTCGGCGGAGCGGCTCGCCCTCTTCGTCGACATGGCGCGCAAGGCCGATGCGACGGTGGTCGAAATCCCCGACTACGCCGCGATCCCGGAGGAGATCGCCAACTATCTGCGCGAGCGCAACCTGCCGGCCGAAATCAAGATGGGGGACGATCCGCGGCTTGCGGGCATCGACTTTTCCGAGACGGCCCTGTCCGTCGTCAAGGGCCCGAGTGACGGCGACGACCTGTCGAGCCTGTCCCACGCCGAAGGCGCGATCGCCGAAAGCGGCACGCTGATGCTCACGTCCGGACCGGACAACCCGACCAGCCTCAACTTCCTGCCCGAATATCATTTCGTCGTGCTCAAGGCGGAGGATGTGGCGGGCGACATGGAAACGCTTTTCGCCGGGCTGCGCGAACGCTTCGGCAAGGGGACCATGCCGCGCTCGGTGAACTTCGTCACCGGCCCGTCGCGTTCGGCCGATATCGAGCAGACCCTGCTCCTCGGCGCCCACGGCCCCCGCCGCCTGCACATCCTCGTCATCGGCTGATACGGGCAACGAGCGGAGGAAAAGATCTCCCCGTTCGCGTTCAGGCTATGGCGGACCCGGCATGATGACGGTCTGAGAAGCGCAACGTATCAGTTCGGCCAACCCCCGCCCGAACCTGCCAAAGGCATCCGCCTATGCCCGGCCTCTTCGTCGGGTGAGGTACGCCCAGCTGCGCAGGTCCACCAGAGCTTTGGTGGTCGCAACCCCGGCGAGGGCGCAGAGGGTGGCCTTGGAGATTGTGCCCATCGTGCCCTCGATCAGCATGGCGTGGACGGAGCCGGCCAGGACGACCAAGGCGGCAAGCGCTGTGTGGGCGAAGCGAAAGATCGCGGGGCGAATCCGCAGCCTCTTTCGCAGGATCGCGAGCGCGGCTGCCGCGAAGAGCGCCCACATGGAGACGACGCCCCAGTCGGAAAACGGGGTCGGCGATGCAAAGAGCAGCGCGTCGATCACATCGGGCGGGCTCGTGAGCCACAGCCCGCCGACATGGACCAGAATTGCAGCGACCAGGCCGAGGCCGACCCAACGATGCACTTGCCGCCCGCTGCGAACATCGAGCCCCGGCAGATAGCCAGCGGCCAACAGGGGCTGGACGAGGATCAGCGCCATCGCCGCAATCCCGGCAAAGCCAGCTCCGACGTAAATCCAGCTCCGGTAGGCCAGATAATCGCTGGTCGCGGCGACGGCGATGGGAATGAGGACGGCCGCTGCGAGCGCTGCCCAGACGAGAAGGGCGCGAAAGCGGGGCGGCATCTCAGGCCGGTTGGAGGACGAAGTCTGCGCTCAGGCTGGTATCGCTCGCGCTTCCCATGACGGGCCGCAGGAACACGGTTTCGAACGCCTCGTCGTCATAAGCGAGATGGCCGTGCGGCTGGCCGAAGGCCGGGACAATCTGCGGCATTTCCAGGCGGAACGTGCCGTCGGCACGGGTCAGAGTCGCGCCGTGGCTCTCCGGATCGCGCTCGTAGCCTTCCGTCGTGTGGGCCCAGATCTGGATGCGGATGCCTTCGAGCGGCGCCCCATCGCCGGCCCGGCGAACGCTGCCCGTCATCCAGAAGCCGCCATTTCCGATCCGCTCGACGATCGGCGCGCCGGGGATATAGTTGTTCGACCCGCCGCGCATCGAGGGCGTCGGCGCAAGTCCCTGCGCGCGAGCGGGGACAAGCAGTCCGGAGGCCCCGGTCGCCAGGACGGCACCGGAGCAGGCGGCTCCCGCGGCGATAACGGTTCGACGGCTCATCGGGGTTCGAAACATGTGAATTCTCCTGCGTCACTGGACACGGGCAGCGGCGACACCGCCCGGAATTTGACCCGTCATGCGACAGGAGTGTGGTGGAAATGACAAGCCTCGAGGATCTAACGCATTCTTGAGGAGACGGTCGATTTGCGGGCGAAGGTCAAACGGGGCACGGCGATTGGCATGATTGCGCCCTTGCCCTACGTGGCTGCATCCCGCTAGGTACGCGATGAGCGTTTTCGGAGGATATCCTCACACCCGTTCACGCCGCTCCAGAACCCCAAAATCACCTTTCCATTCAAGATGTTAGAGGAGTTTTGCACTCCGCGTTCGGAAAATGGTGCGGGTGGTCGGACTCGAACCGACACTCTGTCACCAGAACCGGATTTTGAGTCCGGCGCGTCTACCGATTCCGCCACACCCGCAGTCGCTTCGAAGCCTTGTCGCCAAGACGCGTTGCGTCTCGTCCGAGCTTCGTCATCGGCGCATCCCCATCGCACAGTCGAGGCCGTGTCGTCCAGGGTTTATTGTGGCCCGCCGGGCCGCTGCGCGCTGGCTCAGCGCTCGATCCGTGGCAGCAGAACCTTTGCGGACAGTCCGCCGAGTTCGGAGCGTGAGAGTTCCAGCCGGCCGCGGTATTCTCCCGTGACGTCACGCACGATGGAGAGCCCCAGCCCGCTGCCCGGAGTCGCCTCGTCCAGGCGCTTTCCGCGTTTCAAGGCTTCCCGGATTTCCGCGCCGGTCAGACCCGGGCCGTCATCCTCGATCGTGACGGCGAATCGTTCGGCCTCTTCGGCGCGGCAGGTCAGGCGAATGCGCGCCTTCGCCCATTTTCCGGCATTCTCGAGAAGGTTGCCGACCACCTCTTCCAGGTCCTGACGTTCGCCGGCGAAGACGATCTCGTCGCCTGCATCACCGTCGAACTCGACATCCAGATGCGGGTTGAGCTTCGCGATGACGCGGACGATCCGCTCCAGGACGGGATGAACCGGCGTACGGAAGACGATGCTCTGTCCCTGGGCCGCGACCCGCGCCCGATCAAGATAATGTTGCACCTGCTGGCGCATGCGCTCGGCCTGTTCGGTGACCACCCGGTCCTTGCCGCCCTCCATCGCCCGTGCCTCGTTCATCAGGATCGCGATCGGGGTCTTCAGGGAATGGGCGAGATTGCCGACCTGGGTGCGCGAGCGCTCGACGATGCGCCGGTTGTTGTCGATCAGCGCATTCATCTCCGCGGCGAGCGGTTCGATCTCGGCCGGGAAGCCGGTTTCGAGGCGCTCGGCCTCTCCTTCGCGCACTGCGGCGAGAGACCGCCTCACCCGTGCCAAGGGCCGCAAGGCGATCAGGATCACGAGCACATTGACCAGAATGGTGCCGAGTCCCACCCCGCCGAGATAGAGGAGCAGCGTCCGGTCGAAGGCTGCGATATCGTCCTCCACGGTCGCGAGGCTTCCCATCACGCGAAAGCGCGCGGCGTGGTTCTCGGCATCGAGAACCACTTCCGTCTCGGCCACGTGCAGGCGCTGCCGATCGGGGCCTTCGGTGACATAGCTTCGCCGGTACATGCGGTCGAAGGGGGCGCGCGAAAGCGGAAACTCGGGCACCGACAGGCGCGCAAGGGACGCAGACGAGAGCCCACCGCTTGTGTTTGCACTGGCCGGCACGACCTCCCAGTACCAGCCGGAAAGCGGCTGGACGTAGCGAAGATCGCCGAGATCGGGTGTTCCCTGCAGTTCGCCTTCCTCGTCGACACTCACCGTATTGACGAGATTGTAGAGCTGCGCCGTCAGGAGGTTCTCGAAACCGCGCGTCGCCGTCCTTTCGTAGAGACCTGAAATCAGGCCCCCGACCACCACCAGCGCGACCATGACCCAGAGGCTGGTGAGCAGGATGACGCGAAGCGTCAAAGACCGGCGCTGGAACAGCGCGGAGATCGGTGCCAACCCCCGCTGCCTTACCGGCCGCCCGGCCCGCCATTTCCGCAGCGTTTCGGCCGCGGCTCGTCCGACCATCAGCCTTCGCCGCCCGGATCGCGCATCCGGTAGCCCTGACCGCGGATCGTCTCGATGAGATCGACGCCGAGCTTCTTGCGCAAGCGCCCGACGAAGACCTCGATCGTATTGGAATCCCGATCGAAATCCTGGTCGTAGAGATGCTCGATCAGCTCGGTCCGCGAGACCACGCGATCCTGATGATGCATCAGATAGTCGAGCAGGCGATATTCGTGGGAGGTCAGTTTCAGCGGCGTTCCGTCGACACTCACCCGGGAAGAGCGCGTGTCCAGCCGTACGGGGCCGCAGAAGATCTCCGAGGACGCATGCCCGGCCGCCCGCCGGATCAGCGCGCGCACACGTGCCAGGACTTCCTCGACATGGAAGGGCTTCGCGACGTAGTCGTCGGCGCCGGCATCGATGCCGGCCACCTTGTCGCTCCAGCGATCGCGCGCGGTGAGGATAAGGACTGGCATCTGGCGGTTTTCCCGCCGCCAGCGTTCCAGAACGCTGATGCCGTCGATCTGGGGCAGGCCGATGTCGAGGATGACCGCGTCGTAAGGCTCCGTATCGCCGAGGAAATGCCCCTCCTCGCCATCGAAGGCGCTATCGACGACATAGCCGGCGCCGGTCAGGGCCTCGGTCAGCTGGCGGTTCAGGGTTTCGTCATCCTCGACGATCAGAACTCGCATGGATCAATTCCGTCCCTTCCGCCTACCGGATGTTCTGAATTCCCAAACTGGACCGGCCATCCGAAACGCGTGCCGATGCGGCCAGTCGCTCATCACGGCCGAATGGTGATCGTCCGCTTGCGTGGCCGTTCGTTGCCCTTGCCTGGCACCAGAACCGTGACGACGCAAACCATCTGACCGCCCTGATTGCGCGTGGAAACGGACAGCACCTGGCCACCGGTCTGGCTGGCGGCGCGACTTGCCGCGCCGGAACAATCGCTGGCCGCCACGCGGAAAGGCGCATCGAAACCCAGATCCGCCCGCGCTGCCGCAGGCGCGGGCCCAAGGCCCATCGCGAGAAGAAGCATCAACGCCAGGGATCGTCTTGCGCGTGTCATCCGGGTCCAATCGAGCGAGCAGGCGATTTCATCATGGAAGAGACTGCTAGCAAATCCCGGCTGAATGACGAATGAACGTTTCGCGAGAAAGCCCGCCCGGCCCCGAACGGCAACCCTTCGCGCGGGAAGACTAGCCGCTCATCCCGGCC
>Ga0310345_10005275_pt1 | contig 11524 bp, 7 predicted proteins | sample HC15DNA20500_MG_FD_204667 | JGI IMG/M metagenome (GOLD analysis project Ga0310345, IMG submission 204667) | Marine microbial communities from station ALOHA, North Pacific Subtropical Gyre - HC15-DNA-20-500_MG | ecosystem: Environmental > Aquatic > Marine > Oceanic | place: Pacific Ocean: North...
GTGTTGATCAGGCGCGAGATTTCCTTCTTCTTCAGCGGCTTGTTCAGCACCGAGAACGGCAGGCCCTTCGGCAGGATCTCGGACAGGATCGCGCGGCCGACCGTGGTGGCCTGCAGCGTGATCTTGGGTGCGAAACGTGCGTCGCCGTCGGCGTCCTTGTTCACCACTTCGTACTCGGTGATACGGACGTTCACGCGCGATGCAAGCTCGACTTCCTTGTTCTCGTAGGCGCGGATGACTTCGCTGATATCAGCGAAGGTCATGCCTTCACCCTTGCCGTTGATCTTGTCGCGGGTCGTGTAGTACAGACCCAGCACCACGTCTTGCGACGGCACGATCGACGGATCGCCGTTGGCCGGGAACAGCACGTTGTTCGACGCCAGCATCAGCGTGCGGGCTTCCATCTGGGCTTCCAGCGACAGCGGCACGTGAACGGCCATCTGGTCACCGTCGAAGTCGGCGTTGAACGCGGCGCAGACCAGCGGGTGGAGCTGGATTGCCTTGCCTTCGATCAGCACCGGCTCGAACGCCTGGATACCCAGACGGTGCAGCGTCGGCGCGCGGTTCAGCATCACCGGATGCTCGCGGATCACCTCTTCCAGGATGTCCCACACCACCGGCGTCTGGCTTTCCACTTCCTTCTTGGCAGCCTTGATCGTCGTGGCGATGCCCATCGTTTCCAGCTTGTGGAAGATGAACGGCTTGAACAGCTCGAGCGCCATCAGCTTGGGCAGACCGCACTGATGCAGCTTCAGCGTCGGGCCCACCACGATGACCGAACGGCCCGAGTAGTCCACGCGCTTGCCCAGCAGGTTCTGACGGAAACGACCGCCCTTACCCTTGATCATTTCGGCCAGCGACTTCAGCGGACGCTTGTTGGCGCCGGTCATCGCCTTACCGCGGCGACCGTTGTCCAGCAGCGAGTCGACGGCTTCCTGCAGCATGCGCTTTTCGTTGCGCACGATGATTTCAGGGGCCTTCAGCTCCAGCAGGCGCTTCAGACGGTTGTTACGGTTGATGACGCGGCGATACAGGTCGTTCAGGTCCGACGTGGCGAAACGGCCGCCATCGAGCGGAACCAGCGGACGCAGTTCGGGCGGCAGCACCGGCAGGACTTCCAGGATCATCCACTCGGGCTTGATGCCCGAGCGCTGGAACGCCTCGAGCACCTTCAGGCGCTTGGCGAACTTCTTGATCTTGGCTTCGGAACCGGTGGCCTGCAGCTCGGCGCGGATCTGTTCGATCTGCTTTTCGATGTCGATGCCGCGCAGCAGTTCACGGATGCCCTCGGCACCCATCATCGCCACGAATTCGCCTTCGCCGTATTCATCGCACTTCGCGATGTAATCGTCTTCCGACATGATCTGGCTCTTCTTGAGCGGAGTCATGCCGGGTTCCAGCACCACGAACGCTTCGAAGTACAGCACGCGTTCGATGTCGCGCAGCGTCATGTCGAGCACCATGCCCAGACGCGACGGCAGCGACTTCAGGAACCAGATGTGAGCGGTCGGAGCAGCCAGTTCGATGTGGCCCATGCGCTCGCGGCGCACCTTGGCCAGCGTCACTTCCACGCCGCACTTCTCGCAGATCACGCCACGGTGCTTCAGGCGCTTGTACTTGCCGCACAGGCACTCGTAGTCCTTGATCGGGCCAAAGATCTTGGCGCAGAACAGGCCGTCGCGTTCCGGCTTGAACGTACGGTAGTTGATCGTTTCCGGCTTCTTCACTTCACCGTACGACCACGAACGGATCTTCTCGGGCGAGGCCAAGCCGATCTTGATCGCGTCGAACTGCTCTTCCTGCTGAACCTGCTTAAAGAGATCGAGCAATGCTTTCATTGCAACTCCTTGTTTCGCCGCCGGTCCGGAATTCGTCCGGAGCAGCGGCATTCAATTCTGTGGGAAACCACTCACTGGTGGGCACCGGCCTCGGCCGGCACCCTCGTCGTCCGGATCAGTAGCGATCCAGGTCGATGTCGATACCCAGCGAGCGGATTTCCTTCACCAGCACGTTGAACGATTCCGGCATGCCGGCGTCGATCGAGTGCTCGCCCTTGACGATGTTCTCGTACACCTTCGTACGGCCGTTCACGTCATCAGACTTAACCGTCAGCATTTCCTGCAGCACGTACGATGCGCCGTAGGCTTCCAGTGCCCACACTTCCATCTCACCGAAACGCTGGCCACCGAACTGGGCCTTACCGCCCAGCGGCTGCTGCGTCACCAGCGAGTACGGGCCGGTGGAACGGGCGTGCATCTTGTCGTCGACCAAGTGGTGCAGCTTCAGCATGTGCATCACACCCAGCGTGACCGGACGCTCGAACGCTTCGCCGGTACGGCCATCGTGCAGCGTGACCTGCTGCTTCGATGCCGTCAGGCCGCGTTCCTTCGCGATATCGTCCGGGTAGGCCAGGTCGAGCATCCGGCGGATTTCCGCTTCGTGCGCGCCATCGAACACCGGCGTGGCGAACGGAACACCCTTCTTCAGGTTGCCCGCCAGTTCCAGCACTTCGGCGTCGCTCAGGCTATCCAGGTCTTCGGCCTTGCCACTCTCGTTGTAGATCTGCGCGAGCAGCGGACGGAGTTCCTGCGCCTTGGCCGAAGCCTTGAGCATGTCGCCGATACGCTGGCCCAGACCGCGAGCGGCCCAGCCCAGGTGGGTTTCCAGAATCTGACCCACGTTCATCCGCGAAGGCACGCCCAGCGGGTTCAGCACGATGTCTGCCGGCGTACCGTCGGCCATGTACGGCATGTCTTCGATCGGAACGATCTTCGACACGACGCCCTTGTTACCGTGACGGCCTGCCATCTTGTCGCCAGGCTGCAGGCGACGCTTGACGGCCAGGTACACCTTGACCATCTTGATCACGCCCGGCGGCAGTTCGTCGCCCTGCGTCAGCTTCTTGCGCTTCTCTTCGAAGGCCAGGTCGAACTCGTGGCGCTTTTGCTCGATGGCTTCCTTCACCGCTTCGAGCTGGGCAGCCACTTCCTCGTCGGCCGGACGGATGTCGAACCAGTGGTACTTGTCCAGGTCGGCCAGGTACTCGCGGGTCAGCTTGGCACCCTTCGCCAGCTTCTTCGGACCGCCGTTGACGGTCTTGTCGAGCAGCATGCGCTCCAGACGCTGGAACGCGTCGCCTTCCACGATACGGAGCTGGTCGTTCAGGTCCAGACGGTAGCGCTTCAGTTCGTCGTCGATGATCGATTGGGCGCGCTTGTCGCGCGTCACGCCTTCACGCGTGAAGACCTGCACGTCGATCACGATACCGCTCATGCCCGACGGCACGCGCAGCGACGTGTCCTTCACGTCCGAAGCCTTCTCGCCGAAGATCGCGCGCAGCAGCTTCTCTTCCGGCGTGAGCTGGGTTTCGCCCTTCGGCGTGACCTTGCCCACCAGCACGTCGCCGGCTTCGACTTCCGCGCCGATGTACGTGATGCCCGACTCGTCCAGACGCGCCAGTTGCGCTTCGGCCAGGTTCGAGATGTCGCGCGTGATTTCTTCCGGTCCGAGCTTCGTGTCGCGGGCGACGACCGACAGTTCCTCGATGTGGATCGAGGTGTAGCGGTCTTCGGCAACCACACGCTCCGAGATCAGGATCGAATCCTCGAAGTTGTAGCCGTTCCACGGCATGAACGCGACCAGCATGTTCTGGCCCAGCGCCAGCTCGCCCAGGTCGGTCGATGCGCCGTCGGCGATCACGTCGCCACGGGCAACGATATCGCCAACCTTCACCATCGGACGCTGGTTGATGTTGGTGTTCTGGTTCGAACGCGTGTACTTGATCAGGTTGTAGATGTCCACGCCGACTTCACCGGTCACGGCTTCGTCATCGTTCACGCGGATCACCACACGCATTGCGTCGACGTAATCCACCACGCCACCACGCGTTGCCTGAACGGCCGTGCCCGAGTCAACGGCCACGGTACGCTCGATGCCGGTCCCAACCAGCGGCTTGTCCGGACGCAGGCAAGGCACGGCCTGACGCTGCATGTTCGCGCCCATCAGTGCACGGTTCGCGTCATCGTGTTCCAGGAACGGCACCAGCGATGCAGCGGCCGACACGATCTGCGACGGCGCCACGTCGATGTACTGGACGCGATCCGGCGTGACCATACGCGTTTCACGCTCGGAACCTTCACGCGCCGACACCAGTTCGTCGATGAGGTTGCCTTCGGCGTCAACGGTCGCGTTGGCCTGCGCCACCACGTACTTGCCTTCCTCGATGGCCGACAGGTAATCCACCTGGTCGGTCAGCTTGCTGTTTTCCACCTTGCGGTACGGCGTTTCCAGGAAGCCGTACTCGTTCAGGCGGGCGTACAGTGCCAGCGAGTTGATCAGACCAATGTTCGGGCCTTCCGGCGTTTCGATCGGGCACACGCGACCATAGTGGGTCGGGTGCACGTCTCGGACTTCAAAGCCGGCGCGCTCGCGCGTCAGACCGCCCGGGCCAAGAGCCGAAACACGGCGCTTGTGGGTGATTTCCGACAGCGGGTTGGTCTGGTCCATGAACTGCGACAGCTGCGACGAACCGAAGAACTCGCGAATCGCCGACGAAATCGGCTTCGAGTTGATCAGGTCGTGCGGCATCAAGTTCTCGGTCTCGGCCTGGCCCAGACGCTCCTTGACGGCGCGCTCCACGCGCGACAGGCCGGCACGGAACTGGTTCTCGGCCAGTTCGCCGACGCAACGCACACGACGGTTGCCCAGGTGGTCGATATCATCGACTTCACCCTTACCGTTACGCAGGTTCACCAGGATCTTGATCGTCTCGAGGATGTCCTCGTCCTGCAGCACCATGCTGCCTTCGCCGCTCGGGCGCGACAGACGGCTGTTGACCTTCATGCGGCCAACGCGCGACAGGTCGTACGATTCCTCGCTGTAGAACAGGCGCTGGAACAGCGCTTCCACGGCGTCCTCGGTGGGCGGCTCGCCCGGGCGCATCATGCGGTAGATGGCGATACGCGCGGCCGTCTGGTCCGCGGTGTCGTCCGCACGCAGCGTTTGGGAGATGTACGGACCCTGGTCCAGGTCGTTCGTGTACAGCGTCTGGATGTCCTTGACGCCGGCTTCGCGCAGGTTTTCCAGCAGCGTCTCGGTCAACTCGTCGTTGGCGTTGGCGATCACCTCACCGGTGTCCGGATCAATGATGTTCTTGGCCAGGACGCGACCCAGCAGGTAGTCTTCCGGCACGCTGATCAGCTTGGTACCGGCGGAGTCCAGATCACGGATGTGCTTGGCGTTGATCCGCTTGTCCTTCTCGACGACCACGCGACCATTCTTGTCGACGATGTCGAAGCGCGCGACTTCGCCGCGCAGACGCTCGGGCACGAACTCGAGTTGCGCGCCTTCGCTCTGCAGCGTGAAATTGTCGAACACGAAGAAGTGCGCCAGGATCTGTTCCGGCGTCAGGCCGATCGACTTCAGCAGGATCGTCACCGGCATCTTGCGGCGACGGTCGACGCGGAAGTACAGGATGTCCTTCGGATCGAATTCGAAGTCGAGCCACGAGCCACGGTACGGAATGATCCGTGCCGAGAACAGCAGCTTGCCCGAGCTGTGCGTCTTGCCCTTGTCGTGCTCGAAGAACACGCCCGGCGAACGGTGCAGCTGGCTGACGATGACACGCTCGGTGCCGTTGATGACGAAGGAGCCGGTCGAAGTCATGAGCGGAATTTCGCCCATGTAGACTTCCTGTTCCTTCACTTCCTTCACCTTGCCCGGATTCTCACGATCGTTGATGATCAGGCGAACCTTCGCGCGCAGCGCCGAGTGGAACGTCAGGCCACGCTGCTGGCATTCCTTGACGTCGAACGGCGGGTTGGACAGGTGATACGAGACAAACTCCATACGGGCAAGCCCGTTATGGGAGGAGATGGGGAAAATCGCGTTGAAAGCGGCCTGCAGACCTTCGCTCTTGCGACGCGCGGGCGGCGTTTCCGCTTGCAAAAACTGGGTGTAGGATTCAATCTGTGTGGCAAGCAGGAATGGAACCTGATGAACCGTCGCACGCTTCGCAAAGGATTTGCGAATGCGCTTCTTTTCGGTGAAGCTGTACGCCATGGGATCTCCGAATCATCGCAGGGCTGGCTGGACCTGGCCAACACCTGAGGTGTTCAGCGACTGGGAGGGGATTTGGCGGTTGGCCGCTACCAACCTCTGGCTGACGGTGCCCGCACGCTGCGGGCGGTGTGGTCATTGCACGGCGCAATGCCTGTACTCGCCCGGGGGACACCCGACCAAACTTGTCTTCTGCAGTCGGTTCAGAAGACAAACATCAGCAACCACCTAGTGTGCCACTGATGTTTGGCTTCTGCTGAAGCCGCGAACAATTGTCGCGTGCCAAGCATATCTTGCCGCACATTTCTGCGTATTTCGCTCGCCTTTGCGCCGTTTGGGTGAATCATTCAACACACCCCACAGAAGCGCAAAAAGGCTGGCGCCGGGAATTTCCCTTTGCCAGCCCCATCCGCGTGCCCGGGGGCACGCGTGGTACCACTTACTTGACGTCGACCTTGGCGCCAGCGTCTTCCAGCTTCTTCTTCGCGTCGTCGGCGGTAGCCTTGTCCACGCCTTCCTTGACGGGCTTCGGTGCGCCATCGACCAGGTCCTTGGCTTCCTTCAGACCCAGACCGGTGATTTCGCGCACGGCCTTGATCACGCCAACCTTGTTCGAGCCGACTTCGGCCAGAATCACGTTGAACTCGGTCTTTTCTTCAGCAGCGGCAGCACCGCCAGCGCCCGGGGCAGCAGCCACAGCCATGGCAGCAGCCGACACGCCAAACTTCTCTTCGAACGCCTTGACCAGGTCGTTCAGTTCCATCACGGACATCGCGCCAACGGCTTCCAGGATGTCGTCTTTAGTGATTGCCATTTGGATTACTCCTACTAGATTTGATTCGGGATCGGTAATGCGATCTGTCTATGCGACGGCTCAGGCGGCCGGGGCTTCCGCTTCCGCGGGAGCACCTTCTGCCTTCTTGGCAGCAACTGCAGCCAGCAGGCGGGCAAAGCCCGACACCGGCGCCTGCATCACGCCAAGCAGCTGAGCGATCAGTTCGTCACGGCTCGGGATCGAAGCCAGGGCCTTGACGGCGCCAGCATCGAGAACGTTGCCGTTGTACGACCCTGCGCGCAGGACCAGCTTGTCGTTGGTCTTGGCAAAGTCGTTCAGAACCTTGGCCGACGACACTGCATCTTCGGAAATACCGTAGATCAGCGGACCGGTCATTTGCTCTGCGAGGCCTGCAAACGGCGTACCTTCGACGGCACGGCGGGCCAGCGTGTTCTTCAGAACACGCAGGTACACGCCTTGCGTACGAGCGGTAGCACGCAGCTTGGTCAGATCGCCAACCGTGATGCCGCGATATTCGGCCACGACGATGGTCTGAGCCTTGGCGACTTGCGCCGAAACCTCAGCTACGACGGCCTTCTTATCTTCAATATTGAGTGGCACGGTTAAGCTCCAAAACGATGCGAATACACCAGGCGGACCTGGTACAGACACATCAGTCCAAACGAACGGCGTCCGATTGGCCCGAATCGGCCGGGTCATGCCCAGCTTCATCAATCCCTTCGGGTGCGCCATCTGCGCTGGCGGGCCGGCTCACATCGGGGCGTGCGTGCCCCGCAAGTACCGACCGATTAAGTCCACGCTGCGGAAACGCTGCAGTGTGAACACCAGCGGTCTTTGATAACCAGCAGCACCTGCCGCGCTTTCCGCGCAACGGGCGCCACTGCCCAAAGCCATACTCCTTCGCCCCTCGGCTCCGGAGACGATCCCGGCCATGCCGAGATCTTCAATTCCTGCCCTGACCGGTGTTATCGGGTTCCGGTCAGGTGATTGCCGTCAGCTCAGGCTGACAGCGAGGTCTGTTCGACGCGAACGCCAACGCCCATCGTGGACGACACGGCGATCTTGCGCAGGTAGACACCCTTGCTCGTAGCCGGCTTGGCCTTGACCAGGGCTTCCAGCAGGGCGCTCAGATTGCTCTTCAGCGCGGTGTCTTCGAACGAGCGACGACCGATGGTGGCGTGGATGATACCGGCCTTGTCGACACGGAACTGAACCTGACCAGCCTTGGCGTTCTTCACGGCCTGGGCTACGTCCGGCGTCACGGTGCCAACCTTCGGGTTCGGCATCAGGCCACGCGGGCCGAGGATCTGACCCAGCGTACCAACGATACGCATCGTGTCCGGCGAAGCGATCACGATATCGAAGTTCAGGTTACCGGCCTTGACTTGCTCGGCCAGGTCTTCCATGCCGACCACGTCAGCACCGGCGGCCTTGGCGGCTTCAGCCTTCTCGCCCTGGGCGAACACGGCAACGCGAACCGACTTGCCGGTACCAGCCGGCAGCACCACGGAACCACGCACGACCTGGTCCGACTTCTTGGCGTCGATGCCCAGTTGCACGGCCACGTCGATCGACTCGTCGAACTTTGCCGAAGCGCAGCTCTTGACCAGGCTCAGAGCCTCGTCGATCGGGTAGAACTTGGTACGCTCGATCTTCGCCTTGTTGGCGGCGACGCGCTTGGAAACCTTAGCCATTTACAGACCCTCCACGGTGATGCCCATCGAACGCGCCGAACCAGCGATCGTACGCACGGCGGCGTCGAGGTCAGCAGCGGTGAGGTCAGCGTTCTTGGCCTTGGCGATTTCTTCAGCCTGGGCGCGGGTGATCTTGCCAACCTTGTCGGTATGGGGCTTCGCCGAACCCTTGGTGATGCCTGCTGCCTTCTTGATCAGCACGGTCGCCGGCGGCGACTTCATCACGAAGGTGAAGCTCTTGTCGGCGTAGGCGGTAATCACCACCGGCACCGGCAGACCAGGTTCCATGCCCTGAGTCTGCGCGTTGAACGCCTTGCAGAACTCCATGATGTTCAGACCACGCTGACCCAGTGCGGGACCAACGGGCGGGGAGGGATTTGCTTTACCAGCCGGGATTTGCAGCTTGATAAAGCCAATAATCTTCTTGGCCATCTTTACTCCAATCCGGATCCGTTCCTTTGGAATCAGATCCTGTTGAGTCGTAACGCGCTATCGCCATGCCAATCGGCACAACCTCACGCTCCTCTTGGGCACACCTTGCGGGCACCCTATCCTGGCTGCTGCCTGTCTTGCGACGCCAGCAGCCAAAAATGCTTAAACCTTCTCGACCTGGCCGAACTCGAGTTCGACCGGCGTTGCGCGTCCGAAGATCGTGACCGTCACGCGCAGGCGCGACTTTTCGTAGTTCACTTCCTCGACGTTGCCGTTGAAGTCAGTGAACGGGCCGTCCTTGACACGGACCATTTCGCCCACTTCGAACAGCGTCTTGGGACGCGGCTTCTCGACCCCTTCCTGCATCTGGGTCATGATCTTGTCGACTTCCCGCTGGGAAATCGGGCTCGGGCGATTACGCGCACCGCCAACGAAGCCAGTCACCTTGCTGGTGTTCTTCACCAGGTGCCAGGTCTCGTCGGTCATTTCCATTTCCACCAGCACATAGCCAGGGAAGAAACGACGCTCGGTCACAGATTTGTGGCCGCCCTTGATCTCGACGACTTCTTCCGAAGGCACCAGGATGCGGCCAAACTTGTCCTGCATCTCGGCGCGCTCGATGCGCTCCTGCAGCGCGCGCTGCACACTCTTCTCCATACCGGAGTAGGCGTGCACCACATACCAGCGCTTCTTCGACGAAGGCGATTCCGCGGCGGTGGTTTCCTGCTGAGCGTTATCAGTCATGTGCTACCTCTTATTTCCAGCCCAGCACGAGGGAGAAAATCACCCACTCGATGAGCTTGTCAGCCGACCACAGGAACAGCGCCATGATGACGACGAAGACGAACACAAGGCCGGTCATCTGACCGGCTTCCTTGCGCGTCGGCCAGACGACCTTGCGAACTTCCCGATACGATTCACGGGCGAATCCCACGAAGTCCTTGCCCGGTGCCGACAGCAGCGCGACAACCACGCCAGCTGCGATACCGGCGAACAGCGCGGCACCTCGTACATACGAGGGCTGCTGCGCGAGCGCGTAGAAGCCGATGACCCCGGCAACCACCAGGAGCACCGCCACGCCGAGCAGCCACTTGCCGCTCGAGGCGCCTACGGTTTCGACATTGGGATTGGCCATGTTTCGCAAACGAGACTAAGCCGCGTCACGATTACCCCTCGCGACGCGGCTGATTGATTTGGCAGGGGCAGAGGGAATCGAACCCCCAACCTTCGGTTTTGGAGACCGACGCTCTGCCAGTTGAGCTATACCCCTAGAACAACTTTGGGTTGGCATTGCCAACCCCTCTGGCAAACGAACGCGGCCGGTTGATGCCGCGTTCGCCAGTTCGACTAATACTTAGTCGAGGATCTTTGCCACAACGCCGGCGCCGACGGTACGGCCACCTTCGCGGATAGCGAAGCGCAGACCTTCTTCCATGGCGATCGGGGCGATCAGCTTGACGGTGATCGACACGTTGTCACCCGGCATGACCATTTCCTTGTCCTTCGGCAGCTCGATCGAGCCAGTCACGTCGGTCGTACGGAAATAGAACTGCGGGCGGTAGTTGTTGAAGAACGGCGTGTGACGACCACCTTCGTCCTTCGACAGAATGTACACCTCACCCGTGAAGTGCGTGTGCGGCTTGATCGAGCCCGGCTTGCACAGAACTTGACCACGCTCCACGTCTTCGCGCTTCGTGCCGCGCAGCAGCAGACCAACGTTGTCACCAGCCTGGCCTTGATCCAGCAGCTTGCGGAACATTTCCACGCCCGTGCAGATCGTCTTCACCGTCGGGCGGATACCCACGATTTCGATTTCTTCACCGACCTTGATCACGCCACGCTCGATACGACCGGTCACCACGGTACCGCGGCCCGAGATCGAGAACACGTCTTCCACCGGCATCAGGAACGTACCGTCCACAGCGCGCTCCGGCGTCGGGATGTACGTGTCCAGCGCGTCGGCCAGGTTCATGATTGCCACTTCACCCAGTTCGCCCTTGTCGCCTTCCAGCGCCAGCTTGGCCGAACCCTTGATGATCGGCGTGTCGTCGCCCGGGAATTCGTACTTCGACAGCAGCTCGCGCACTTCCATTTCCACCAGCTCGAGCAGCTCGGCGTCGTCCACCATGTCGCACTTGTTCAGGAACACGATGATGTACGGCACGCCAACCTGACGGGCCAGCAGGATGTGCTCACGCGTCTGCGGCATCGGGCCGTCAGCGGCCGAGCACACCAGAATCGCGCCGTCCATCTGCGCAGCGCCCGTGATCATGTTCTTCACATAGTCAGCGTGGCCCGGGCAGTCAACGTGGGCGTAGTGACGGTTGGCCGTCTCGTATTCCACGTGCGCGGTGTTGATCGTGATGCCACGTGCCTTCTCTTCCGGCGCTGCGTCGATTTCGTCGTACTTCTTGGCTGCGCCACCGAACTTGGCTGCCAGCACCGTGGCAATCGCTGCCGTCAGCGTCGTCTTGCCGTGGTCAACGTGACCAATCGTACCTACGTTCACGTGCGGCTTGGTCCGCTCGAACTTTTCCTTTGCCAT
>Ga0310345_10005276_pt1 | contig 11524 bp, 15 predicted proteins | sample HC15DNA20500_MG_FD_204667 | JGI IMG/M metagenome (GOLD analysis project Ga0310345, IMG submission 204667) | Marine microbial communities from station ALOHA, North Pacific Subtropical Gyre - HC15-DNA-20-500_MG | ecosystem: Environmental > Aquatic > Marine > Oceanic | place: Pacific Ocean: North...
GATGGGTTGTAACATTTATATTATTCATTTTTGTTTCCTTTACCTCTGGTGGAGGCGACAGGGATCGAACCTGCTACCTTATCCGTGCAAGGGATACGCTCTCCCAGATGAGCTACGCCCCCCATTATTGGAGCCAGCGATTGGATTTGAACCAACGACCTGAAGCTTACAAAGCTACTGCTCTACCAACTGAGCTACGCTGGCAAATTCTAAGAACCATCAAATTCCGGTCCTGTACTTTTATCTCCTCTAACACATCCTTGTGAATTATATCTACTTTGACTCCAGGTATGTGTTTCTTCTTTATACCTCAACCATATTTGGTTTCCATCTTTATCACAATTTTGCACATATACTTTTCCGTTTATAGTAAAAACGCCTGCCTTATGAAACCCTTCAACTTTCGGCAATGTCTCCATGCTTCGTATCCATAATGGTGTAGGATCCTGTGTGTCAGCACATCCAACCAATAAAAATAGCAATAACAATGGAGTGGCCGACAGGATTCGAACCTGCGTAAAACAGTTTTGCAAACTGTTGCCTAAGCCGCTCAGCCACGGCCACCTAAGTTTTTTCGCTGAGGTATTTCTCCAACTCAAAATATTGTCCAATATACTCACCACCCATAAAAATTTGCGGTAATTTTCCGCTGTTAGTTACCCGAAACAACTCTCCAAAGAATTTTTTATCGGATATAATTGTTGTATAAGGTATATTGTTTTCGTCTAATAATTGCTTCGATTTATCACACCATTCACAGTCTGGTACTTTTTCATGCCTGACAACTACATTGCCAGTTAGTTTAATTTCCATTTATTTAAATCCTATATATATATTCTGGTGGGCGGAGATGGAGTCGAACCATCACAGTCTTAGACGGCAGATTTACAGTCTGTTGAGCTCACCTATGCTCAGCCCACCCACTTATCTAATTAGTATAAGCTATTTACTGGTTTTTGTCAACCTCAATCTTTAGTTCTATGTGTAGATCGAAACTCAAGGGAATCAGCATTATCACCACAATTTTTTATACATAAAGAACATGGCCTATCAGTAATAGAATTATTGAATTCTTTGTAAAATTTGTTATCTACTATTTCATGGAATTTAAAATGTTTTAGGCTATTTGTACGGGTTCCATATTGTGTTTCTTTGGCTGCCATTGCCCGTGTTTCCGGGCCACTTTCAGATAAATCTCCCCATAAATCACAACAAGCATAAACACTTGTGTCATTTCCGATAAATGCATATTGATCATCTAAATGTCTACAAGTTACTTTTTCGTCTCCAATAATATCAGGTAAGTTATCTGTATCTTGTTCTGGATCATCTGCGTCTGGTTGATTTGATAATTCAAAAATTATTTGTCGTTCTGATAATGGCTTACGGTTCATTGTAACTTGAAATCCATGAAATCCCATACGCATAGCCATTTTTTCCATCTCTCTATAATCAGACATATGTTGCTCAAAGAAAACTGCTTTCCACATAGCCTTGCCGCCGGCCTCAGTAAATGCTTTCATGTTTTCTAAAATTTTACCCCAAAATGTTCCTTTTCGATAAATGGAATTTTTTTGACGTAATCCATCAACTGAAAAAAATAATTTACGAGTCTCAGTATTCAAATATTTTGCTAATTCTTTGAAAAATTTAGGAGTACGTAATGATCCATTTGTATATACAGATATGTCATTAACACTAGGTATTGATGCCGATAACTCAATCAATTCAATAAGATTAGGATGCGTTAACGGATCGCTAAAGGATCCTTGAAATTGAATAAGTTCTGGCTTGTGTTTGCCTAATCCATTTACAAAATTCTTTTCAAATGCTTCAACATCTATTTTATCTTGTGGTAATATTTTTTTACGAGAATACCATCTACCGGTAGTAGGATTAATGGTATGCCTTGAGCAAGACGGACACATTGCATTACATAAACCTGTGGCTTCAATTTCTATTTCTTTATAATTCATTTTTTATAATATCTGCAAAGATTCTGTGTGCTTTATGATTTGGATGTCCGCACTCACAGAGAAAATCTGTGGTACGAAACAGCATAACTCTTTCTTCATTATATTCATTATATCCATCATCTCTGCTGTATGGATGTATACAATCTTTAAATAAAGCATCTTCTACTAATTTATTTTGTAGATTTCTAAAATAACACCTTGTTGGATGGATGTCATCTATTTGAAGCCATTTTACTTTTATTCCTAAGTTTTTTAAAAAAGTTATTGTTCCAATAAAATCCATTATTTTTTTAAACATATCTACACTAGTACAATGGATATTCATAGAATAGAATCTTACAAATTCTAACCATTGGTCTAATGTAAGCCACTCTTTTTCATAGTTAATACCAAGAGTATCAAGTAGCTCTATTCCTTTATGGTAATTAACTGCATTTTTTGCAGAGATATCTTTAAGTCCAGATTTCTGATAGTCACCTAAAAAAAATGAAGAATTTAAGTCTATTAGTTTTTTTAATCCGGACATTGATTCTGTTTCATACATAGATCGAAACCAGAAATATTCATCACTACCAACATTAGAATAAGTAGCAACCTTTTCACATAATGTGTGAAGATGATTTGCTATAGTACCAACGTTTTCCATTGCCGTCCACTTGTCAGGGTCTCGGTGTGAAATAGTATTAAATATCGAATCAAAAATTCCAGTCCATACTTTTTCAAAAAAATTTCTGTGTTCTATTATAATTACGTCAGGCAACTCTTCAACTACATTTACTAAAGAAGTAATAAAAAATAGTTGCATATCATGATTAATACCTGGTATGGCAAAATTCTTCACAGAGTATTCTGTTTCATCATGAATAAGTTTTGAGTACGGATTAACTAAAAACTGAATCCTTTTAGGTTTGTCATATTTCGATATTGATTCATCTTTTATTTTGCATTGCCCGGCACTATGACTAGTTCCAAATATCCATAGTTTCTTCATAAATTTTTTCTGCTACATATTTGTGAATTACTTCATTCTGGTGTCCATCGCTACATGTTTCTTTTTCCCATTCTTCTTGGCTGTAGTCTTTAAAATAACTCTTTTTAACACCGTTAAGTAAGTTTCGGGGTACTAATTGTTCAATAATTGTTGCCCACCCAGGTAATATACAACTTCTGAAATCACCATGCCAGCCGTAAAACATAAACGTACTATTATGTTTATCACAAATTGCCTTCATCATGCATACCATAGCAAACTGATCTATAACATAACTTGTACTAAAAATCCAATGCTTAGATAATGATTTTGCTAAAAGATTAGCTTCGTTAGTAAATTCTTTTAACCCTTGTTTTTCCATGTGTTTACCTACACGTTTTGCTACGTTCTTAGGTGGAGAAATAGGAACAAAATGATTGGGTAAATTATTATTCTCTAAAGGCAAGCCCCCTTTTTCATATGCTTCTCGTGTAACTAGACTATGCTTATTTAATTCGTCGTGCAACCTAGTAATATTATCTGGAGATGCTAGTCCGTCAAAACTTACACCAGCTCTAAGCCTTGTTGGATGATTAAGTTCTGCAATTACTATACTATTTGGCTTAATATAATAATCTAACATAACTCCAAGTTCAGGATTAGTTATAGCAATACACGATAAATTTTCTACAGACATATTGGCTTTACTAGCTAGAATATACGGCCACGTGCTATCTAAACTTATTAGATTATCATCGCCGCAATTACCAAATGTATTGCTAGTTCCAAATGCTTGTATTAACATAATTGAGATATTAAATCATTGGCTATTATTTTGTGAGCTTTTTCATTAGGATGCCAATCTTTACACAATAACCCGTCATCTAGTTTAATCTTATCCAAAAAGGAAAGCCATTTGTTATTTTTAGAATAACCTACATACATTGAATCGAGTTGGTCTTTTATTAAATTTGGAGAGCTACCTAACAATACCTCTTTTTCTTGCCAAGGATAGCTTAGTGGATCTATAAAAAACCAATAAGGTGTTATATTTAAATTTTTTATGGTTAGTAATAGTCCATATAAAGATAAAATACGTTGTTCTATAAACATATAATTTAGACGAATTATTTTATCATGGCATTCAATATATTTGTCTATGTTATGTAAATGTTTATACCATTCGTTTTTATGCTTATCACTATTCCTTATAGTTAATCCATTAAAGAATACTTCTTCTCGTGTTCTTTCATTACCATAAAGAGGTTGAATATTTGCATATTCATTATTATTAATATTATCTTCAAATCTTCTTATAATCATTTTTAAGTAAGAATACATCCCACTTAAAACATCATTTGGCATATACCCTAACGCAACCGATGAAAAGACCCGAACTTCAATTAATATCGAATCGGGCTTTTCTTTCAAATGCTCTAAAAAATAATATATGTATCTTATTTGACTTTCAAAACTAATACCAGGCTTCGCTAAATTTTTAACAATATAATCAGTTTTATCGTGAATTATTTTAGTATAGCAGTTTTGAAAGTATTTGTTGTCGCAACTACCAGCGGTATGGCTAGTTCCGAATACCCACAGTTTTTTCATAGAACCTTAACGTAAGATAAATATTTATATGCCTAGACTTAGCTTATATAAAACTGAAAAAACAAATGACTATTACTTCATGGATAAGACCATTGGAGAACAATTTCTTGTTGGAGGGACGTCGTTTCTTGTTCACAAATACATCGGTGTTGAAGAAATACATGATGATGATCCAGCAATACAAAATCCTGGTGCATTAGATGCGGCAACAAAAGAAACTATTATACAAGATTTATTATTTTTAGAAAATCGTGATAGAAAATATGATCAAGACATATACGATTTGCGTGGCATTTATAATGTAGCAGATAATGATTTTGATTTAAGTCAATTTGGGTTTTTTCTTACAGCAGATGTATTGTTTATAAATTTTCACCTTAATACAATGGTAGATATTATGGGTCGAAAATTAATGCCTGGTGATGTTTTTGAGTTACCACATTTGCGTGATGACTTATTGTTAGATGCTGATGCACCTGCAATAAACAAATTTTATATTGTACAGGATGCTAACAGGGCATCTGAAGGGTTTTCACAAACATGGTATCCTCATATATGGCGTGTAAAATGTAGTCCCCTAATAGACTCACAAGAATACAAAGATATATTAGGAACAGCTGATGATTCAGACAGTCTTAAAAACATGCTGTCTAGATATACGAAAGAAATTGAAGTTAATGATGCAATTGTTGCGGCGGCTGTAAAAGAAAATCCTGATAATTTACCAGATAATAAACACTTAGCAAATGCTGAATACCCAGGACCATGGAATGCCGAGGATGATTGGGGCGAATCGATAGCACAGGTTACACAATTTCCATCTAGTCCTAGTACTGGCGACTATGTAATACGTACCGACTTTTCGCCGGCCCGTATGTTTGAATATACCGGTAACAAATGGCAACGAAGATATGACAATGATGAAACAAATAGATGGGAAAAGACAACCTTTCCTGCATATGATTATACAAGTAATTTAGAAGATCCTATAATTGGTGGTGATACAATTGAGGGAGCAGAGGGGCTTAGCCAAGCAATTAAGCCTAGAGATACGGATCCAACATAATGCAATATTTTTACGACAAACAAATACGTAGATATGTTCAACAATTTTTAAGATTGTTTAATAATTTCTCTATACAAATGGGGCATAACGAAGCGGGCTTAGCCGAATATCAACGGGTTCCGGTTAGGTATGCAAGTAGAGACCGCATGACTGAATCTATCTTAAAACAAAATAGTGAAAATATAATTAACACCGTACCTATTATGGTAGGGTACATTGATAGTATTGCTATGGCGCCCGAGATGCGTATGTATCAAAATCATGAAGAAAAGGTTCAAGTATTTGAAAAGAAATTTAATAATGTAACTGATACGTATGAGGACGAAGTAGGTAAAACATATACTGTTGAAAGACACATGCCTACACCTTATAAATTAACAATGAACTTAGATTTGTGGTCTAGTAATATGGATCAGAAACTACAAATGTTAGAACAAATAATGGTTGTGTTTAATCCTACGCTTAATATTAAAAGTAGTAACAATCCATTAGATTGGAGTAGTTTAACGTATGTCTCTCTAGTATCAACAAGTTTCAGTTCTCGAACAATACCAATTGGTACTGAAGATAGTATTGATATTGCTACTTTAGGATTTGAGGTTCCTATTTTTATAAATCCTCCAGCAAAGATTAGAAAACAAACAATAATTCATACTATTTTAGCTGATTTAGATGTAGTAGCAACAGGGGAACTAAACGAATGGGTAGTAAGTGATCCTATATATGATTCTAGTAACCAAGCACAAACATGGGTGGTAGTATCTTTTGATGATTTTCATGCAAAAGTTAGTGGTACTACTGTTCAGCTATTAGGTAAAGATTTAAAAGCAGTTGACTCTAATAATGATGCATTAAAATGGGAAGATCTGCTTAAATCATATGGACAACTCCAGCCAGGAATAAGCCAGTTACGATTTAGAAAAACAACTGATCCATCAGATACAAGTGCAGATATTGTCGGTACTATAAGTATTAATTCAGGTGATGATAATTTGTTAGATATTGTGTTTGACACTGATTCATATCCTGCAACAACTTTAACCTCAATTACAGGCATAGTTGATCCACAAGTAAATTATCCTGGCGATGGAACTCTTGCCGCGGCAACTAACGGGCAACGATATCTTATAACAAACGATGTTGCTCAAATTGCAGAATGGAGTTCGTTAGGTGCTAATACAAATGATATAATAGAATATAACGGAGCGGCATGGGTAGTAAGTTTTGATGCGAGTGCAACATCAACAATTAGCTACGTATTAAATAACGCTGACAGTAACATATATGAGTGGGTTGATGGTAATTGGATTAATGCTATCGAAGGCACATATAAGCCAAGTTATTGGCGTATCTATCTATAGAGGAACATGGTGTATAAAGCCGCTGGATGCTTATTATATTCAGCATCAACTAAGCGATTTTGTTTTCAATTAAGAAGTAATAGCAAATCAAAAGCAAAAACTTGGGGTACATGGGGCGGGCAACTCGACAAAGACGAAAAACCATTTAATGGTTTAATGCGAGAGTTAAGTGAAGAAATTTCACGAGATGTACAAATATCAAAAATTATTCATTTAAACACATATCGCAATAATGACTTTACATATACAAATTATCTTATGTTAGTACGGAATGAGTTCATACCTCATTTGAATAAAGAAAGTAATGGATATTGTTGGGTTGATGCATCTAGTTTGCCTGTTGGTTTACATCAAGGTGCAAAAAGATTATTTGAAAATGATAAAATACGTAAAAAGATAGATAAAACAATAGATAATTATTCTGTTAGTAAAGCACTATATGATTATGTAAAAAGAGAGCAATCAGCTTCTTGAGGAGGTACCACCAAATGTATCACTTAAATCAACATCAGCATTACCTATAGCACCACCATCTTCCGAATGCCTATCTGCTTGTAAACCACTAAACGTAACACCCGAGAGAGCCTTGCCTTGTAAACCTGCTACATCACCAGCTGATATTGAAGTACCGGTAGCTGGTAACGGATTATAAGTATCTGAATCAGCTGAGCTACCAACATGAATGGTGTTGCCCATGCCTTCGCCATGCGCCGCACAATAATAAAGAAAATTTAATGCATGGTCTACTTGCGAAGTATCAGTAACACCTTCAATACCTGAATAATACTCTGGAGTATACCCTGTAGCAACTACCCATTCGGTATATGCACCGGCATTACCAGCCGTACCAGTAGTAGTTACACCAGTTGTCCATTGTGTTCCGCTAGGCTTGTCTTTAATAAGAAGTGTATGACCACTATTACTTGCATCAGCTTGATCAAATCTATAAGTTTTACTTTCGTCAAGACTAATTGCGGGTTTTTGTTGAGAACCTAACCAAAATGTTCCACTCGCTACTGTAACTGTAAACGTAACATCAGCCATTAATTATTCCTTACTTTTTAATATTTATGCACTATTACTCTTGATGAATTCTTGTTTGAGCCATTCATAATTGTTTATTAACTGCATATCATTTTCTTTATTTTTTCCATAAGCCTCGCCAGCAATAGCACCTTTGATACAATGTTTTCCAAATTTTTCGTCTTCACCTTTTTTACACCAAGCATTTAAATATTCTTTATTCTTTTCATTTCCTGGATAAAGATCTTTATTACCAAAATAATTTGCACCACGAGCAAGTTTAGCACATTCACGGAATGCTGTTCTCCATGTATTAAAAGGATCTGTATTAAACTGATGGTAGTTACTAACTTCTTCAACTTGAATAAAATTTGCCAATGCACTTGTAGCAACATCAACATTCGCTACATTTAATGTTTCTAATACAGATTTTGGTACTAATTTAACTGCACCGTGACCATATATTAATCCATTGATAGGATTTTTTGCTTGCCACACATATATTGTATTATTGCGTTTGCTTTCTGGAGGCTGGAAATCAAATTCAAACGTATCATACAAAATTGCATCAGCATCTACAATCCATACCATTTCAGATTTTGATATCCTGCCGGCTTCTTGATGTGCTTTAACAATACTATCAACTCCTTTAACCTGTAATAAGTTTGGAGCTTTATATTTTACTCGCTTAAATGACGACTCAGCCTGTCTTTCATCAAACGATATGTGAACAATATCAAATCTATTGCTACTATAACTTGCTTGAATTTTTGATTGTACTTTTTCTAATTTTAATAATTCAGTTAATGGTATATTAGGAATGAGCCTAACACAATCCCATGTAGTAACTTTTCTTGTAGCCGAGCTAACACGTGGGAAATCCCATATTTTATTCATTGCTAAAGATTTTCGTGGTCGCCAATGCCAAGGAAAATCAGGACGTATATTATATTTGTTGTTTATTAACCATATAAGATCTGTTTTAGCATCAGGAATGTTTGTTAAATCTGTTACAGTATCAACATATATTTTTTCAGCATTGTTTAGTTTAATAGCGTTCCAAGCAAGTCGGTCAACAGTAAATGGGTTATCAGGAATTTCTTTTAAATCTTTAATTGTAATTGGTTTCCTGAGTGGATTTAGTGTGTTAGTTGTTACCTTTAAAAAGATTTCATTAAACATTTATATCCTCATGAGTATATGGCTTTATTCCTATATGCTGTAATTCAAGACTAACTTTTCTGTCTGCGTAAATTGTAGCATCTATTTTTTTGCAAAAGTATATATCTTCTCCATGATTTGGAGTAAATTGGAACCACGGTGGTTGTGTTTGTTTGAATATATTTATTGATACTAACATACAACCTAAACCACATGCTTCTATTTCAAATAGCTCCGGGCCATTTTTTGTAATATATGCCCGTTCTAATAGTTCATGTGAATAACTATAAAAGCCTGTGCTATCAATTGGGGTATTGCGAGTAGGGTATATTCCTGCTACTACATCAACGTTGTGTGCTAATAATCGTTCTATTAAGTTATCAGGAAATATTATATCTCCATCTAACCATAAAATATGACTAGCATTAATTGCTAATGCATCCTCAACAAGAAAATTTCTATTGCGGGCTAAATCACTTCCAGAGCGTATTTTAATATGTATGTCAATACCAATTTTACCTGCTCGTAAAAATAACTTTGCTAATCTGTCTGCAAAGTAAGCATAAACTTGTTCATATGCCGGAATGCATACACAAATTTTATTCGGTTTGTCCACTAGTAAGTGCCTGCTCTATATTTTGTATTTCAGCGTTAAGTTGTTTTACTTTTATTAATGTTTCTCTTATCGTTCTATACATAACATTAGTAGGTAAATTTGTAATTATTTCCATTGTAGCAGGTTGAATTTTTCCAACTGTTAGTATATCAACTGAAGCCATTTTGCCTAACTTTTCAACCCAATATTGTTCTTCTTCGTCTTCTAATGTTCCAAGTACTTCTTGAGGACCACTACCTTCAGGAAGAATATCGTTGAGCAGTTCTTTTAAAATAGTGATTTCTAATTCGGCTGTTTGAGTTCCAATATCCTCTAATTTATAAAGTTCGGCTAAAATTGTATACACCTTCCTAGCCGTGCCAGGATGTTGGGCTAACCAAATATGTTCCAGTTCAAATCTTGTACGGTGTATGGCAACCATTGGTAAAGCTTCAGCTATAAAATCAGATGTTGATTCGTTGTATTTTTTTACTGGTGCTTTTTCTTCACTCATTTTTTTCCTTTGCTTTGTTTTTTAGTTGTTAAAACCTTGTGAATATTATCTATAACATCTTTAGGTTCAACTTTAATTTCAGTAGGACTCAAACTTTGCATATTTACATGTAAGTTATGACCAATCATTGTTGGTGTTGTTGTAGTACCCCAAACGACAACTCCTTTTTTACGATACTGTTTAGCCGCGGCAAAATGATGCAAACTAGAATCAATAGCAAGAAAAGTTTCTGCTTTATTAACTAATGCGGCAAATACCATAGCATTCGTTTGTGCCGTTAAGCACCGTTTTTGCAACTCAGGTGGAATTTGTATTGGTTCATTTGGTAATGCATATAAAAAGAATTTATAACTTTTATATTCTTCACCTAATGCAAGCATTACATCATAATAATTCTGTAAATTTCTGCCTTGAGTCATTGCATTTTGTGTGTATTGTTTTTTGTTTACATAATGATTATCCGCTGGCTGACCTCCAGTAAATTGAAACATTATAAATTTTTCCTTAATAAAATCATTATAAATTTTGTCAGCTTCTCCTGTCCATTGAGGATTTACAACAAAGTCAGGTTGCATATCCATGCCATCTGTTTCTAATTCAAAGCCAAATAATCGAGCCCATTCTTTTACAATATGCCTATCACGTTTTGCATACTGTGATACATATGGTTCTCTAAAAATAATATCATCAAAATATTCAGCAATATCGTGTCGTAAGTCTCCGCCTGTCCATTGTGGTGCTGAATTAATTTTAGGATGGAATTTAAATACTTCTGGAAATCCACATGCTATTGATATCTTGTCGTTATCTCTTTTTGCAAATGTGTCAATAAGAGATGAAAATAATACACATTTTCCTATGCCGCCATGTGCAACATAAAGATTAGTTTTTTTCATGCCGTTTAATATCTTCTAATTTTTTCCATAATTGGGCGTACATGTTTGACATATGTTCTATGTCTTTTATTAATGATTTATTAGTTTTCTTTAATTCAGTAATTCTTCTGTTCTGTATTTGTAATGACTCGACTATTAATTTAATAGGTGCAGAACTCATTTCTTTGTCAGTTGAAAGTTTATCTATAAGTTCATTAGCAACAGGATTACGCCCAGAGGTAACTACATCTAAATTATTTTTAGAATTATTAAACTGTAATAGAAGTAGATTAACTTGATGTTTGTGTGCTAATTCGGTTAATTCGCCGATCCAGTCATTTTTCATGCACCATTTATTTTAACAGATTATAT
>Ga0310345_10005277_pt1 | contig 11522 bp, 10 predicted proteins | sample HC15DNA20500_MG_FD_204667 | JGI IMG/M metagenome (GOLD analysis project Ga0310345, IMG submission 204667) | Marine microbial communities from station ALOHA, North Pacific Subtropical Gyre - HC15-DNA-20-500_MG | ecosystem: Environmental > Aquatic > Marine > Oceanic | place: Pacific Ocean: North...
GGCCCACTTCGTTACGCATTTGACGGATGGCTTCCAGAAACGGTAAACCCTCAATGTCACCAACGGTTCCTCCCACTTCAACTACCATCACATCCGCCTGGGAGTGTTCAGCTAGCCCGGTCAACCGGGCTTTAATCTCGTTGGTTACATGGGGAACTGTCTGAATTGTCCCCCCCAAAAAATCCCCCCGCCGCTCTTTCCCGATCAGGGACAAATAAACCTGTCCAGCGGTGAGATTGGACTCACGGGTTAACTCTATGTCTATGAACCGCTCGTAGTGACCCAAATCCATGTCGGTTTCGCCACCATCCTTGGTGACAAAAACCTCGCCATGTTGGTACGGGGACATAGTTCCCGGGTCTACATTAAGGTAGGGATCCAACTTGACTACGGTGACGGATAACCCTCGGCTTTTAAGGATGCGTCCAATGGAAGCGACGCTGATCCCTTTGCCGATTGAACTGACCACTCCACCAGTGACGAAAATATACTTAGTGGTCATGCCTCGACGCTAAAAACTGTTGCCAAAGAGGCGCATCAAATACCCGAGCGGGAAAATTAAGTAGCAAAAGCAAGAAGGTTGTCTAAAAAAGAGCGCACGCCCTATTGCGGGCGCCTCGATTTGGATTATATGGCCCTCCGCTAGACAATGTCAAGAGTTACAGATTCTTAATTGATAAGGTTTAAGAGTTAATTCCTTCCATAAATTGTCCCGAAATTGTCCCGCATATTTCCCTGTTGGCTTTCATCGAGGCTTAAAACCCGCCGGTCAAATGTGTAGCCATCCGGAATATGTGTAGCTGAGTCTCTACTGTAGTATTATTGGGGTCTGGCCCAGGCTTGCACAAGAAGGCGCTGATATCTAAGATCGCTACTCGCAAATACGGCTCCGGTGGCAACCACATTAGGGGGTAATCTGATATGACTCAATCTAATTTGAAACCATACGTTGAGCGAATGGTACCGTTAAGGCAGGGCAAGTTCAATATTCAGATGGTGGAGGGCGGCACCGGACCTAACCTGCTGTTCCTGCACGGGGCGGAAGGTTTTACCGGCTGGATGCCCTTCTTGGACCGTTTGTCCGAAGATTACCACGTCTACGCTCCGGCCCATCCTGGTGTAGCCGACTCAGAGGGTCTGGAACATCTGGACGATCTATGGGACTTGACCCTTTTCTACGAAGAGTTGATGCAGGAGCTCGGCCTGGAACACAGCTTCGTTATTGGCCATTCTTATGGCGGCATGCTGGCGGCTGAACTAGCGGCTCTTCGGTCGGAGCGAATAAGTCGCCTGGTGCTGGTTTGCCCATTAGGGTTGTGGTTGGAAGAAACTCCAATTCCTGATTTCTTTGTTTTAACACCCAGTGAAAGCGTTGGTCTGGTGTGGCATGACCCCGAAAGTCCCATTGCCAAAGCATACAATACCCGTCCTGAAGATCCACAGGAGCGAATGGAGTCTAACCTGAGCAACACCAAAACTCTGGCCGCCGTGGGCAAGTTTATATGGCCTATACCCGACCGGGGATTGACGAAACGGGCGCATCGGATTACCATGCCAACTTTGCTGCTCTGGGGCGAATCTGACGGGATGGTACCACCAGTTTACGGCACCGCTTTTCAACAACTGCTGCCCAACGCGAAGTTAACCGTTATAGAAAAGTGCGGGCATCTGCCCCAGGTGGAACGCACCGAAGAATTCCTGGCAACAGTCAACAGTTTCCTGAAGGACTGAATTTACCTAGAATCGGCTACGCGACACAGACGATTCCGCCGCCGGCGTAACCAGTTTTTGGGCATAGGGTTAGCTTTCTACAAAACCGGAGTTGTTTATGGCCCCAAAGCAGTTCATCGAAGATTCCTTGAATCGAGAATACTATCTTCTAGTAGAAGTAGTGCAGAACCTGACTGTCGAAGAGTTGGCTTGGCAACCTGGCCCGCAGTCCAACTCCATTGGATGGACGCTGTGGCACATGCTACGGGTGGAGGATATGTGGGTGCAGTTCTTCGCTCAGCGCCAGCCGGAGTTGTGGGAGCGGGACGGCTGGCATGAAAAATTTGGCCTGCCTATTCGGGACACCGGTTTCGGACACACCGCAGAGCAGGTCGCCAGCTTTCATGCTCTAGACCTGCCTACTCTGCTGCGATACGCAGAGGCAGTGCGCGTAGGGACACTGACGTACCTACAGGGACTAAGCTCGGCGGATTTTGAGGCCACTCCCTGGTCCGATCGACCCACCATCTGGTGGCACGACTTCAAGGTAGGCGACATGTTCCGGCAGATAATCGGCGAGTTGTTCCAGCACCTGGGGCAGATCGCTTACCTGAAGGGTATCCAACGGGGCTTCGGCGCTATACCGCCTACCTTCGGGACCCCGCCCAGAAGCTAAACCATCGCCTGCCACCGCTTGGCCGTCGGGTAAGCAGGCGCTTTAGCACCTCGAGAATTCACCAGGAATGAGCAACGAGATCCCCTACAACCGCTCCCAATCGCTATTATAGCTTTTACCATCCAGCACGGGTTTATCACTCAGTTCGTATTCTCCTGAAAGTTCCCATGTTACGTTAACTTCATAATTGGACACCGCAAATCAAGGCTCCGTTGCATTTTTAGCGCTACTGTAAAAGCTACTGTAATGCTCGACAGCATTAGTCTTGCCAATTGGTGTCAACGTTGATTCTTATTTCCTGCTATGATCATACCTAGGATGGGTAAAAGCTGGATTGATAGTTCCTCTAGGGGACTAATAAGACCCCTTCTCCCATAGAAGGTAACTTCGGTGACGATCCAACAACACTGAATTCCAGCTTTCACCAGAATGACGCCGCCCACATCTTCGGCAGTTTTTAGCTCTAGGCCCGACTTAGGGCAGGTCTACTAAATCACACGAAATGAGCCCCAATCACAGCGAGAGGCCCACCGGTGCCTAACTTGCCCAGAACATTGAGCGTCTTGCCATTGGTTAATTTGGCTGTTATCGATAAAAAATAAACATCCGCTTCAAAAACGTTGTCGTCCAAATTGCTAGAAGCGCCGTGGCTTAACACGTATTCAATGTGGGCACGAGTGATCCCACGTGTTCGCAGACCAACTTCGGCGTGTGGGGTCAACTCATATGGGGGTAATGAACTCATTATTCACTCTAAACCAGCTAAAATCATTATTGCTTTGGGCGCACGACATCACTACTAGATGCCGCCTTTTCAATTCCCTCTTCCAAAGCCAGCCACGGCAACAAGGCGCATTTAATTCGCACAGGATACCTTCGAACTACCCGCAACGCTGGGAGATCAGCCAACTCCTTGAGATCATCCTCGGACAGAGAATCACCCCGCATCATACTTCTAAATTTCCTAGACCTATCTTTCAGTAGTGCCAGCGTCTGGCCTGCCATCAATTCAGCCATCATTGACGCCGAAGCCTGGATAATGGAGCAACCCTGAGAAACTGAGCTAACCGATTCAACCCGGCCTTCAGAATCGAGCTTGATTCGCAGTGTAATTTCGTCTCCGCAAAAGGGGTTAAGCTCGTGAGACTCAACATCGGCATCGGGTAACGGGCTACGGCGGCGGGGATTACGATAATGGTCCATAATGGCATCACCGTACAGGCCGCCTAGTGGGACATCCGGCAATTGTGGCATGTGAAGAAGATCCCTAAACTTGGGCCAAGACGAATATCAGCTGGCATAAGATGCCGATCTATTGGGTTTCACCTTGGCATTGGTATAGTTTGGCAAATGCAAGAAGGGCAACCGACTAACTGAGTCTACCACTAGATTACCACAACCGAACTACCCAAACCGAACAAAATAAGAAGAGGCTTTGAGGCTTTCAGTTGCCCAGGGTAATTACCATCAGTCAGTTACCGGCAACCAATTACTCAGTTACGACCACATCCTGCTTGCCTTCCAAAGCGGCATGCAGGGTGTGCCAGACCAAAATCGCACACTTGATGCGAGCGGGATACGCGGACACGCCGGATAGAGTTTCCAGTTCATCCAGAAACTCGGAATCCACCTCCGCTCCGGGCTGGGTCAGCATTTTGTGAAACTCGTTAAACATATCCTCAGCGTGTTCCACAGTCATGCCCTTGATTTGCTGGGTGAGCATAGAAGCTGAGGCTTTAGAGATTGCACAGCCCGACCCTTGAAAACCAATGTCTTCGATGACGTCACCGCCCATTTTCAGGTATAAAGTGTATTGGTCCCCACACAACGGATTGTAACCTTCGGCGGATATGGTAGCGTCGTCCAGCTTACGATAATTGCGGGGCTTGCTGTTGTGCTCCAGCAATATTTCTTGATACAGATCGGTTAAATCAGACATTTGTCAACAACTATTATTCAGGTTTTCCTGCGCCAAGCTCAGGATGACTGGATTTCCATTTCAAGGCCGCTCATGGTGACCCCTTCGGTACACTCAGGACAGACTAGAAGAACCACGTCTTGAGATAGTTTATAAATACGCAAAATCTTCTAACTGAATACTTCAAGCACCCGGTCGATTCCTTCAACCAGGGAGTCAATTTCTGCTTTGGTGTTGTAGAAAGCCAGAGAGGCCCGGGCGGTGGCTGGAATCCCGAACCGCTGCATCACCGGCTGGGCACAATGATGTCCAGTACGGATGGCAATGCCTTCGGTGTCCAAGATGGTGCCGATGTCGTGGGGATGAATATCACCCAGGACGAAGGACAGTATCCCGCCCTTATCTTTGGCGGTGCCGATTATCTGGAGACGGTCAATCCGGGACAGACAATCTGTGCCGTAGTCCAGCAACTCCTTTTCGTAGGAATTTATCTTCTCCATGCCCAGGTCGTTCAGGTAATCAATTGCTGCACCCATGCCAATGGCCCCAGCAATATTGGGAGTGCCCGCTTCAAACTTATGCGGGAGCACGTTATAAGTGGTCTTTTCAAAACTGACGGAACGGATCATCTCACCGCCAGCTTGATACGGCGGCATGGCGTTCAGATACTCTGACTTGCCGTAAAGAATACCAATGCCGGTAGGGCCGAACAACTTGTGCGCGGAGAACACGAAAAAATCGCACCCCATCTGCTGTACGTCAATGGCCATATGAGGAACGGATTGTGCGCCGTCCACCAACACGGGCACGCCCCTGCTGTGGGCCATTTCAATGATGACCTCCATTGGGTTAATTGTGCCCAGAGCGTTAGACTGATGAACAATGGACACTAGCTTGGTGCGGGGACTGAGCAGCTTTTCGTATTCGTCAATCAGCAACTCGCCGGAGTCATTGATCGGCACTATCTTTAGCTGGGCCCCTTTTTCTTCGCATAGAATCTGCCAGGGCACAATATTGGAGTGGTGCTCCAGGCACGAGATTATAATCTCGTCTCCCTGGCCAATGTTCTGACGGCCAAAGGTCTGGGCCACCAGGTTTATTCCCTCAGTGGTGCCCCGCACATAGATCAACTCGTGGTCTTCAGCGGCATTGATGAACTTACTGGCCTTGCTTCGCGCCGCCTCGTAGTCATCGGTGGCCAACTGACTGAGCGTATGCACACCCCTATGGACATTGGAATTCACGGTAGTATAGTAGCGCACCAGGGCATCAATCACCGACTGAGGCTTTTGACTGGTCGCAGCGTTGTCCAGATAAACCAGTGCCTTGCCATTGACGGTCTGCTTCAGCAGGGGGAAATCCTCTCTGATTCTGGCAACGTCGAAGATGTCGGACGGAGCTGTCATGATTCCCTCCCAAGCCGCAGAGTAGCGATCGGGATGGCCTCCATGAACAGGCGGTCCAAATATTCACGCAACGGAGTCAACTCCACAGTATCTATGATTTCGCTGGCAAAGGCATGGATCAATATCTGACTGGCGGTATCAACATCCAGTCCCCGGCTTTGCATATAAAACAGGGTGTCATCGTCAATATGCCCGGCGGTAGCGCCGTGGCCACATTTAACATCGTCGGCGTAGATCAACAGACTAGGCTTACTGTCCACCTCAGCATCCAGCGACAGCAGCAGGTTCTTATCTGTTTGCTGTGCGTCGGTCTTCTGGGCTTCTTGCCGCACCGTCACATTGCCGCCGAATACCGCCCGGGATTTCCCGTCCAGAATGCCCTTGTAGAGCAATCGACTGGTGCCGAAGGGCTTAGCGTGGTCAATGTTAATGTAGTTGTCCATGTGCTGTGTACCGGTGGTCAAATACAGGCCGTTGAGAGTACAACTGGCTCCCTGAGCATCCAGCAGAACCTGGAAATCGTTCCGACCAATAGACGCGCCTTTGGCAAAGGATACGGAGGTGAAGCTGCTGTCTTGGGACTGGTACACTCGGCTGACACCTATGTGGTAGGCTTCGGTGCTTTCCAGCAACAGCCTATAGTGAGTAACGTTGGCACCATCTTCCAGTATGATTTCCGTAACCGCATCGGTAAAAAACCTAGCGTCGGCCAGGCTGACATAGCTCTCAATCAGGGTGACCTGGCTGTTACTGCCGGCCACCAGCAGCGTTCTGGGGTAAGTTACCCGGGGCTGATCCTTGCCAGTGGTGACAAAAATCAGATGCACTGGAGCGGCCGAGACCGCACCTTCGGGAACATGAACGAACGCACCGTCCTGCAGGAAGGCGGTGTTCAGGGCCACAAAGCCGTCATCTTCGAAACTGGCTTGCTGAGCCAAATGATTCTGCACCAGTTCTTGGTGACTCTGGGCGGCTTCGGCCAAACTCCCGACATATATATCGCCGGACGGCTGGGAGGAGATATCCGGCGAATAGTGCCCGTCCACAAATACCAGGTTGGTCCAACTCTCGTCCCAGGGAGCGGCTTTCTGCAGATGGCCGGGATTGGCGTAAGGCTCCAGGCCCAGCGAATGCTCAAAAGCAACGTTGGCAACCGGCCTGACATCTGTGTACTTCCACTTCTCGTTGCCCCGCCGAACAACTGGCAGTCCTAACTGGTCAAACCGCGCCCAAGCTTGTTCCCTGAGTCTGGTCAACCAAGCGGGTTGCTCATGAGTAGACCCCAGCGATTGATAATCTGCCAGAGCCTGATAATCAGTGGCATATTGAGGGAATCTAGTTGTAGTCTGGGTCATTTCTCCGCTTTAAACCTGGTGAGTAATTTCTACACCCTTAACTAACAGGCGCACCAACTTGGCCCCGATGCAATTAGGGTTCCATCGCTCCAAAACGCCAGGATAAGGACAGGACTAAGTGCGCTTAAGCAACAGCTTCCCGAACCCAGTCGTAGCCCTTTTCTTCCAATTCGTGGGCCAGTTCTGGACCACCGGACCGGACGATGCGGCCATCGAGCAGAACGTGGACATAATCGGGATTGATGTAATTCAAAATGCGCTGATAGTGGGTAACCAACACCACCGCATTTTCTGAGTTGCTCAGTTTGTTAATCCCTTCAGACACGATGCGTAGAGCGTCGATGTCCAGACCGGAGTCGGTCTCGTCCAGTAGCGCCAGCTTGGGTTCCAGCATAGCCATTTGCAGGATTTCGTTGCGCTTCTTCTCACCGCCAGAGAAGCCTTCGTTAACATTTCGTTTAGCCAAGTCCGGATCAATCTCCACCATCGCAATTTTGTCTCGCAACAAACGGTCAAATTCACGGGCGGTCATATCTTCTTCGCCGTTATAGTGGCGGCGGGCGTCAATGGCGGCCTTCAAAAACTGCCAGGCCCTCACGCCAGGAAGCTCCAGTGGGTACTGAAAGGCCAGAAACACTCCAGCCCGCGCCCGATCCTCCGGTTCCAGAAGCAACAAGTCTTGCCCCTGGTACAGAACCTCACCGCTGGTGACAACATATTCAGGCCGTCCAGCCAGGGAGTTGGCCAGGGTGCTCTTACCTGAGCCGTTAGGCCCCATGATGGCGTGGATTTCGCCGGCGTTGACGGTAAGATCCACACCCCTCAATATCTCTTGTTCGCCAATAGAAACGTGGAGATCGCGAACTGACAGAATTTCGTTCATGTGCTTCCTAAGGTATTATCGTCTTGGTTTGGCATTGGGCTAGCGCCCAGTATAATTGCTGTCGCATCGAACTAGTGTTCAGACTTTCCTGAGCTTAAAACTCGTTGATCAAGTCAGCCCATTCTTCGGTTATGTTACTTGCTAAATTTGTTTTCTTGTGGCTTGCGCCAACTCGGCTCCGTTACCCCACAGTCCCTTCCAGGCTAACCTTCATTAACTGGGAGGCCTCCATTGCAAATTCAAAGGGCAGTTCCTGGAATATCCCCCGGCAGAAGCCGTTGATTATCATGTAGTGGGCTTCCTCCAGGCCAATACCCCGCTGCTGGCAATAGAAAAGCTGGTCGTCGCTGACCTTGGAGGTGGTGGCCTCGTGTTCCAGTTGGGCGGTGGGATTGCGCACCTCAATGTAGGGTACGGTGTGCGCGCCACACTGGTCGCCGACCAGCAGCGAGTCACACTGGGTGAAATTCTTGGCGCCGGTGGCCGAGGGATTAATCTTGACCAGACCCCGGTAGGTGTTCTCACCACGTCCGGCGGAGATGCCCTTAGCCACAATGGTGCTCTTGGTGTTTTTTCCAATGTGGATCATCTTGGTGCCGGTGTCGGCCTGCTGGTAGTTATTCACCAGGGCCACCGAGTAAAACTCGCCCACCGAGTTATCACCCTGCAAGATGACGCTAGGGTATTTCCAGGTGATGGCCGAGCCGGTCTCAACTTGAGTCCACGAAATTTTTGAGTTCTTGCCAGCCGCTTTGCCCCGTTTGGTCACAAAGTTATACACGCCGCCTTTGCCCTCTTTGTCGCCGGGATACCAGTTCTGGAGGGTGGAGTATTTGATCTCAGCGTCGTCCAGGGTAATCAGTTCCACCACGGCGGCATGGAGTTGACTGGTCTTACGCATAGGCGCAGTACAGCCTTCCAGGTAGCTAACATAGCTGCCTTCGTCAGCAATGATCAGTGTACGCTCAAATTGGCCCGACTCTTCGGCGTTAATCCGAAAGTAGGTCATCAACTCAATGGGGCAACGCGTGCCCTTGGGAATGTAGGCAAACGAACCGTCGCTAAATACCGCCGCGTTCAGGCTGGCGTAGAAATTGTCGGTGTAAGGCACCACCGAACCCAAGTATTTCTTGATCAGATCCGGGTGTTTCTGAATCGCCTCGCTAATCGGGCAGAAGATGATACCAGACTTTTCAAGCATGTCCTGGTAGGTGGTGGCCACCGAGACGCTGTCCAGGACGGCATCCACCGCCACGCCGGTCATCTTTTTCTGCTCATCTAGGGGAATGCCCAGCTTGTTGAAAGCCTCAACCAGTTCCGGGTCTACCTCATCTAAGCTCTTGGGGCCATCGCCTTTTTTAGATGGGGCGGCGTAGTAATGAATGTCCTGAAAGTCGATAGTTGGATGATGTATATTCGCCCAAGTGGGTTCCTCTTCATTTAGACGCACCCAGTGGCGAAAGGCTTTCAGACGCCATTCCAACATCCATTCCGGCTCGTTTTTCTTGGCCGAAATTAGACGTACTATGTCTTCATTGAGGCCCTTAGGAGCGGCATCCTGTTCAATGTCAATGCTAAAGCCCCATTTGTAGTCCGACTGTAAGTCTTCGGCAGTGGTGGTACGAGAAATGACCCTCTGGGTCGCCATGAATACTCCTCCGAACCGTTATATGGCACTAAACAATGCCAAATACTAAGGGGAATCTGAGGTAAAGTCAATATTGTCGACTAGTTTAGTAGACAATAAGCGTATCACCCGCTTTAGGCCCTGTCAATGAATCTGAAGTGTATTACAGCGCCATATGAGTGTTGGAATATATGGTGTGAAAACAAATGACGCAATTGGACGAGAACGGCAACAACCTAGAAATTATCTGTTTCTCGACCTCTCCGGTTTAGTTTGTGACCAGTTTACTCGCAATATGGGGGCCTGATGTGCCGCATTCCTAACATAAATTCGCAATTCTAGGTATCATTAAGAATGGATGATAGAGATAAATCTCTGAAAACAGCTCAAATGAGGCTACTCAGGCACGGTTGGCGTGTTGACGCCATGAAGCACCCTGTAGTATAAACTATTCGCTAAAGGGGGGACAAATTCAGCACATGCCAGAAACGATTTTCCTAGGTGACGCGCACACCCACCTTGACCAGTATCCAGACCAGGAAATTCCGGGGATTGTACAGCGCGCGGAAGAAGCCCACGTGCGATTCATTGTCTGCGCTGGAACCACATTGGAATCCACACGGGCATGCATTCAGATGTCCCAACAGTACGACATATTCTTCGCCGGAGTCGGCATCCATCCAATGGAGGCCCAGCAGCCGGTTGACGAAGACACCTACTGCCAGCTAGAGGCTCTGGCTAAAGAGAGCGCCAAAGTGGTTTGCATCAGCGAAGTTGGGTTAGACTATCTACCTGAATCTCCAGATCGCGAAATCCAAGATCAGGTGTTCCGCCAGCATATTCGGCTGGCCAAGAGTTTGGACCTACCGATAATTTTTCACTCCCGCGAGTCCCACCCAGAAGTGTTTCGGGTGCTACGGGAAGAGCAGGCTGGAGACGTGGGCGGCGCAATGCATTACTTCCAAGGAGATGAGGCCACCGCCCGGGAAGCCATTGACTGCGGATTTTTCATCTCGCTGGCCAGGCCCTTACTCCGGTTGCCAGAACTTCAGGAAGTAGCTGTATCCACTCCGTTGGAACACATCGTTCTCGAAACTGATGCTTTCCCCCAGCCATTCAAGAAATATCGCCACAATTGGACCGAACCCAGGCATCTGCTTGAGGTCGCCCAAAAGCTGGCCGACTTGAAAGGTATTAGCTTGTTGGAGGTGGCTGAAATTACCAGCCAAAACTTAACCGGGCTGTTGAAACTTCAACATCTTGTGGCGCGATAACGGGGTTATATGCTAGACGACCCGGCGGAAAGAACTAACAAATTGAGTACCAGGGGTGTGGGGGGCAAGCAGATCAATTTCCACCAACTGTACATATTCTACGCAGTTGCCTCCCATCACAGTTTCTCCAGGGCGGCTGAAGCTCTGGAGATCACCCAGCCCGCGGTGTCCATCCAGATTCAAGAATTGGAGAAATCCCTGGGCGCAACCCTGTTCCATCGGCGGACTCGGGGCCTTAGGCCCACTGAAATCGGCGAAACGGTATTCTCCTACGCTCAACAGATATATTCCTTGTCGGACAAACTGCTACAGACAATCGACGAACTCCACGGCCTGCAATCGGGACGGCTTATCCTAGGAGCCAGCACTACTCCAGGCGAATACGTACTGCCACTGGCGGTTGGTCAGTTTCGACGGGACCACCCGGGCATTCAGGTGAATCTGCACATCGCGAATACCAGGTCCATAGTGCAGAGCATACAGAACCGTGAGATCGATCTGGGCATGGTGGGCGAACGCCCGGAACAGCCCTCCGAGGACCTGGAGTTCGTAGACTACATGACCGATGAGATAGTGCTGGTGGCGGCTCCATCCCATCCGGCCACCCAGAACAACCAGCTAACATTACAGGAGGTGGTTGATCTGGGGATGATCATCCGGGAAGAAGGTTCGG